>WNGF01013300.1_pt1 | contig 16561 bp, 18 predicted proteins | sample 5400641 | NCBI WGS metagenome assembly WNGF01 (sample SAMN13153371, study PRJNA577476) | soil metagenome | isolation source: 80 cm soil or saprolite under grassland replicate 2 | place: USA:California | collected 2016-06-15
AAGTAATTCTCAACTGGGCCATCCCCTGCCACACATGCTTTCAGTGTATGGAAGGCAACCAGCATATCTGTGAAAATAATTCGCCGGTAACAGCAGGCAATAAAGTCAGCGGTGGCCATGCGGCATTGGAAAGAACTTTATATAAGGGTAAGCCCATTGAACGTTCCTTTAGTATAGGAACGATGAGTGAATATACAGTGGTAAGGGAAGCTGCCACTGTGAAGATAGTAACAGAAATGCCTTTTACTTCTGCAGCAATTATCAGCTGTGGAGTAATGACAGGTTATGGTTCTGTTGTGAATGTCGCCCGGGTAAAAACCGGCAGCTCGGTAGTGGTGCTTGGCACCGGAGGTGTGGGATTAAACGTAATACAAGCTGCAAGAATTTCCGGGGCCATCAAAATTATTGCTGTAGATATTAATCCGCTGCGACTGGACATGGCAAAAGAATATGGCGCAACCCATACGCTTTTAGCTGATAAAAATGATAAAGGATTATTGAACATGGCAAAACAGGTGAAAGCGTTAACAGGAAACAGGGGAGCCGACTATGCGTTTGAGTGCACAGCTATACCTGATTTGGTGGCAGCTCCTTTAGCCATGGTGCGAAATGCAGGCACTGCCGTGCAGGTAAGCGGTTGTGAAAGTAATGTAACCATTGATATGAACTTATTTGAATGGGATAAAATTTATATCAATCCCTTGTATGGGAAATGCCGCCCCGAAATAGACATGCCCATCCTGCAGCAATTATATGCCAAAGGCGATTTGATACTGGATAAAATGATAACGCGAACCTACCAATTGGATGAATTGAGTAAAGCTTTTGATGATATGCACTGCGGCCGCAACGCAAAAGGGGTGATTGTGTTTAAATAATAATTACCTAATCAATTCTTTGACGTTATGGGAGGAATCTAACTTACCATGTTAGTATTTAGTCACTTTTAATGACAGATGAACATCAATATGACAGGCAAACGTTTTTTTACAACTGAGATTTCTAACCCACGATTTGAAAGGGATAACCTGAGGCATATTACCATACGTACAAAAAACCTTTCCGGACGGGGAGATATGACCGTATATGTTCCACCTATGAAAAACGTACAGGATGTGCCCATTGTAATTTTGTTGCACGGCGTCTATGGAAGTTCCTGGTGCTGGCCTTTGAAAGCTGGAGTTCATCTTACTGCACAAAAAATGATTAAAGATGGTTTAATCAGGCCAATGGTATTGGTAATGCCTAGTGATGGCCTTTGGCGGGATGGAAGTGGATTCCTTCCCCACAAAGATGGCTATGATTATGAAAAATGGATTGTGGAGGATGTGCCCTCTGCGGTGAGACAGGAAATAAAAATAGCTTCCGTTAATTCACCTTTGTTTATTACCGGATTGTCAATGGGCGGCTTCGGTGCATTGAGAATAGGAGCCGGCTACACGCATCTTTTCAAAGCTTTTAGCGGATTAAGCTCTATTACTGAGTTTCAACAGCTTACCAATTGGTATGAAAACGGTGATATAAGCGAAATAGCAGCTAATGTCACTCATCAAACTTCTGTGCTGGAAACATTGCTTAAAAACAGGGATAACCTCCCCGCTTTCTTATTTGATTGCGGAACAAATGATATACTTATCGAAGCAAATCGTAAACTGCATGCCGATTTATTAACCAATAATATTACTCATATCTATAACGAATATGTGGGTGAACATAACTGGACCTACTGGATCGAACATATTAGGGAACACCTTCTTTTTTTTAATAAACAACTGGGTTAGTGAATATATAGTTTGTTGAAATAATCAGGATTGTATTTTAATACGTCCATATGACTTTCAGATGGAGTTATCTGAAACTTGCACTGCCTTACTTTTGCTTTGAATTAATTACAAATTTGAAAAAGTTGTTAGCGGAATGAGATTGTTCCATATAACATAAACATTAAATTCCTCTGTTGCTTTTGTGTCAGGTCAATATCCTTTTTCCTTGTCAACGACATTCATTAGCGGCAATCTCAAAGTATAGCGTCTTACATTTTCCATCACAAGAGCAAACATTCTTTCATAGCGGCTGTCCGCTACTGTTGAATTATGCGCGGTAATTATCAGATTGGGACAAGTCCATAACGGATTATCCGCCGGCAATGGTTCAGGAGTGACCACATCTAAACCTGCACCCCTGATTTTTTTAGATTTCAGTGCTTCTATCAATGCATCCTGCTTTACCAATCCACCCCGCGACACATTAATGAAATACGCCTCTGGTTTCATTTTACTGAACACCTGGTCATTAAACATTTCTTTAGTTTCTTTTGTAAGTGGTGCAGCACTCATCAACACATCCACTTTTGGAACCATTTCCATAAACCATGACGGGTCATGCAATTCTTCCACGAAATCTGGTCTGTGCATAGGTTTTGCATCCGTTGCCAACACACGCATATTGAACCCATAATGAAGGCGTCTTGCAGTTTCTGAACCAATGCCACCCATTCCGACAATGCCGATAGTTTTATTATAGAGGTCATCAAGCTTAATGTTATCCGGTGGATCGCTCACCCATTTTTTCTGTTGGAAATTCGAAATGGCAAATTGTACCAGGCCACGGGTTAGATTCAACAGCAGAGCTATTGCGCTTTCAGCAATCACGGGTGCAAATACTTTTTGCATGTTGGTGAGCACCAGCGGATGTTCAATCATTTCCTTGGGCATATTTTCTACACCGGCATGCAACACCTGCACCCATTTTAATTTCTTGGCACGTTGAAGCGTTAAAGGTTCCACATTGCCAATGATAACTTCCGCTTCTTCAAATGCCGGCGATTTTGGATCTGACACAATTTGCAGGTCAATATTTTTGGACACTGCCCTGATCTTTTCCTGTTCTTTCGCAGATAAATTGCCAGTGCTGATGATCCTGATCTCACGATCAGGAAGAGGTACCTGATCTTCGGATATTATGTTGGCGAAATTCTGGAGTGGAGTGAAATTAGCCACAGTTGTGGCACCTGCTACGGTAGTAATAAAATTGCGACGGGAAAAAGGAGAGTTAGGCATAACGATAAATTGAGTGATTTCGAATTTACAAAAATGATGTGCACGTCCGGATAAATGTAATATAAAATAAATTCACTTTTAAATGGCCCCCGTCCTGCTATGCTTCAATGAAACGAATTATGATTTCGGTTTTGAAATTGTCCCTCTTTTCGCTTTCTGCTATTCTGCCATATCACAGAATTATCATTACCCATTTCATCATTTTCCCAATCCCGATCTGCAGCAAATGTGCCGGTATAAGATTTTAATTTTTCTTCGGTGAGTTTTATAGGCTCTTCAGGTAACGTATCGAAGCATTTATAGATGACATTAATATCTTTTTGGATATCGTTTCTAAATAAGGATCATCAGAATTATTATTTAATAAAATTATAAATACATCGTCTGATGGTATCCTGATCATTTTAGATGTAAAACCAAACATTCTGGCCCTATGCCCTGAAATCTTTTTGTTTTGAAAAGAATCGATTTCCCAACCAAAACCATATTTTCTTTCATTTGGAAATAAGTCGGCTGCCATAATTGTTTGCTGATGATTTGATTGTTTTGCCAAGCAGTGTGCCGCTTATAAAGATCCTCAACAGTTGAATAACTCTCGCCTGAGCCTATAAATTGCGGGAGCATAATCAGTCGTTGGGGAAACAAAAATAACAGTCCGGATAATTACATTTTTCCTGTTCTTGATCATTGCCTTACTCCACTTGAACAGCATTTTGTAATTAAATCATTCATTAAGTTTATCAACGACAGAATGGCTAAAATTAGAGAGCGTTTAGGAATTGACAAAAAGGTAACCACTATTGTTTCGAGACACACCTTTTCAACACAGTTAAAGCGATCAGGTGCGAGTACTGAATTTATTCAGGAAGCCTTGGGGCATACTGACAAGAAAACAACAGAAAATTATTTGGACAGCTTCGAAAAAGAAGCGAAGAAGGAATTTGCCAAGAAGTTGACGGCCTTTAAGAATATGGATATTGTGAAAGAAGGGTCGCATGAAATTGATTATGTTTAATAGCAGAGGACGCTAAACAATAATTATTTATTAGAATCATCTTCATTTTATATTTATCAATCGAAGAAAAAAATGAAAAACATAAAAAACATAAACCAATTAATTTCTGTCATACAACAAACTAATTATTATTTTAAAAACCAGGCACAGAAACAAGTAAACGTTGCTATGACCCTTCGCAATTGGGTAATAGGCAGGCATATTGTAGAATATGAACAGAACGGCTCAGACAGGGCGGTGTATGGTAATAAAATATTGGAAACCTTAGCTGTCCGGTTGAAACAAAAAGGTATTTTACGAATGGCTGAGACAAATTTGAAACTATTCCGGCAATTTTATCTTTCCTATCCACAAATTCGTCAGACACTGTCTGACGAATTAAAACCAATAGATTTAAAGAATAAAAATATTAGTCAGACGCTGTCTGACAAATCAGATGCCTCTAAATCCATAGACAATAATTTACCTCCTTGGTTGCTTCTCACCAGGCTTAGCTTTTCGCATTTTATTGAACTGCTAAAAGCAGAAACCCCATTAAAACGAAGATTTTATGAAATTCAGGCCATCAAAAATAATTGGGGTATAAGGCAACTGAAAAGAGCTATTAACAGCGTGCTATTTGAACGAACGGGATTAAGTACCGACAAAGAAACTGTAATCGAAAAATATAGCCAGGAAACCGATCTCAAACCTGAAGAAATATTTCGCAATCCCTACTTGTTAGAATTTTTGGGGTTAGAAGAAAAACCGTCTTACACTGAAACCGATTTAGAAGAAGCTATTATTACTCATTTGCAAAATTTTCTTCTGGAAATGGGAAGAGGGTTTTGCTTTGAGGCAAGACAGAAACGCATAACATTTGATAATACACATTATAGAATTGATCTTGTCTTCTATCAACGAATATTAAAGTGCCATGTATTGATAGATCTGTTATGTTGTGCACAACATAATAACTCATATGTTGCGTATCCGGTTATGTGTTGTTGAGTCATTCTTCTGCTAATTTAATCTGTCTGACTTATATATTACACAACATAATTTTAACGCTGCTTATTGTATCCTTTCATTTGATTCAAACGTACCAGGAATAAATCCTATCAGTATATATTGTGTTTACGTTTGACCAAATAATTAATCGGAAGTATTATAGAGAAAAGCACATTCAAGCTCCCTTTCTCGAAGAAAGACTTACATATCTTCAGCATTGGCTTGACCGGGGCATATCGTTACATACTGTAAGATCAATTGCTCAATATCTTTTGAGAATTATTGAATTTCTGCATTTAGAAAAGTACAAGGTTATTACATTAGCTGAGATAGAAAAATCTTCAAATCGTTGGGCTAAATGCCAATATAATCATCCACAGAAAAGGGCTGCTTTTTCAAAAGCTGGAAAAGAACGCTTTACCTGGTATGCAATAGACTGGCTGAAAAAACTCAATCGTTTAGAGTCTTTACCTGAAGAAAGAATATCCCTATTTAATAAAATATTCGAACGACGCAAAGCCCTTCAGCGCCATACTGCAGCTCCATTATTGGAAGAACGTTTAATGTATTTAAAGTACTGGGATGATAATGGGGCAAAAGAAGGCACTTTGCGAAGAATTGCTCAGTATCTATTAGTGATTATGGATTATCTCAATTTCTTTAAAATACGAATGATCTCTGTAAACGAAATTGAAAAGGCGGCAGAACATTGGGCAAAAAACAAAGCAATCCACCGAAGAGAAAGCGATTACTCAAAATTCGCTAAAGGGAGATTTATCAACGATGCTACACAATGGTTTGAAATGCTTGGATGTTTGAAAAAGCAAGGCAAACAACCTGTTCCATTCGAAGAGCAACTAAATAAATACCTTGATTATATGCGGCAAGAGCAGGGGCTTTCTGAAACAACTATTTATAGCAGGCTTTTCCCACTTAAAGACTTTCTCACAAACATTAATGGAAAAAAGAAAACACTTGCAACAATTACACCTCTAATCGTAGATGAAGTGCTAATAAAAAAGTACAACACTGACGGTTATTCAAGGAAGTCTGTCCAGTATTATGCTTCAGTGGTCAGATCGTTCTTAAGGTACGCTGAGAAACAAGGATGGTGTAAGATAGGTTTGGCTGATACTATTAAAACGCCTCGTGTATACAGCTACGAATCATTACCTTCTTCACCACATTGGGATGATATAAAAAAATTATTAGCAAACAGCAAGACTGATTATCCAACCGATATTCGTGACCATGCTATTTTAATGCTGCTTTCTATATATGGCATGAGATGTAGTGAAGTTGTCAATCTTTGCTTGAACGATCTTGATTGGAAAAATGAGCTGCTTTACTTAAGAAGAGCGAAACGATCAAAACCACAAATCTTTCCTCTCTCCCAAATTGTTGGTGAAGCAATATTGCGCTACTTAAAAGAAGTTAGACCAAACAATTACTCGTTAAGAGAAGCTTTTATAAGTATGCGATCACCATACCGATCTTTAAAAACATCTGCCGTCTATCAAATTGTTAGTAAGAGGCTGAAACCACTAGGACTAAAAATCAAACATCATGGCCCGCATGCTTTACGTCATGGTTGTGCAACTCATTTAATTAATGAAGGCATCTCATTAAAGGAAATAAGTGATCACCTCGGACATCAAGGATTGGAAACTACAAGAATTTATACAAAGGTTGATCTTACGAGTTTGCGTAGGGTTGCTGAATTTAATTTAGAAAGTTTGCTATGAAACTTAACCAACTGATCAATCAATATATCAGCTACAGAAAATCATTAGGCGAAAAATTTAAAACGAATGAAACGTATTTAAAAGCTTTTTGCAAAGCAATGGGTGCGTCAAGACTCATCAAAACCATTTCTAAAAAAATGGTAAACACTTTCCTTTACGGAACTTCAGCTACAATAACATCTGGATGGTTTATCAAACACAGTGCACTTCTTGGGTTTTATCAATATGCACTGGCCCGCAATTATATTAAAGAAATACCGTTACCCCATACTTTGCCTAAACGACCACAGCCCTTTATCCCTTATATTTATTCAAACTCAGAATTAAAGCATCTTTTTGACTCAGCGTTAACCTATGGGGTAAACAGAAGCCATATTGCACCATACATGGTACGAACCACGCTCATTCTTACTTATGCTTTAGGCTTAAGGATACATGAGACTTTATCTATCACTTTGAACGATATAGATATGGATGATTTAGTAGTCACAATACAGCAATCAAAATTCTATAAGTCTCGCCTGGTTCCCTTCAACCAACAAATTAAAAAGGTTATAAAAACATATTTGCAGTGGAGAGTAAAACAGAAGCGGTCGCAATCTCCGGATGCGCATTTCTTTATAGGTAAAAATAACCAACCGTTTAATCTGTATACTATGGAAGGAATTTTTCAAAGGATAAGAGAAAAAGCTGGAATTATGCGAAATGATGGAGCTACATATCAGCCCAGGCTTCATGACCTTAGACACACCTTCGCTGTACACCGGCTAATAAGTTGGTACAAGGAAAATAAAAACGTTCAGCAATTACTGCCAATATTATCTGTGTACATGGGGCATAAGTATCTTGCTCATACAACAGTGTATCTCACTATGACGGATGATCTTCTTCAAGAAGCGAAAAAATGTTTCGAAAAATATGCGATAAAGAACAACTATGAAAAGTAACCAATATTTAAGCCCATGGATAAAGAGGTTCTTGTTAGAATATTTAATCAGCATCAGAAATCTATCAAAGAATACGCAGTTAAGTTATCGGGATACCTTTCGATTATTGTTGCCGTTTATGGCAAAAAAGCAAAAACGCCTATTGACAAATTATACATAGATGACATTAGCCCTGATGCCGTCAAAGCTTTTCTTTTGGATTTAGAAAAAACGCGTGGTTGTTCCTTGTCCACGCGTAATCAACGCCTGGCTTCGCTTCATGCCTTTGCAAAATTTATTGGACTAAACATCCCTGAGTGTGTGGAATGGTGTCGCCAGATACAAATGATTCCACTTAAAAAAGCAAAGCGTACACTGATAACTTATCTTGAAAGAATCGAGATGGATGCATTGTTAGATGCTCCCAACAAACAAACGGATCAAGGGAAACGCGACCACGCACTCTTACTTTTCCTTTATAACACCGGGGCGAGATCTGACGAGGCTGCTCAATTAATTATTACCGATATAGATATTCCTCATGCCCAGAAGAGAAATCTATCTACTGTACTTATTAGAGGTAAGGGAAACAGATTAAGACGCTGCCCATTATGGCAACAAACCATTAATGAAATAAGTCCATTAATATCGGGTCGAAGCCCATCAGAGCATGTATTTTTAAATCGACGCAAACAACCATTAACCCGATTTGGCATCCATAGTATGATCAGCCGTTATGTAAAAAAAATTATTAAGCAGCTACCATCACTAAGAAAAAAACGAGTTAGTCCATATACTATACGCCATACAACTGCCACGCATTTATTGCGAGCAGGCGTAGATATCAATACGATTAGGGCATGGCTTGGTCATGTGTCTATCAATACCACTAATATTTATGCGGAAGTTGATCTTGATATGAAAGCTAAGGCATTAGCATGTTGTGAAATTGCAGAAAAAACTAAACCGACCCACTGGAGAGATAACAAAGACTTGATGAGCTTCTTGGATAGTATCTAAAACAATCAAAGCAGAATATCAGCTACCATCAGTTATGTTACTTAATTTTGATGGAACTATTGTAAAATAGCAATATAATGACTCAACAACACATAACTGGCTTGGCAACATATGATATTTAAATTACTATAAAGAAAATGAAATGCAGAAAGGAGACGGTCCTCCGGTAGGTATTATATTGTGTGCAGGTAAAAATGAAACACTTGTGAAGTATGCTACTACTGGACTATCACAAAAGGTTTTTGTATCAAAGTACATGATAAACTTGCCAAGTGAAAAAGAGTTGGAAAGAATAATTGAAGAAGAGCAGCAAAAAATGCAGTAAAATAAAAATGACACACACTAGGAGTCCACTAAATCTCTTCCACAATAGAGCTTTTTTTTGCAGTGTATGTTTAAACACGAGGCAGAGTTTATTGCGGAAGGTTCCAGATCCGTTGGTCGCTATGACCTTATAAGCAGATTTGGGCTGATTACTCTTACACCTCACTCAACAATTTTATTAGCTCGGTTAATAGACTAAGGTATTCAACCAAGATTCAGCTTCGCAGTGAAAACTTTACAAGCAGCTTAACCCTATTAAACCTTCCTAATCTTATTCAACAAATATTTCATCAGCTCCATGCAAAGAAGAGATACGAGCACAACTAAACACATAATTTCTATTGCATTTGTATCTAAGCTTGTTGTTTTAAATATAGGTTGCAAGAAAGGAAGGTAAACAATCAATAATTGCAGGATTACCGTAAGAACAATGGTGGCCCACATTCCTTTATTTGCAAATATCTGTGAAGAAAACAGGGAGTGATATACTGAACGTACAGAGAGTGCATTGCCTAATTGAACATAACATAATGTAGTAAATACCATCGTTTGCTGACCTCTTACATCGTGCCCGTGCCTTACTGCCCACCATTGAATAAAAATTGCTGCAAGCGTTAATACAATGGCGGAAAAAATTATTTTTACTATTAACCCTCCTGCGAATAAGTTTTCTTTTGGCGGTCTGGGTGGTCGATTCATAATTCCTTCTTCTGCCGGTTCCGATACAAGGGCAATGCCTGGCAAACCATCTGTTACAAGATTTATCCAAAGAATATGGATGGGAAGCAAAGGCATTGCAAATCCGAAAACAGGTGCAAACAATAAAGTGAGAATTTCACTAAGGTTACAAGAGAGTACATATAAAATAAACTTTCTTATATTCTCATAAATTCTTCTACCTTCTCTCACAGCTTTGACAATGGTGGCAAAATTATCATCAAGCAAAATCATATCCGATGCTTCTTTAGCTACATCCGTACCAGTTATACCCATAGCGACTCCAATGTCTGCCTGTTTTAATGATGGTGCATCATTCACGCCATCACCGGTCATTGCTACAAATTCACCATTGCTTTGCAGAGCTCTTACAAGTTTTAATTTTTGTTCGGGAGATACCCTTGCATAAACCGAAATTCTTTTCACGGTATTGTTTAATTCTTCTTCCCCAAGTTTGTCCAAATCAACTCCTGTTTTTGCCTCATCACCTTCATCACTGATTTGTAACCTCTCTGCTATGGCTGTAGCCGTAAGTGGTTGGTCACCGGTTATCATCACGGTTTTAATTCCTGCTGTTTTACATTGGCGAATAGCATCAATAACTTCTTCCCGTGGAGGATCAATCATAGCAGTCATTCCCAAAAAATCCATATCTTTTTCTAAACTAACTCTTAACTGACCCGGGGCTTGCTCAAAGATTTTGTAACAAAAAAATAAAACCCTCAATCCATCCTTCGCCCATTCCCGGTTTAACTTTAACCAAATCTGAATATCGTCCTTATATTTTCGTGATAACACTTCCACTATTTTTACAGGAGCGCCCTTAGTGAACAAAATCGATTTATCGCCCATTTTATGTAAAGTGCTCATCCTCATACGAATTGAATCAAAAGGTATTTTTGATAAAAACGGGAATTTTGCATCTGCTTTCTCTCTTGTATAGCCATCTTTCAAGGCATAATGAACCAATGCTGTTTCCGTGGAATCTCCCAACAATTTATTATCGTTTGAAAACCTTACATCATTATTTAATAGCATAGCATATTTCAATAACTCTTCATTGTTGTTTACTGGATGTATTTTCTCAACGGTCATTATATTTTGGGTAAGCGTTCCGGTTTTGTCGGTGCAGATATAAGTAACTGAACCCAATGTTTCTACAGCAGGAAGTTTTCTTATTAATGCTTTTTGCTTCACCATTCTGAAAGCACCACGGGCAAGTGCTATTGTTATCACTGCTGGCAGTGCTTCCGGCAAAGCAGCTACAGCGAGTGAAAGGGCTGTCAAAAACATTTGAAAAGCAGGCTCTCCCTGTCGCAACCCTAAAGCAAAGACTACTAAGCAAATAACTATGACAATTACAGCTAATTGTTTACTGAACACTGCAAGCCTCTTTTGAAGCGGTGTTGGTTGAGGTTTTGTATCAAGCAATCCGGCAATCTTTCCTAATTCAGTATTCATTCCGATAGCTGTTACTACTGCCTTTGCAGAGCCGTTGCTTATAATAGTGCCTTTAAATACCATATTCAACTGGTCACCCGGAACGAGGTCGGTTTTGCTTATCGGGTCAACTGTTTTCTCTATAGAATGACTTTCTCCCGTTAACGATGCTTCATCCGTTTTCAATGAATGTACTTTAATCAGGCGGGCATCTGCAGGCACAATATCACCTGCCTCTAATATAATCACGTCACCGGGTATAAGTTTACTCGCTTCAATCCTTACAGGATAATTGTCGCGCAGCGCTATTGCATATTGTGCAGCCATTTTTTTGAGTGCCCTGATTGATTCCTCGGCTTTGCTTTCCTGTGAATATCCCATCCACGCATTCCCAATTATAATAGCAAGAATAATAAAAGCATCTGTATGCTCCCCGACAGCAAAGGAAATGATAGCGGCGATTATCAAAATCAGAATCATTATGTCTGCAAACTGGGCAAGAAATATGGACAATTTACTTTTTTGCTTAGCTTCTTGCAACACATTTTCTCCAAACTCTTTTTGCAGCATAGGCACGACTTCATTCCTTAAGCCATTCTCAGAAGTATTAAGTTGTTTAAAGACCTCCTCAATACTCAGTTGGTAAGTTGGTTTCATCTTTCTTCGATGAATTACTATTATTATTTGTTTATTATCTCTTTAAATAAAAAAGCGTACGAAAATAGTTTACAAAGAACAATTGCTCAATCATTGTACTTAGTAAGTGTCTTAGAAAAAAGTGGAGATGAAAGACCTTTTACCATCTGCCACTACTTTATATTCAACAAGATGCCTCTCGGTACTTTTAATATTTAACCAAGGTCGATTTCTTATAAATGCCTTTTCGCGGACCCGGAAAATGAACCCACTTTTCGAATTGATTTACAATCTTGATCTTACTTTCGTACTGCAAAATCCTTATTAAACTCATCGTGTCAGTACCACATTGAAGTTGCTCAGGTGTTGCTTGCTTAACCTGTAAACCGGTTGTCGATATCATTGTTCATATAAAATGATTTTAGACAACCATCTAACAAAGTATTCGCATTCTACTTTGTCCCCATATTCATCATATTGATATCTAAATCGCGAACAGAAATAGTCGAACTGATCATCGATGAGCAAAGCGATTTTCGCCCTTTTACCGATAGTAGCCTGCCAAGCAGAAATATTTGGAACCGTAAAATTTCCTAATAAAGTAACGTTGTGTTTTTTAAGCCTCTATCACCAATTGTTTTCCTGCTCTTCATTTGTTCTTTCAAGTGGTTGTGGCGGGTTTAATTTCCAATTCTTATCGTAATGCACAAAGAATGCAAGCCATCCGGTTCGTGCTACTCTCATAAAATAAGGTTGTAAAGCAATAAGTAAAACTGCATTTGTGGCTAGCCAATAATAAATGCGATTGTCTTCTAAAGAAAATCCGATAAGAAGCCACCACACTATAAACGAAGCAACACTAAATGCCGTTGTAAGAGCATAAGAAACATAACTTGAACCATAATAAAATCCTACTTCGATATTTAAAGGCTGACCACAGACAGGGCATTCCTTATTCATCTTCATGGTATTTTTTAAATGCCATGGGTTCCTGTCTTCGAACATATCTCCTTTTCTGCATCTTGGACACTTACATTTTAACAAGTTCAACACGCTTGGCTTACCCTCTTTGCTTGAGATATCAATATTTTTTGTTGAAGGAAAAGCGATTGTTTTCATTTTTTTATTTTTTAAATAATTTGTTTTCTAAATACTTCAGGTGTTACTCCTGCATACTTTTTAAAAAACCTTGAAAAGTACGAGTTGTCAACAAAGTTTAATTCGTGAGCTATTTCAGATACACTCATTTTAGCATTTACCAATAATCTTTTTGCTTCCAATATAATCCTGTCTCTTATTAGTTCACCTGCTGAACTGCGGTTTTCGCGATACGTTCTTTTAAAATTTCTTTTGTCTGCATAGAATTTCAATTAAAGCCCAAACTTGAAAGTACTTACGACCTTTTGACGTTAACTCTAATGCACGTTTTAAAATGTAGTAAATATGTAACCAAAGTTCAGTAGATATTTATCGAGCGCTTCGCTGCAAATAGGTTCTATATCTTTCACCAATTCCTATTTCAAAATGACATACCCCGGGTTATGATAGATAAATTGCTGGTGTATCTTTCAAAATTCTAAGAAATATTTTCTTTATACTCTCCTGTTGTTTATCAATTGCAGATTGCAATATTGTTGTTAACCATTTTACAAGCGCTTTCTGACTCGAATCAGTGGATGAATGATTTGAAAGAAGAATTACTTCTATGTTGTTATTGTATTTCATGTTTAATATTTTTTTGGTGAACAATGATTATCTGTTTTCAAGCCACTTTGAAATGGCTCATAAACGGCACCCGTTTTTGCGGCACATGTCTTATTAATTACGTTTGATCCTACCAAATATCCTTCATGGTGTTTTGTCAGCAGTTTGGTAATCTTCAATTAGGAATAATTGTTGTCATGAAAGCATAAGGATTAATAGAAAAGTATTGATCTATCAATGCGGGCTGCTCGCAAAGTTCAAGATGGAGAAATGATACTCCATGCCGAATTTGCCATAGGTAAAGTCTTTTGCCTTCTGCTGATTTCTCAACAATACCTTGGAACATTTCGTAGATCTCTCCATTCCAGCATGCCTCTTCCAATTGTTCTGTGCGTGACAGATTTTTGTTGCTGCCGATATTTTCTTTTTCACACCATTCTCTCCTCGAAAAAGAAGTGTTGGTCATAAGCAATATTTCCTGTTGTTTAAGATGTGTTTTCATATCAAAAAATTTTAAGCTTTAAATGTTAGACTAAAGCCATTGACCTGTTGAATCATTTCACAATTGATAGTTGAGTCAAGAGCGAAGAAAAACAGCGGAGTGTGCAAAATGGTAGAAAATTGCCGCGCTGAGAAAAGGAAGTAAGTTGCAAAAAGTGTTACAGGTAAAAAGAAAATCACAGTTTATCCTTGTGAAATTAAAGCCCCCGTCAACAAGCCTTTTAGATACTGAAACAACTGGTCTCCGGTCCATTCGCTATCATATTTATTCCCATTAATAAAAAAAGTTGGCGTTCTGTTTACTCCGCTTCTGATGCCACTTTCAAAATCTTTTTCTACTTTATCAATTAAAGGTTTTTGTTGGATATCATTTTTGAAGCGTTCTATGTCAAGACCAAGTATAGAGGCAAAACGAAAAATATTTTCAGCATCCAATGTCATTTGGTTTTCGAAAATGACGTCGTGCATCTCCCAAAATTTGCCCTGTAAGCCAGCCGCTTCTGTTGCTACGGCAGCCGAAAAAGCATGCGGATGAATTTTTGATAGTGGAAAATTCCTGAAGACAAATTTCATGTCCGTTCTCAACTGTTGTTGGATATCTTTTACAATTGGGTAAGCACGGCCACAATAAGGACATTCATAGTCGCCATATTCCACCAATTCGAGCGGCGCATCAGCATTTCCAAGAATATGGTCATTATTGTTTACAGGTGGTGTTAATTGTTTCATTGATTCATTGATTTTACGTTAGCTAATTCTTCGAGTGCATTTAATATCCCGTCAGCCCCGGGATTAATACCAATAGGCGACAGGTAACACCAGCGGATGACACCTTTTTCATCAATTACATACAATGCCCGTTGACATTGTCCTGCTTTTTCGTCGTATGCCTCGTACAATCTGGCTACTTCACCTTTTGGTTCAAAATCAGAAAGCAATGGAAAATTGAATTTGTTGTGCTGGATAAATGCCAAATGACTCCATTTGCTATCCACTGAAATACCGATTACTTGCGCGTTGTGCCGTGCAAAATATTTTTCCATTTCGTTGTACAACGTCATCTGGTCGTCGCATACAGGACTCCAGTCTGCAGGATAAAATGCGAGGATAACCTTGCGATTTCTTAGCTCGCTTAATTTTAATTTTTGATCGGGTGTGGAGTAGAGTTCAAAATCAGGTGCAAAAATTTCTGATGGTAACATAGCATTTGCTTTTTTATGTCACTAAATTTTGTTGTCTATATTTTTTAAGAATACTGATGTTTAAGAATCTACAAGGAATGCCTTTGTCCGGATCAAAGGCATTCAAACACGACTCCGGCTTTATAAGTTCTGAGCTGCCTTAACGATGAAATCAGTTACTTTTATTGGTTGGGATATCATCGGAACATGACTTGATTTCAACTCTATTGTAGTTGCTTTGATGAGCTTTGACTTGAATCGTTCCAGATCAGGACTGATCACCCTATCTTGTGCTGCGACGATAAACCATGAGGGCTTGGTTTTCCAAGCCGGGCTCTGTACTTTCTCCTCGCCGGCTGCCGCTGCCAGCGGCACCTGTGTAGCATATATTAGTTTTCTTTCTTGCGGTGATGCATCCGGTGCGAAACGCTCGTTGACTGTTTTTAACGACAGGGACACAAAGCCATCGGAACTAATCTGGAACTCCTTTTCAATTCCCGTTGTAGGCATCATGGCATTAACCGCGTTAGCGTTTTGTCCTTCTTCGGGAACCAATGCAGCAACGTAGAGCAATCCGGCTACCTTCGGATCATTTCCCGCTTCAGTGATAACCATCCCACCATAGGAGTGTGCCACCAGAAGTACAGGACCATCCACTTGAGCGATAGCCCGTTTAGCCGCAGCAACATCATTCGCAAGCGACGTGAGAGGATTTTGCACAGCAACAACGTTGTAGCCTTTTGCCTGAAGTAAAAGAATAACCTTTGACCAACAAGAACCATCGGCAAAAGCACCGTGAACCAATACGATATTCTTTATTCCCTTTGGAATTGATTGTGATTGCGATTTTGCATTTTGTGGTAAGGAAAATATAGTTGCTGCCACAATTAATGCAATTGAAGTGAATTGTTTAATAGACATAAAATTTAGTTTTTGTTAGTTAAAAATGTTGCGTCTAAGAGGCAAAGGGTCATTCATTTTCTTTTGCGTTTGTTTCACCGAGCGGTTGATCTTTCATTCGTATAGCATCATCCAGAAACTCACTTCCATCAGTTATATTTTCTTCGTGATAGTTTGCGTATATGCTTTCCTGAATTTCTTCTCCTGAAGTATGCTTATTACCAGGCTCTCCGTTTTGACGAGAAAGTATTGGAACCATCTTGAATCGTTTTTATGATGATAAAATAAGAATGAGGTCTGCCTACGCCTCGTTGTGTAGCTGATCGGTTTTCGCGGGGACACCGCGCCGACGTGAGTTGTCCCGTGCACGAACGGGCGGAAAGTGCACGCCTCTTACAGCCGC
>WNGF01013565.1_pt1 | contig 16559 bp, 13 predicted proteins | sample 5400641 | NCBI WGS metagenome assembly WNGF01 (sample SAMN13153371, study PRJNA577476) | soil metagenome | isolation source: 80 cm soil or saprolite under grassland replicate 2 | place: USA:California | collected 2016-06-15
TCTTGTGGTGGTCGTTTTCACTCAGTCAAGTTTCGACTGGGTGGTGGGTCAGTTTCAATGCGAATGTCCGACAAACTTCAGTTTGTCGTCGAAGTTCGAAAACCTAAAGCTTGTCGGACATCAAACTGACCCACCACTTTCGACTGCCCCGCTCGAATGCCCGTGTGCTTACCCTGCTGAAGTATGGCGAAGTATCGAAAATATCTTGAGTTCGCCCTGCTGCTGTTGTTGGCGGTCGGAATCATCTGGTGGTTTGGCCGCCGATTGGATTGGGAGCAAGTCAAACTCGCCGTCCAGAAATCGGACTGGCGACTGATCATTTTGGCTTGTGGAGTCATTCTACTCGCTTATCTATGGCGGGCCATTCGATGGCGGGCTTTCCTATCACCCTTAACAAAAACGAGTTTGGGTGAAGTTTGGATTGCTACAACGGTTGGATTTGGGGCCGTATTGCTGATTGGCCGCGCGGGTGAAATCGTCCGACCGGTCGTGCTACCAATGCGTGATAAACGCGTCAGGCCGGCCGCATCCATCGTGACGATCATGATTGAACGTCTGTACGACATGATGACGGTCATCTTCATCTTCGGACTAAACCTGCTCTGGATAAAGCCCGTCAGCGGCACGGCGGCGGATTTTGGGCGCGCGCGCATTGTTGGCCTGGTGCTTGTGGTTCTGTTGGCGATCGCCTTAGCACTCTTGATTTGGTTCAGATGGCAATCCCACAGTCTGATTGCTTGGCTCGATCGAGTGATAAGCGGAGGGTCAAGGCTAAGGCGGAGATTGAAACGCGCATTGTTGAGCACTCTCGACCAGTTGGCCACAGCTTTGAGCGTCTTATCCGACATCCGGCTCCTGGCGATCAGCGTCGGCTGGTCGCTTCTGCTTTGGTTTTCGGTCGCGGTAGCGAATCTGCTGGTCTGTCGGGCGTTTGGATTGCAGTTTGGCATGTCACATGTGTTGTTTGTCTTAGGCTGGTCAATGATCGGCTCAGCGGTGCCGACCCCGGGCGGAGCGGCTGGCGCATTTCATGCGGTGACGGCAGCCGCACTTATCCTGCTGGGCGTCGGGCGCGAGCAGGCCGCAGCAATTGCGATCGTCTTGCATCTGGTCGACTTCGCGCCCGCAGCCCTCTTTGGTCTCTTCTATTTTTTGCGCGGCGACATCAACATGGCACGATTGCGATCTCTGATTTCAACTACCGCAGTTGAGCATGCGGTAGAAGATGAAAAGATAGGGCTGGCTGAAGGGGCATAAGGCTCAGAGTATCGGCGAACGCATGACAGCGAGAGTGAGGATGAATCTATGAAATGCCCGTTCTGTGGTTTTATCGAAGACAAAGTGGTTGATTCGCGCGAGTCACGCGAAGGCGATGCAATTCGGCGGCGGCGTGAATGCCTGAAGTGCGAGCGGCGTTTTACTTCCTATGAAAGAATCGATCAGATCCCGTATATGGTGACGAAGAAGGATCAGAGCCGCGAGGCTTTCGACCGCAACAAGGTGATGGCTGGTCTCTTACGCGCATGTGAGAAACGACCAATCCCGCCAGCGAAGCTGGAAGGAATAGTCAACGCTGTCGAAAAATATGTGCAGGAATCTCCGGAGCGCGAACGGCCGACAAGCAAGATTGGCGAATTGATCATGCGTCGTTTGAAGGAACTCGATAAAGTGGCGTACGTCCGCTTCGCATCTGTTTATTTGGAGTTCGAAGACGTTTCAGAGTTCATGAACGAATTGAAAACTCTAGTGCGCGCGCGCGCCGGCGCGGCAGCGAAGAAGGCGTAGCGTCGGCTTATCGACAGAACGATTGGTTAAAGAAAGTTGACCGAAGCGAACCTTTTGAGTCCGCTTACGCTGTTTGGCTTATTAGTGGTCATAGCGATGTTGGTTTTCTATTCACTGGAACATCGCAGCCACTGGTTTATCCTGGCCTTCGCGGTAGCATGTGCTTTAGCATCCGCTTACGGTTTTCTGCAGGGTGCGTGGCCGTTCGGTCTGGTTGAGCTGGTTTGGTCGTTGGTGGCATTGCGCCGCTGGCGAATTGCGGAACGGCAGTAGCTATTCGATCCAAGTATGTCAAGAGCGTAGGCGCAGCGGGTCTCGAACGAATCGAGCTGAAACGCCTGACCCAGCGAATAGGGAGGCTGTTTGCGGTCTTGCAAGAGGCAGCTGAAGCACAATTACCGGCAGCCGGTTCCTGGCTACCGCCGGTGGATGTTTGCGAGACCACGGAAGCTATTCATCTTCGCATCGAATTACCGGGAGTGAGCATAGGTCAGATCAAATTAGGGCTAAACAGCAACCACCTGCGCATCTCCGGCGACAAGAAAAAGCGACAACCCCGACAGCGAATTCTTTCGCATCTTTGTTCGGAGCGGAGCTATGGACATTTTAATCGCGTGTTGCCACTGCGCTGGACTATCAGCGTAAAGGATGCGACGGCTCAACTGTCGAACGGCCTGCTGTTAATTCATTTGCCTAAGATCAAAGACCGTCGCGGATCGGAGTTCAAAATTCCGATCACCGAAATCGAACCCGACCCTTGATTGAAAACTCAGTAACTCTTTCGTACCAAATATGGCAGAACAGACAAACGACGAAGTTATCGAGGCGCTGGCACCGAGCGACGCGGAGCCGCAGTTACAGATTCCCGAGGAGTTGCCGTTGTTGCCGCTGCGCGACATCGTTATCTATCCGTTTATGATCGTGCCGCTGTTTGTCTCGCGCGAGAGATCGATCCGCGCGGTCGATGAAGCGCTGGGCGAACACCGCATGATCCTGCTGGTGTGCCAGAAAGATCTGGACAAAGAGGAACCACAGCAGAAAGACCTGTACAAGGTCGGCACCGTGGCTGTGATCATGCGCATGTTGAAACTCCCTGACGGCCGGATTCGCATTCTGGTCCAGGGCGTTTCACGGGCGCAGGTCGAATCGGTTGATTCAAGCGGGGAATGCCTGCATGCACGCTTGCAAGTGATGCCCGAAGTCCTGGCGTCCGAACGTTCGCTTGAAGTCGAGGCGTTAATGCGCAACGTTCGTGCTTCAATGGAAAAAGCAGCCACGCTTGGAAAAAACATCTCGCCCGAAGTAATGGCGATCATCGCGAACTTGGATGATGCGGGCAGACTGGCGGACCTCTCTGCATCCAATCTGGAGCTGAAAGTTGAAGATGCGCAGTCAGTCTTGGAAATTCCGGATACTACCGAGAGATTGCGGCGCGTCAATGAGTTGCTCAATAAAGAAATCGAAGTGTTGACCGTTCAGCAGGAGATCAACACCCAGGCACGGGCCGACATTGATAGATCGCAACGCGAGTTCTATCTGCGCCAGCAGATGAAGGCAATCCAGACCGAGCTGGGTGAAGGAAACGAGCTGGCCGAAGAGATCCAACAGTTTCGCGAAAAGATTGAAACTGCAAAGATGCCGAAGCCGGCTGAAGAAGAGGCTCTACGACAATTGAAAAAACTCGAGCGCATGCATCCCGACGCCGCTGAGACAGCGACACTGCGCAGTTGGATGGAGATCATAACAGACCTGCCCTGGTCGAAATCGTCCAAGGACAATCTCGATTTGTATAAAGCGGAACGAATTCTAAACGAGGATCACTACGGTCTCGAAAAAGTAAAAGAGCGCATTCTGGAAGCGCTAGCGGTTCGCAAGCTTAAAGAGAAGCCTAAAGGGCCAATACTCTGTTTGGTTGGTCCTCCGGGTGTAGGCAAGACCAGCCTTGGCCGATCCGTCGCGCGAGCGCTCGGGAGAAAGTTCATGCGCTTGAGTCTCGGCGGCGTACATGACGAAGCTGAGATCCGCGGCCATCGTCGCACCTACGTCGGAGCCATGCCCGGTCGAATCATCCAGGCAATTCAACAGGCAGGTACCAACAATCCTCTAATCATGTTGGATGAGATTGATAAAGTAGGAGCGGATTTTCGCGGGGATCCGTCTTCAGCCCTGCTTGAAGTTCTCGATCCTGAGCAAAACAACAGTTTTCGCGATAATTACCTGAATGTGACGTTCGATTTGTCCAACGTGATCTTCATGACGACCGCGAATATTCTGGACCCAGTGCAATCGGCTCTGCGGGACCGCATGGAGGTAATTCGCCTCGCCGGTTACACCGAAGAAGAGAAGCTGGAAATCGCGCGTCGGCACCTTTTGCCCAAGCAAATGGACGAGAATGGCATCACCGCGCGTGACTTGAATATTTCGTGGAAGGCACTGACGGCAATTATTCAGCGCTATACTCTGGAAGCCGGCCTGCGACAACTCGAACGCGAAATCGGTGCGATCTGCCGCAAGGTTGCGAGAAAGCTCGGCGAAGGCCATAAAAGTGCGGTACGCGTCTCGCTCAATAACCTTCATGAGTTTCTGGGCGCGCCTAAGATTGTTCCTGAAGAAGTTCTAAAGAAGGATCAGATCGGTGTCGCGACGGGACTGGCGTGGACAGCGGTCGGTGGGGACGTGTTGTTCGTCGAAGCGCTGCGCATGAAGGGCAAGGGCAATCTGGTTTTGACGGGACAACTCGGTGAGGTCATGCGCGAATCGGCACAAGCGGCTTATTCATATGCGAAGTCACGCGCCAGAGAACTTGAAATAGATCCGGAGGATTTTAGTAACTACGATCTACATATTCATATTCCCGAAGGCGCGATTCCTAAGGATGGGCCGTCGGCGGGCATTACTCTGGCGACCGCACTGGTTTCAGCGCTTGCCCAACGGCCGGTGCACAAAGATGTCGCCATGACCGGTGAAATCACTTTACGCGGCAATGTGCTGCCGGTTGGGGGTATTAAGGAAAAAGTTCTGGCCGCGCGGCGGGCTCGAGTAAAAAAGATTATTTTGCCGGCGCTTAACCGACGGGATATGGACGAAGTGCCCAAAGAGCTCTTCAAGAATATAGAGTTTGTATTTGTAGACCATATGCGACAGGTTTTTCGTGAGGCGCTGAAAGAAAGGAAGGCCCCAGCTTTGACGTCGACTCCACGCACCGCTCGCTTACCACAGGCTGCCAGTGGACGCCGAAATTTTTGAAGCTGTGGCCGGCAACCGATTCGTTTGATTAACCGAGCCGGAATGGGCGGCTTATGACCGAAAGAGCCGATAACAATCAAACGCTGAAAAGGGTGCTGTTGTGGATTCTCTTGCTCCTGCTGATACTTGGGCCACCGGTTATTGCCGTATTGTTATTTATGAGCCTCTAGTCCTGTGAAATTCTGCAGGCAACGTCTGTATCTATTAGCAAATCAAAGCAGTTCGGCCGATTTTTTGGTTAGTCGTTCAGTTTGACAGCCCCTGAGCCCTGTGATAACCTCAGCGCTCGTTGCGGCCTTAGCTGTTTTAGGTCGCGAAAAGCGGAACTTTTCCACATTCCGCACTGTTTAGTAAGTGAATGCCGCAGGCGCGACTCTGGTGCAGTCGCGGTCGTGGATTCGCCCAAAGCTTTTATCAGAGGAGAATAACGATTGATGACCCCTAGCTCCCTCGGTTTAGCTGCCCGCACGTTTTTAGTGGCGGCAGCCATTTTTTCTGCAACAATCATTCAAGCACAGATTCCCGGCGGCTCGTCCGCCCGGGATATCCCAACCGAGGTTCAGAAGACCGACCCGCGCGTGGATCAGATAATCGAGCGCGCAAACGATCATTTCCGCAGGGGCAAACTCAATCTCGAAGACAACAAACGCGAGCAAGCGCGCGACGAGTTTGACAAGGCTGTCGATGAGATACTTATTTCGGGAATTGACGTTCGCGCCAGCCAGCGCTTGCAAACTTTTTACCTCGAGTTAGTTGAGAAGGTTTATCGCGAAGAGGTTCCACTCGTCCAACAAGCCCCACAGCCGCAGCAGAATGCAACGCCAGTTATAGCGCAGGGTTCGGCGAATCCGAAGGCTGAGACTGAAAATGTCGCCAAGGCTCAGCCGAAGCAGCCGCAGATAGGTTTTCGGCAGCAGGGGTTCGATCCTTCGCCGCTTGACCCGCTAAGCAAGCTGATTCTTACCGAAGAGGAGAAGAAGGTTTCCGACTTGGATATCGCAACGCTGGAAGAGGCGAAGAATTCTCTGGACTTCAGGTTTACGATCAACCCGCTAATTCAGCAGTTCATCAACTATTACCAGGGTCGCGGCCGCACGACGATGGAGGCAGGTCTGCGTCGCTCGGGTCGTTTCATGAAGATGGCGCGCGACACTTTCCGCCAGGAAGGCGTGCCCGAAGACCTGGCTTGGCTGGGACAGATCGAAAGTGGCTGGAGTCCCAGAGCTTATTCGTACGCGGCGGCTTCGGGACTGTGGCAGTTTGTGCCGGCGACAGGCAGGGCTTATGGACTGAAACAGACCGCCTGGATTGACGAGCGCAACAGCATCGAACAGGCCACGCGAGCTTCAGCACGTCTCTTAAAGACCCTCGGCAAGAAATATAACGGGAATTGGGAGCTCGCGCTCGCGGCATATAACAACGGCTCGATCGACCGGGCGATCGCCCGCGCGGGAGTCGCCAATTTCTGGAGCATTTATCCGCACCTCGTCCAGCAGACTCGTGACTATGTACCCAATATTCTGGCCACAATTTTGATTGCTAAGAATCCTGAGAAGTATGGTTTCCGCGGCATTCGTCCAGAGCTGCCTTGGGCCTACGATCGCGTTGAGGTTTCGAACGCCACCAGCCTGCGTCTGATTGCGGATGTGACCGACACCAGTGTCGATTATATTCAAGCACTCAACCCCGAACTCAGACGCGACACCACGCCTCGTGGCGAGTCATACATGCTTCGCGTGCCGCCCGGAAAGTCCAAGCAATTAGCTTCGCTGTTGAAGCGGGTTCCAGCCGACCGACGCGATTCCGCTCGGGTGATTTCGGTTGCGTCGGGCGAAGACTTGCAATCGGTTGCTAATCGGACCGGTGTCAGTTTGGCAATCCTGCAATCGATGAATGCTGGAGTCGATCTGAAAACTGCCAACAAGCTTTTTGTTCCCAGTAACAACATTCGTTTGACTAATTGGCGGCGTGCTTCTTCGTCCGCCGATGCCAACAGCGCGCCCAGTTTGAGCAAGGTGCGGGCGCGCAAAGGCGATACTATTGCCAAAATCGCCGGAATGTATAAGTTGTCCGCTGCCGATCTGGCCCGTTTGAATGGTATCGGACCCGATGTTGAGTTGCAGGCAGGCCAGGAGATTAGATTGCCAGGTTCTACTGGAGCGACCGGCAGCAGCCGTCGCCGGTAACATCAAAATCAGGGGCGTTCACTCTTTGTTGGGACGCTGTAAATTAGCGAGCGCGCTTTCTTTCATTAAGAGGCGCGCTCGCTTTATTTCAGTAAACAAAATTTCAATCTTAGATAATTTGTATAAACTCAATAATTTCTAAGAGCGCAAAGACCAAAACCCAGACCTTAGACCTCCCATGCTCTTCCGCACACAATCCGCAGCGGTCTATGGCATTGATGCTGACCTCGTCGATATCGAAGTCGATCTAACGCCAGTGCGGACTGAAGCGGATACGCCTTCCTCGGTAATCATAGTTGGATTGCCCGATTTGGCTGTGCGTGAATCGCGTGAGCGCATTCGCGCGGCCATCAACAACAGCGCATTCTTCTTTCCGTTTCATAAGACGACGATTAACCTGGCGCCAGCGGACGTGCGCAAGGAAGGGGCTAGTTTCGATCTGCCCATTGCGCTTGGAATTCTTGGGGCAAATGGTGACCTGGGTAATGCAGGACACCTGACCGACATTCTTTCGGTAGGCGAGTTGTCGCTCGATGGCCGCGTACGGGCCATTCGCGGAGCGTTGCCGATCGCTCTGCGAGCTCGTCATTCGCAAACAAAGCATCTACTGCTGCCGGACGAAAATGCAAAAGAAGCTGCGGTTGTTTCAGATGTGAGAGTCTACGCGGTGACTGATCTTAGGAGTGCGGTCGAAATGATTGCGGCCATTCGATCGGATAATCCGCCTGAACCGATTCGTGTCGACCTTGCGGAGATACTGATTCACGATGAGCGTTACGCAGTTGACTTTCGCGAGGTGCGCGGCCAGCAAGCCGCAAAACGAGCTTTGGAAGTGGCTACGGCCGGCGGCCATAACATTCTCCTGATCGGACCGCCCGGATCGGGAAAGACCATGCTGGCCAAACGCCTCCCGACGATTTTGCCGCCGTTGGAATTTGAGGCGGCATTGGAATTAACGAAGATTCACTCGGTCGCCGGCCTTACGGGCCGAGCTGGGTTGGTTACCGAAAGGCCGTTTCGCTCGCCCCATCACACTATTAGCGATGCGGGATTGATCGGCGGTGGCGCAGTGCCACGCCCGGGCGAAGTTTCGCTGGCGCATCACGGCGTGCTATTTCTCGATGAGTTGCCCGAATTCGATCGCAGCGTGCTGGAAGTTCTGCGCCAGCCGCTCGAAGATCAAAAGGTTACAATCAGCCGTGCTGCGATGTCTTTGACTTTTCCTGCCTCGTTCATGTTGGCAGCGGCGATGAACGCATGCCCCTGCGGCTTCTGGAACGATCCGACGCGCGAGTGTCGCTGCACTCCTCTGCAGATTCAACGCTATGTTGGCCGCATCTCAGGTCCATTGTTGGACCGCATCGACATCCATATTGACGTGCCCGCGGTGCGCTTTCGCGAACTCACCGGCGACACGCCGCCGGAAGCTGAAGATTCGGCCGCCATTCGCCAGCGGGTGATCAGAGCTCGCGCGCGTCAACATGGAAGACTGGCGTCCGAAGGGATCTTCTCGAACGCAGCTATGACTCCACGTCTTGTCGGCCCGCGCTTACGATCGAATCTTGAAAGTCAGCCGCACGATTGCCGACCTGGAAGACTCCGACAACATCCAATCGGCTCACGTCGCCGAAGCCGTCCATTATCGCTCCCTCGATCGGACTTATTGGACATAGCACGTTCCACAAACGGCAGTCTTGACAGACCGGTGATTCAGCGCGACTTGTCAGCGCCTGCCTATGATCGGATACTAAAAAGCGCTATCGATAAATAACTTTAAGGGCGGACGAGCGTAACTACGCGAACAATAGCGTTTCACACTATCTGAAACGCGCCGCGTATTGGCTCACGAATCGCGATCAAGTGGCTGCAATCGAAACCGAGACACCGCGAACCCCGGATTACGAGTTGACGCAGCGGGCCGCCGAAGGCGACATGAAGGCCTTCGAGGAGCTTTACCAGCGCCACAATCGCCGCGTATATTCGCTGTGTTTGCGGATGACCGGGAACGTGACCGAAGCCGAGGATCTGGCGCAGGAAGTTTTCATCCAACTCTTTCGCAAAATCGGTAGCTTTCGCGGTGAATCGGCATTCACTACCTGGCTTCACCGCTTGACCGTCAACCAGGTATTGATGCACTTTCGCAAGCGCGGAGTACGACTGGAACAGACAACCGAAGACGGCGAGGCGCCGATTCAGATCGTCAAGGGAACCGAAAACCCAAACGCGATGCCGGTTGTCGACCGCATCGCCCTGGATAAGGCGATTGCGCAGTTGCCACCCGGGTATCGGACAGTTTTTACGCTGCATGACATTGAAGGTCACGAACACGAAGAGATTGCGCGCATGCTGGGTTGCTCGGTGGGCACATCAAAATCTCAATTACACAAGGCAAGAATGAAATTACGGGGCCTTCTCAGGCAACAGAAAAAGCCCCAATAGCAACCAAGCAGCGTGGTACTTTGAGACCGCGAGAGTCGCGTAGTCCCAGGCGTTTGAAAACGATGCGCGACGCATCAGAGGTTGGAAGAATGAACTGCGAGAATTATCAGGATCTGCTTAGCGACTTCATAGAAGGGTCGCTGACTCCCGAGGATCACAAGAGAATCGAAACGCATTTGGGCGTTTGTGACGGCTGCGCCGAAGCGCGAACCGACCTGGATGCGATTGTGGGTTTCTGTCGCGAGCAGCGCGGAGTATACGACGCCGTACCTAACGAGCGCGCCCTCTGGCTGCGCATCAGCAATACTATTGAAGCGGAACTGGCAGTAGCGTTACGGCCGAACGTGCCGGCCAGCGCCGGCCGGTGGTTTCGCTTAATGAACCGCAGCTGGCAGTTGTCCTTTCCCCAGCTGGCTGCCTCAGTTGCGGCCATTATTCTGGTGGTATCGCTCGTGACTGTCGTGGGCGTGCGCCGATTTGGTTTCGGAGGCGCCTCGGGATTCCAATCCTCCGGCCTGATCCTTAGCTCGAACGCATCGCCGGTGGCCGATCGCTTTCGCCAACAGCAACAAGTGATTGATTACTGGAATCAAAGGGTCGAATTGAATAAGGCGCGCTGGAACCCGCAGATGCGTGAGACTTTCGATCGGAATATGAGTGTGATTGACGCGGCAGTTAATGACTCGCTGCGACACTTGAATCAGCATCCCCATGACGAAGTTTCTGAGGAGATTCTCAACGCGGCATTGAATGATAAGGTCGAGCTGCTAAAAGAATTTGCTGAACTATAATTAGCGAGCGTCCACAAAATAGAAATTGATGATCCGACACCGATGACCACGCACCCGCCGGCCACCAAAAATACGATCAGCAATCAGATAGCGTTTCTGACTTTCCTCCTTGCCTTGATCGCTGCAACCAGCGTTTCAGCCCAGCAGCGCGTTTCGCGAAATTTCCCCGCGGGCAGGAACGTCCGCCTGGAATTGAAAAATCTCTCGGGCACGATCACCGTCGAAACGTGGCAGCGCGAGGAGATTAAGATTACGGCGATGATGGAGTCTCCCGCCGTGCACTTCAATCCCAGGCAGACCGAGGCTGGCCTTGTGATCGACGTGGTTAGCGACAACCGTGGCCGGGAAAACGTCGGCGACGTCAATTTTAAGATTCAAGTTCCGCCACGATCCTCGGTGGATCTGGAAACACGGCGCGGCCAGATCACTGTCAACAATATTCAAGGCGATCTGGTGCGCGCGCATGTGTGGACCTCAGGCGATATTACTCTCTCGGGTGTTAACGCCGCCCGCGTCTTTGCGTCAAACACAACCGGCGACATATTTTTTGACGGAGAATTCGCTTCGGGCGGGACTTACGAATTCAAGTCAGGACAGGGAACTATCACGCTACGCTTGCCGGCCAGTTGCGGATTCCGACTCGTGGCTACGGCGCCCGCCAAGAAAATTTCCATGGGCCAATTTTGGCATGAAGGTATGAAGCTGATGGGCGAGGGCCGCAGAGTAATCGGCGATGTTGGCGATGGCCGCGCTTCGGTGACAGTCACGAACTATCAGGGCCAGATCAACTTCCTTCGTCGCTAGACAAACCCTTTCTTTCTCCCGCACAATCGGTCTCAGTGAAAACGTCGAGGGCTGTCATCGTCCGTTTGGCTTTTGCTTTCCTTTTCGTTTCCGTCTCTTCGTCATCCTCAAAAGTCGCTGCCCAAAAAGATAAGAAGCCGATAGCGCCGCCACCGCCGATGTTGACACGCATTACGCCGCGTCACGAGATTCATCGTCTGGCGTATGGGGGAACGGTCACGATTTCGGCCGCACCCGTTGGTTCAATCACAGTTGAGGGTTGGGAACGGAATGAAATTGATATTAGCGCTGAAGTTGAACTGCACGCTGCCAGCGAGGGAGATCTAAACCAGTTGGCAGCGGTGAATAGCTTTTTTGTAGATCAAGACGCCAATCACATTCGGATTCTTACCACGGGCACGCATGACAAAAAGTTCCTGAAACAAGCAGCGAAAGACTTTCCCAAGTCACTCATTGGTTTGCCGTGGAAAATCGATTACCGCATCAAGGTTCCAGTTCTGACTGACCTGGAAATCGACGGCGGCAAAGGGCCGGTAAGTCTGGCCGGCGTAGAGGGAGCTATTCGATTAAACGCGCTGGAAAGCGATGCGAACTTGTCGCTGACTGGTGGCTTGGTTTCAGCGACCATTCAGCGCGGCACGATTAATATAGACATCCCCGCTCGAAGCTGGCACGGACTCGGGGCGGACATAAGACTAGCGGCCGGCAATCTTAACATTGGACTGATGCCCGGCTTTAGCGCTGATATTAACGCTGTGGTATTACGGTTTGGTGAAGTAAAGAATTCGTTTCCTGACACTCAAGCGCGTGAGCCAAACAGCATTACGCCGCGCTCGATTCGCGCGCGGATGGGAAGTGGTGGAGCAACACTCTCATTTACGGTCGGCGACGGCACGATTGAAATAAAAAGTAAGCAGTGAGCAGTAGGCAGAAGCAGAAGGCTTTGTCAGTACCACCTGCGTAAGCGGGTGGGTGGTTGAGGAAGCAGGGCATGTCAGTAGCCCGACCATGAGGGAGGGCTCAAGAGGCAGTAGGCAGAAAGCAGGACTGCAGAAGAAGCTATAAAGCAGAGCAGGTCAGTACCACGGTACTGAGCGCGTAGTCGACGACGATCATGAACTCGGATTCTCAATTAGATGTGCTTGCTGTTTTCTCGCATCCTGACGATGCTGAGTTGACAATGGCTGGTACGCTGATCAAGTTGAAATCCCTTGGATACCGGACGGGCGTGCTGGATATGACGCGCGGCGAGTTGGGAACGCGCGGCACGACGGAAATTCGCGCAAAAGAATCGTTGGATGCCGCGGGTGTGATGGGATTGGATAGGCGGCTGAATCTCGAGCAGCCGGATGGGCACGTCACGCTGAGCGAGGAAACGCGCCAGGCAATGGTTCGCGTTATTCGAAAGTATCGACCGAAGGTTTTGTTTACTTCGCACTGGGATGATCCGCATCCCGATCACGCGGCAACGTGCAAGATCGTGCGCGAAGCTGCTCGTCTGGCAACGATGCGCCGCTACGACGAAGCCAGTGGAATGCAAGCGACGAAAATGCCTGCGATCGCGCACGCCGTTTATTCACGCTTGATTGTTCCTTCTTTTATCGTGGATGTTTCGGAGTTCGTCGAGGGAAAAATGAACGCGATTCGCGCGCATGCTTCCCAGTTCTTCAGCCCCGGATCGAAAGAACCGACGACGCGCATCAGTGAGCAGGACTTTCTGAAACAGATCGAGGATCGCATGCGCTACTATGGATCTCTGATTGGCGTGGCTGCCGGCGAGGCGTTTTATGTGCGCGAAGCTCTGAACGTGGAAGACCCCGTGGCGTTGCTAACGCGGCCGATGAATATCTATTCATAGCACCGCACGGAAAACCCTCTCCCAAAAGGAGAGGGAGAGTATGTGGATGCTCCGCGCTCGATTACTTCTTCTTTTCTTCGAACACCGAACGCGCGATGGCAATGACCGCACTCGCACGCGGCGCTTCGCGCTCAAAGAGACGCGCCAATTCGACTGTCCGATTGTAATCATCGCGTGCCAGTTCGGTGAAGATGCCTGCCACGTCAAAATCCTGCACTGACGAGCTGCGAATCGAAGACATCGATTTTGTTAGCAAGCTGATCCTAAGTACGCCGTCTTCCCCGGTAAATCCTTCCGCAGAGTTCGCAGACTTGATCGCCTCGTAGACTGCATCCCAGCTTTTGGCACGATCGCTGACAAGCGAAGCGTTGGCGACTGCCATCAAAGCGCGTGGCCGATCGGCATCTGATGGCTCAATGCGTCGCGCTTCCGCGCCTGCGTCTTCGATCGCATTCAAAGACTTCTCGCGATCAGTCTTTAACAGGAGTTTGGCAGCCTGAGTCAAAGCCCACGCTTTCTGCACGTGCGTGAGTTCGCCGGTTCGAACCAAGTCCAGCACCTGATTGGCATCTTTCTTGTCGACCGCTCGCATAATCATCGTCACGTCGATGTAGGCTCGCAATTTCTGCCGCAACTCGCTGTCATCAACTTTCTCGATGTAGTCGTGGGCTCGCGCCAGCTCGCCCTTTTCAGCCATTGTTCTGGCGAGCGTCAAATACAGTCGATCGCGCTCGGCTGACGTTTTGGCGTGGTCAAGTTGATCCAGCAGCGACTGCTCCCTGCCTTCGCGCGATTGTGGTGGTCGGATGCCTTCGCGCAGCGAATCATCGTCACGTTGACGCGCTTCTTCGGGAACTCCGCTTGCCAACGCCTGCATCTGTCCGCGCAGGGCCTCGGTCATGTTTTGTGGAGCGAACTGCTCAAACAGCGGCATCAATCGCTTCATCACCAGGTATTTGCCTTCAATGCCGGAAGAAGTTTGGTCCTGTCCGGGAGGCGCCAGCGGCCGCAACAAAATATCGCTGGCCGCACGAAAGAAAGCCGCGCGAATTTGGGCCGGCACCTCGGGCGGGACGTTCGTACGCGAGCTTTGCTGCGTTGAAGCGCCGCCACCGCTGAAGGTTACGAAAATGTGAGGCGTGAAAAGGTAAGACGAAAGCAGCGAGACAGTGTTGGCGTCCGATTGCAGACTTGCAGCCGCGTTCGCAAGCAAACGTAGATAGCGTTGATCAGCAGCGGCAGGATCTCTGTCACGAAGGTCCGAAAGAAAGTCCAGGCCATCTCTGCTGATGACACCAAGCGCCGGATCGGCAAATTGCAGCGCACGCTCAACATCCGTATCAAGTAACTGTCGAGCCAGATTAAGTCGCTGGCTAATAGCCTCTGGAGTATCGAATGGCTCAGGTCTGAGTTTGTCGGACGCTTCAGTAGCTTCCTGCTGCTTTTCAACTTTTAGTTTCGCCAGAAACTCTTCGCCCAAAGTGCGATCATGTCGCGCTGCCAGTCGCAGCACTTCACCGCGAATGTTTGGAGGTCCGGTTACCGCGACGCTTCCGTTCTTCGCTTGTTGTTGTCGAATATCCTCCCGCATGCGTTGCTGGCCTTCTCGGTCGACAACCTCGGCGGCGTCCCACCCTTTGCGAAACAAGGTTCGCGCTCGTTCAGGATCGGCGGCCCACAGCGCATCGGCGATTCGAGCCAGTGTACGCGCGCGTAATTTCTGATCGTTGTAGCTGCCGGCGTCGGCTGCGAGCGATATCAGCATCGACTGCGCTTGCGCCCGGCGGTCCTTAATGATTCTTTCGGCTTCAGGATCGACCGCTGTTTTGCTTTTGCTGGCATTGTTCGCCTCTGGGACGATTGTTTTTGCTTCGGCCGATTGCGCGGTTGCGATTCCGCCAAGGATTAGGAGCCAGACAAGAACGAGTAGGGAACGTGGATTCATTGGGATCTCCTATCTATGCGGCGATGAATACAGTGAGCGTAATTAGTATACGCCCCTGAGGAAGCACGGTTCCGAAAATACTGGTAATAATTAGCAGCTATTCAATGAAGGTTTAGACGGGAACCACTTCGAGTTCGGGATCGACTTCCTGCTTCAGCATCCCTTCGATGGCCATCAGCGTTCCGCTCAGCGAGCTGGGACAACTGCCGCAGGCGCCCTGGTAGCGAATTTTCAGCGTGTGATCCTGGAGGTCGAGGATTTCCAGATAGCCCCCATCTCCCATTAAGTAAGGTCGCACTTTTTCATCCAGAATTTCGTTGATGCGCAACAGGCGTGGGTCATCGCTGGTGACGGCTGCAATCGCGCCTCCCACACCTTCAACCCTGGACGGGCTTGAGCCGGTAACCGACTGGGCAGCACGAATCGGCACCGCGAGCGCAGGCAGAAGCTCGTCCCAATCGGCTGAATCTTCCTTCTCAACGGTAACCATATTGTCCATATAAAAGACAGAGACCACATTGCCAACATCAAAAAGGGATTTCGCCAGCGCGTCGCTCTGGCCTTTTTCGGGTGACTCAAACTGTAGGGCGACCCCGTTCGTTAGGGGTTCCCGCAAGATAAACTTTACCGCGTTGGGATTTGGTGTTTCCTGGATGTCATTAATCTTTGGCATTACATGTTGCGTCAACAGTCTCAGTTGCTCAGTTGGAAACATTGACGTTATCCCTTATTAAGTTTCGTGTTCATTATAACTGTTGACGCGCCAGGTTTGCTAATGCGCCGTTCTGTGAGCAGCGTCCTGATTTGTGATTCTCAGTGTACTCTCTTTTTCAGTGGGTGAGCATTTTCTCCGATTTTATTTACCACGAAGGCACGGAGAACACGGAGGCCCGACAGAGAATTTTTTGAAATTAGGAGACCACCTTTCTGCGCTCGGATTACTGCCTCGAGTTTTTGCTCGCGGCTGAACAGAAACGCTTGCAGCCAAGTGACTCTGAGAATATACTCGCGAGCCTCACTTGGCCCCCTTTTCTCAAAGGTGAGACAAGCTGAGACGGAGGCAGACGATTGCGAGGGTCGCCTGCCTCCACTTTTTTGCCGCAGTCAGTTGTTAGTAGTTCGTTGTTAGTTGCTATCATCTGCGAAGATACTAACGACTGACAACGGACAATCCTGTTTTATGAACGTCGGAATCACAGTCTACCCAACCTATGGCGGCAGCGGTATTGTCGGTTCTGAGTTGGGCAAAGAACTTGCCGCGCGCGGTCACACGGTGCACTTCATCTCTTCAGCATTGCCTACGCGTCTGACTGAGCTAAACGAACGCGTTCGCTTTCACGAAGTTGAGATGATGTCTTATCCGTTGTTCGAGCATCAGCCCTATACGCTGGCGCTGGCGACCAAGATGGCTACCGTGGCAGAGAACGAAAATCTCGATCTACTGCATGTTCATTACGCTATTCCGCATTCAATCAGCGCGATTCTTGCTCGCGAGTCCCTGAAAT
>WNGF01005289.1_pt1 | contig 16554 bp, 16 predicted proteins | sample 5400641 | NCBI WGS metagenome assembly WNGF01 (sample SAMN13153371, study PRJNA577476) | soil metagenome | isolation source: 80 cm soil or saprolite under grassland replicate 2 | place: USA:California | collected 2016-06-15
AGTCGCCGAAGACTTTTCTCGAAGGCATACAGCATCATCATCGACGATGCGCCCGCCATCTGGCTCGCCGAGCCGAATTCGCTGATTGGAATTCACCGCCGATTCCATACCGGCAACGTTCGGACGGACGCGTGGTGGTACGGGATTCCCGACTGGTGGATCGCGCCCGAAGACCGTCTCCCGCGTGACATGGAAACAAGGTCCCCGGCGACGCCGCACGCGGCGACTCCCGACTCGCAGCGGAAAGCGCCCTAGAAGGTGGCTCGCTATCTCGTTTCGCGCGGACTGCAGTCGCTGCTGATCGTCGTCCTCGTCGCGACGATCTCCTTCATACTGATCCACGCGGCGCCGGGCGATCCCTTCGACGCTTCGTTGGACAACCCGAACGTCAGCAGCAGCGTTCGCACGACATTGCGCGCCCAGTACGGGCTGGACCGCCCTCTGCCGGAACAGTACGTCAAGTACATGACGCAGCTCGCCCGTGGAGAAATGGGGTGGTCGTTCTCGCGCGGGAGGCCGGTGCGCGACGTTCTCGCGGAAGTGTTGCCGAAGACGCTGCTGCTGATGGGCACCGCCCTGCTGGCAAGCTTCATCGTCGGAGTGCTCGTCGCACTTACGCAGGTCTCGTATCACGGCTCGCACCTCGATCGGACCCTCGATCGCGTCTCGCTCATTCTCGCGTCGGTGCCCGATTTCTGGCTGGCGATCCTGATGCTTCTCGCCCTCACGTACTGGCTGCCGATATTTCCGGTCGGCGGAGCGGCTGATCCGATCGTGCACGATTCCCTCTCCGGAATCGGCAGGTTCGCCGACACGATACGTCATCTCTTCCTTCCAGCGTTCACACTGATGCTGCTGTACGCGTCCGGAATCGCCCGATATCAGCGCGCGGCTCTTTTGGAGGTCATGCCGTCCGATTTCATTCGCACGGCGCGGGGGAAAGGTCTTCGCGAGAGTGAGATTCTCATGCGGCACGCGATGCGAAACTCCGCCCTCACGCTCATCACACTGATCGGTCTTAGCTTTCCCGCGCTGCTCACAGGCGCGGTCTTCATCGAGAAAGTTTTCGCCTGGCCGGGAATGGGACTTACGCTGGTCGATGCGATCGGCTCCCGCGATTATCCTCTCGTTGTCGGCGCCGTCATTGTCGGGAGCGTTCTCGTCGTGCTCGGCAGCTTGGTCGCCGATGTGTTGTATGGATGGGCCGATCCCCGTCTCCGCTCCGCATGAATTCGCGGCAATGAGAGCGATCCTCGACGCAGTCTGGTCTTCGCGCTCATCACGAATCGCGGCGATCGCGCTCGCCGCGCTGATTCTCTGCGCCGCCATCGCGCCACTCATCGCTCCCTACAATCCGATCGTTCAGCCGGACATCGTCGGTATGAAGGATCTTCCCCCGTCTCTCGCGCATCCATTCGGGACCGATCCGTACAGCCGGGACGTGCTTAGCAGAGTGATTTACGGCGCGCGATTGTCGCTCGGAATCGGACTTCTCGCGACTCTGATCAGTGCGACGTTCGGCGTCGCCTATGGCGCGGTCTCCGGGTTGGCAGGCGGCATCGTCGACTCGGTGATGATGCGCATACTGGACGCGCTGATGGCGATCCCGCGCCTGCTGCTGCTCATTGCGATTCTCGCCGCGTGGCGCGCGCTCCCGGTTACGACCCTCGTTCTCTTCCTCGGTCTCACCGGATGGTTCGGACTGAGCCGCATCGTCCGGGGTCAGGTTCTTGCGTTGAAGGAGGTCGAGTTCGTGACCGCCGCGCGCGCGCTCGGAGCGCATGAGGGACGCATCATTGTGAGACATCTTCTTCCCAATCTCTTCTCCGTGATCGCGGTCGCGGCGACGCTCGGCTTTGCCCACGTCATAGTGCTCGAAGCAGGACTCTCGTATCTGGGCATCGGCGTCCAGCAGCCGCTCGCGAGCTGGGGGAACATCATCCAGGATGGCGCCGAAGACGTTGCCGGACTATGGTGGCTGTCACTCTTTCCCGGATTGATTCTGCTGGCGACCGTGCTCGCGCTGAACACCATCGGAGAGCGTATTCGCTCGACAGTCTCACCCGGGCGGTCGAGAGCATGAGCGAGCCGCCGCTGCTTTCGATTCGCGATCTGCGGACCTACTTCCACATGTCCGACGGTGTGGCGCGTTCGGTCGACGGAGTGTCCTTCGACGTCGCCAATGGAGAGACCCTCGGCATCGTCGGCGAATCGGGGTGCGGCAAATCGGTCACCGCACTCTCCATTCTTCGTCTCATTCAGCCGCCGGGAAGAATCGAGCCCGGAAGCCACATCCTCTTCGAAGGAAAAGATCTGGCGACCTGTTCGGAAGATGAGATTCGTCTCGTCCGCGGAAACCGGATCTCGATGATTTTTCAGGAGCCGATGTCGGCACTGAATCCGGTCTTCAATGTGGGCGATCAGGTCGCCGAGGTCGCGCGAATACACGAAGGGCTGAGCAAGCGCGCCGCACTCGATCGTGCTGTCGAGACGTTGGCGCTGACCGGCATTCCCGCTCCGGCCGAGCGGGCGAAGCAGTATCCGCATCAGCTTTCCGGAGGAATGCGGCAGCGCGTTCTCATCGCGATGGCGCTGATGATGAAGCCCGCGCTCATCATCGCCGACGAGCCGACGACGGCGCTCGACGTGACCATCCAGGCGCAGATCCTCGACATCCTCTCCGATCTTCAACGACGTTTCAACACCTCGATCCTGATGATCACGCACGACCTCGGCGTCATCGCGGAAACGACGACGCGGGTCGTCGTGATGTATGCGGGCGAGGTCGTCGAGCAGGCATCGGTAGAGCGTCTCTTCGCTGCGCCGCATCATCCGTACACCGAAGGATTGATGCACGCGATGCCGCACATCGGGCACGAGCGCGAGCGGCTGAACGTCATTCCGGGAACCGTGCCCGCCGCCACCAACTGGCCGAGCGGCTGCCGTTTCCGTGACCGCTGCCCCTACTCGTGGGATCTCTGCGAGCGCGAGCATCCCCCGCTCTACCAGATCGGCGAAGGACACGTGTCACGCTGTCATCTCGCGATCGAGCCGGAGAGGCGGAGTCATCCTCATCCTCCGCTCGTGACACAGCAGGAGGTCGCGGTATGACGACCAACGGCGTGCTGCTGTCCGTGCGAAATCTTCGAAAGTCGTTCCCGATCAAGAAGGGTATTCTGAGCCGGGAGGTTGGAGCGGTGCAGGCGGTGAACGACGTGTCGTTCGACATTTCGCGGGGCGAGACGCTTGGCGTCGTCGGCGAATCGGGATGCGGAAAAACGACGGCTGGCCGCACCATTCTCCGGCTCATCGAGCCGACATCGGGCGAGATCTCCTTCAATGGGCGCGACGTGCGCACGCTCGACAAGGCGGGGCTGCGCGCAATCAGGCGCGAGATGCAAATCATCTTTCAGGATCCGGTATCGTCACTCAATCCGCGTATGACGGTCGGTGCGATAATTCGCGAGGGACTCACGATCCACCGCCTCGCCGAAGGCTCAGCCGCCGACGGTCGCGTCCGCCAGCTGCTCGACGAAGTCGGGCTCCGACGGGAGCACGCTTCACGCTATCCGCATGAATTTTCAGGAGGACAGAGACAGCGCATCGGTATCGCCCGCGCACTCTCCGTCGAGCCGAAATTCATCGTCTGCGACGAGCCGGTGTCGGCGCTCGACGTATCCGTTCAGGCGCAGGTCATCAACCTGCTTCAGGATCTTCAGCGGCAGCACAATCTGACGTACATGTTCATCGCGCACGACCTCTCGGTGGTCGAGCACATCGCCGATCGCGTCGCGGTCATGTATCTCGGTCGCATCGTAGAGCTCGCCCCGGCCGAGACGCTCTATCGCGAGCCGCTGATGCCTTATACGCAGGCGCTCCTTTCGGCGGTTCCCGTCGCGAATCCGAAAGTGAAGAAGAAGCGGATAATCCTTCAGGGTGATGTTCCATCGCCGGCGAATTTGCCAACGGGCTGTGTCTTTCATCCGCGCTGCCACCATCCGGCGAAGGACGCGGCATGCACGAAGATCATTCCGCCGCTCGAGGAAAAAACGCCCGGGCATTTCGTGGCGTGCATTAAGCAGCCACCGACCACGGTCTCGTGGGAACAGCAGCAGCAGGCTGGCGGTACGAAGCCCCCGGAGCGATATCTTCCCGCTGCCGCACTCAGCTAGCGACCCCATCCGGAACAAAATTCCTATGGCGATTCAGAACAAGGACGTCTTCTCGCAGCCTTCAGCCGGTACCGTGACTCACGACGAGCCGCCGCCGAACATTCGCGGCGCCGGCGACGCGCGGGGCTTCTTCGGACATCCGCGCGGCCTTTCGACGCTCTTCTTCACCGAGATGTGGGAGCGATTCTCGTACTATGGAATCCGTCCACTCCTCGTTTTGTTCATGACCGCCGCCCTCACGAGCGGGGGTTTCGGCTTCGAGCGGCAGACCGCTTCGTCGATCGTCGGCATCTATGCCGCCTGCGTATACCTCGCATCGCTTCCCGGCGGCTGGATCGCCGATCGCTTTCTCGGATTGCGACGCTCGATCTGGTACGGCGGAATCCTGATCGCGCTCGGACACCTGTCGATCGCGATGTCGATCATCTTCGCGCACTCGGCGTTCTTCCTCGGACTGATCCTCATCGTGCTGGGCACCGGTCTCCTCAAGCCGAACATCTCGGCCATCGTCGGCGATCTCTATCCGGAGGGAGGCGCGCGTCGCGACGCCGGCTTCTCCATCTTCTACATGGGAATCAACATCGGCGCTCTCGTCGCGCCGCTCGTCACCGGCTATCTCGGCGAGCGGGTCGGCTGGGGCTGGGGCTTCGGCGCAGCGGGGATCGGAATGTTGATCGGGCTCGTGACATACCGCCTCCGCGCCAATCACACTCTTGGCGAGATGGGAGTGGCCCCATCATCCACTGATCCCGCGGAGCACCGCCGCGTGAAGCTGTACGCCGGTCTCGGTCTCGCGGCGATCGTCGTCCTCGTGCTGTCCGTGATGGCGGGCCTCATCCATGTGAATCCAGTGTCGCTCGCCAAGAAGATGGGCTCCGTGATGGCGATCCTCGCGCTCGCATACTTCATCTATCTCTTCACCTTGGGAAAGCTCACCGGCGATGAGAAGAAGCGCGTCGCAGTAATCATCGTGCTCTTCGTCTTCGCGACCATCTTCTGGGCGGCGTTCGAGCAGGCGCCGACGTCACTCAATCTTTTTGCGCGCGACTATACCGACCGCCGGCTCTTCGGCTGGGAGATGCCGACGCTTTGGCTGCAGGCGGCAAACTCGATCTTTGTCATTGCGTTCGCGCCCATCTTTGCGGCTCTGTGGGTCGCGATGGGCCGGCGCGGAAAGGATCTTTCCAGTCCGGCAAAATTCTCGGCCGGCCTCGCCTTCGCCGCGGTGGGTTTCTGGGTGATGGTCCCGGCGGCCAACATGGTTCTCGCCAGCGGTGGGACGCTGCACGTCTCGGCGTGGTGGCTCACGCTCAGCTACCTGTTCCAGACGTGGGGCGAGCTTTCGCTAAGTCCGGTCGGATTGAGCTCGATGACGAAGCTTGCGCCGAAGAAATTCGCCGGCCAGATGATGGGCGTCTGGTTCATGGCGGCGGCGATCGGAAACCTCATCGCCGGCCTCGTCGGCGGAAAAGTCGACCCGGAAAAGCTCGGTCAGATGCCGATACTGTTCCAGCAAACCGCGCTCTTCCTCGGAATCGCGGGGGTCGTTTGTGCCCTGCTGATTATTCCGATCAGGAAGATGATGCGCGAAGTGCCGGCGACTACCGGGACCTAGCGGACCTCGATCAAGAAATAAATCGTCAGCTGTTTGAATTCTTCCGGAGGTCAGCATGAGAGTTTCCTCAGCAGTATCGTTGGCGCTTGTCGCCTTCATCATTGCCCGGCCCGTCCGATCGCAGCAGACGCCGTCCGCAGGGTCGGAGATTTCGGCGTCTGCCTCGACGGTTGTTCGTCTCGCGCCTGATCACGCGGTGATCTCCGCTACGGTTCAAACACGGCAGCGCACGGCGTCGGGAGCATCATCCGAAAATGCGAGCATAATGAGTGCGGTCATGCAGGCGCTGCGCAAATCGGGGCAGCTTGCCGGGGATGTGACGACGTCCGAATTCACCGTTGATCAGTATTTCCCCCGCAGCTACGACCCTCGCGAGACCCCAACGGCCGACGGATTCATCGCTTCAGTCGTCATCCGCGCCGAGACGGACAAGATCGACGCAGCCGGGAATCTGGTCGATGCCGCATTGGCGGCCGGCGCAACCCGCATCTCGGTTCAGTATTCTTCCTCAAAGTTGATGGCGAGCCGCCGTGGGGCGTTGGACAGTGCCTTTCGCCTCGCGAAGGCGGACGCTACGACGCTTGCCGCCGCCGCCGGTGGAACACTCGGCCGGCTCCTTTCGCTCATGCCCAACGGTCCTCCGCCATCTGTCATGTATGAGTTCAGGGGCGATCAGGTGTTGGCGGCCTCGATGGCAACCGGGCGGGTCACTCCTTCCTTTTCACCCGCGAACCTCTCCTCCAATGTGTTCGTCACCGGCCGATGGGAATTCGTGCCGGGAGTTCACTGACAAGAGCTACGGCCAGTTGAAGACGCTCGACGGCACCGACCTCTCGCGGCTGCTGTAGATGTCTCCCGGCTCGTGCCGGAACATGCGTGTGAGATCGCGGTTCGAAAAGCGCACTTCCCAGCCGCGATGCTTGTTCCCACGCAGCGGATAGCCGAGGTCGATCCGCCACATCCGCCGCGACTGTGAAGGCACCGCCGCCAGAAGACTCACCCCCGCGCTCATCGAGAACGGTGACGTGACGCCGAGCGGCGCATCACCCGCCCAGATTTTCCCCGCGTCGACAAAAGCGCCGAACCCGAGCGTGCCGATCTGCGAGACGCGCCGCGCGAGATAGCGGTCCTCGAAGCGCGCGACGAGCCGTCTTGCTCCGCCGATATCCGAGTTGGCGAATCCGCGAAGTCCACCTTCGGGATCTACGAACGTCACCTGGAACGGCAGGCGCTGGCTCCATCCCGCGCTCCATAACAGCTCGGACATGAGCGTGTGCCGCGGAATCGTCTTCACGTACATCGCCGCGCGCCCGTGAGCGAGCGCGCCGTCCCACGTGTCGCTCCGCGCGCGCCGTCCTTCTAGCGATAAATCCGCTCCGGCGAAAACGCGCGGGGATCCCATTCCAGCGTAAAGCTCTGAAGACACGAAAAGATCGTCGTCCTGTCCGCTGAAAGCCTTTATTCCTTTCCCGACCAGTGCCGCGAGCTCGACTCCGGTCCGCAAATCCTGAACGCCTTCCAGCGCGTCCATCCCGCGCGCGCGAACGAATTTCACGCTGCGCACGCCCCAAAGAGTGTTGATGCGGGTGCTGCGCCGATTCCGGAATCGATTTATCAGCACGCTGCTCGTATCGGGCACGATCTGAGAGTCCGTCACGTGAAGCGGCGACTGACCGGGCTCCTCTACCTCGTGCGAGATCGAGCCGCCGAGCAGCACGAGCCGTCCACCTGGAGGTCCGATGCGGACGACACCTCCGATATCGTTGTAGTTGCGGTTGAGCTTGACCGCGGCGGGGTCCGCACCTGGTCGCAGAAAATAGTAATAGCTGTCGTCGCTGCCCGCAGTCGTTCTCCACGACAGGCGCTGGAGGTCGGTGAGGAACGGGTGGCTCGCTTCCATCGCCCAGCTCCCGCCCAGCTCGCGGCGTCCGCCCCATACCGCCAGCTGGTACGGTCTGCCGAGAAACTGGTAGTCACTGATTTTTCCCCACAGCTCGTCTCTGAACCGTTCGCCGTGCCGCCAGACAACCGCCGTGTAGAGGCCTTCGCCAAGGAGATTTGCGTCTCCGATGCGCACCGACCGGACGTGCGGACTCTTCCCCGAGCCGCCGCCACCGAGAATGAGCGACGCCTCATCGACGGTAGTTACATCGAGTATGACACCGCCGGCGCCGTCGGGAATTGGCACGACGTCGGCATCGGCGATGAAAGGCTGCGCGCGCAGAATGCGCTCGGATTCCGTGCGGCGCAGCTCGGTGCACATGTCGCCGACTTGCAGCGCGAGATAACGAAGAACCACTCCATCGCGCGTCGTCATGTGCTGCCGCGCAACGAATCTCAGAGCACGCTTCAAGAATGAATGACCTCTCACCTCGAATGGAGGCCGCGCGTGAATGTCTATTCGCGAGACCCGCTCCCCCTTGCAGGTGGATGCCCGCGCACTCAGACTTGGTGAATCGGATGGCGCGGTCACCGGCTGCGCGACTGTTCCGAGCTGCAGGATCAACCAAAGATGTTGGAGAGCCATCACTCGTGTCACCTGCGCCAAAGGTTGGTCCTGCTCATATCGTTGCGGTTACCGCGACGACCCGCCAGGATGACGAAAGCCGGCGCGTGCGGCTCACCGCGTCCTACGTTGATGCGCTCGAGAATGCAGGGCTCGTACCACTCATAGTCCCGCCCCTCTCGAACCACAGCGCATCAGCCGCGATTCTGGATTCGGTTGACGGACTTCTTCTCACCGGCGGCGAAGACGTCAACCCTGCGCTTTTCGGACAGAAGCCGCACCCGAATCTGAAGACTGTAAACGATCAGCGGGATACTACGGAGATCGCCCTGATTCAGGAAGCACGGCGCAGACACGTTCCGATCCTCGCGATCTGCCGCGGCATTCAGGTTTTGAACGTCGCCCTCGGCGGAACGCTGATTCAGGATATTCCCGCGCAGCGCGAAAACGCGCTCAACCACGACGACGGCGGTGGCCGAAAGGCGCGCGTGCACGAAATCTCGGTTTCGTCCGATTCGCTCACTGCCAAGGCGCTTGGCACCTCTTCGTGCGCGGTGAACTCACTTCATCACCAGGCGGTGGGGACGGTCGCGCCCGAGCTCCGCGTTGTTGCGCGGTCCCCTGATGGAATCATCGAAGCGCTCGAGACCAACGACCCGGATTGGTGGGTAGTCGCCGTGCAGTGGCACCCCGAGGAGATGACCGATTCTCCCGAGCCATGGGACCGCGGATTGTTCAAGGCCTTCGCCGAGCGCTTGTCGCGCGGAGCGTAGATGAGCCCGCGCGTACTCCACGTTGACGCCGGACGCGGCTGGCGCGGCGGCCAGCGGCAGGTCTTTCTTCTCGCAAGCGGGTTGAAGGCGCGCGGACTCGAGACCGCGCTCGTCGCCGCGCCCGGCTCCACCCTCATCGATAAGGCGCGTACTCGCGACATAACGACATTCGCGCTCCCCCTTCGCGGTGATCTGGATCTCAAATCCGCATTCGCGCTGCGACGGCTCATCGACCGGTGGAAGCCGGACGTGATCAACGCCCACGATGCGCACAGCCACGGAATCGCGCTCGTTGCGCTCATTGGCAAGAAGGGTCCGCCGCTCGTCGTGACGAGGAGGGTGACCTTCCCGCCGCGAAACGCCAGGTGGAAGTACGGGTCTCGCGTCTCGCGTTTCATTGCAATATCCGAGGCCGTAAGAAAATCGCTGATCACTGCGGGCGTGGAAGCGGGGCTCGTGAGAGTGGTGCACTCCGGAATCCAGATGCCGCCGAAGCTGCGCCCGCGAGACTGGAGAGCACAGCGTGGCTGGCCGAAGGCATCGGTCATCTGTGGTGTCGTCGGAGCAATGACACCGGAAAAAGGCCTCGCCGAGCTCCACTCCATCGCCGGCCATCTTCCGGATGACGTCTTCCGTTCGACGAGAGTCGTTCTGATCGGCGGCACTACCGCCGGCGCGACAACGGTCGGCGGCGTCGAAGCCTACAATGCCGGATTCCTTTCCGAAGTGGAGGAGGCCATCGCCGGTCTGGACGTCCTCTGGCATCCGTCGCGCTCCGAAGGATTGGGTACCGTCGTCATCGACGCAATGGCGCTGGGCGTTCCGCCGATCGCGTTCGCTGTCGGCGGTCTTCCCGAGCTCATCGAGGACGGCATCAGCGGACGGCTCGTCCGCCCGAACGACGTTTCCGCATTTGCGCGCGCAGCAGGCGACCTCATCCGAAATCCCGCGCTGCGGCGGCGCCTCTCCGAGGGGGCATCCGGCCGCGCCCGTTCTTTCACTGATGATTTGATGACCGAACGGACGCTCGCGGTGTATGAGGACGTCATTCGGGGTAGCGGCTAGACACCGGTGGATTCTAATTTGCAATCTGGGTTGTTTAACACACGAGGCGGCATTGCTTTACATCTGTATCCCTGCGTACAACGAGTCTCCGACGATCGGCCTGCTACTCTGGCGGATCCGCAAGGTATTCCAGGATTTTTCCCGCGAATACGAGATCGTCGTGTACGACGATGCCAGCGATGACGCCACCCGCCAAACGCTGGAGCCGTACAAGGAAGTGATTCCGCTGACCGTCATCGGTGGCAAGGAGCGGCGGGGCTACGGGCACGCGCTCGAAATGCTGTGCCGCGAAGTCAGCAAGCGCACGCGCTACCCGCGCCGCGACGCAATGATCGTCATGCAGGCGGATTTCACCGATCAGCCGGAGCAGATCCCGGAGCTTCTGAAGCGCTTCGAAGGCGGCGCCGACATCATCACGACGACGAGCATTTCTGCCGACGCGCCGGTGCCCGTGCGCCGGCTGCGGCGTCTCACCGGATGGATCCAGAAATTCGCGATGCCGCGCAACACTTCCGCTGAAGCGTTCACCACTTTTCGCTGCTATCGCATCTCGGTATTGCGGGAAATGATCAAATCACTCGGCGACGCTCCTCTGATCACGACCGACGGATGGGCGGCGAACGCCGAGCTCCTTTTCCGCGCGAGGCCTTTCGCCCGGAAGATCGAGACACAGCGGCAGGACCAGCGCTACGATCTCCGTCTGAGAGCGAGCCGGCTGCACCCGCTCGCCAGCGCGCTCAACATCTATCGCGTCGGCAGAGCCGCTCGGCGCCTCGCGGCGGTGAGCTCATGATCGTCGCGCCCGTTTTTCATCGAATTTTTGCGATGTCTCTTGCGCTGCTCGTGCCTAAGCACGATGACACCGCCGCCATTCCGTTCGGCGTCGGTGAGCGGATGGAGTACGAGGTTCGTTTCGGCCCGCTCAAGGTCGGCAACGGACACATGGAAGTCGTTGCCATCGAGAACGTCCGCGGCCGGGAAAGCTGGCACACCGCATTCTGGGTGCAGGGCGGCACGTTCTTCTACAAGGTGAACGACGTTTATGAGAGCTGGATCGACACGGAGACTTTCGCTTCCCTTCGTTTCGTGCAGCAGCTCGAGGAAGGCAGCAAGGATCGCGAGCGCCGGTTCGAGATCTATCCAGATCGCGCCGTGTACCTGGCGACGCATGACAAGCCGCCGCACGAGTATCCGTCGGTTCATGACCCGCTCGACGACGGATCGTTTCTCTATTTCATTAGAACCATTCCGCTCGTCGTCGGCCAGACGTACGAGTTCGAGCGCTACTTCAAGCCCGACCGCAACCCGGTGAAGATCAAAGTCCTGAGGAAGGAGCGATTGCGGGTGCCGGCGGGAACGTTCAACGCGATCGTGATTCAGCCCGTCATCAAGACCAGGGGGATTTTCTCCGAGGACGGGCATGCCGAGATCTGGCTGTCGGACGACGACCGCAAGATCATGCTTCAGCTGAAGTCGAAGCTGTCCTTCGGCTCGTTGAATCTGTATCTGAAATCATACGCCCCGGCGCCGGCGAGATAGGCTCCGCGACAGTCGCCGGAAAAGCGAATCGCCCGCCGCGTCTGCCGTTCAGCAGATCGGCGGGCGATGATCTTTCGGAGCTGCGCTGGCGGCGCGGCTAATAATGCGTGACGCTCGTCCCTGACCAGCGGTCCTTGAGGCGCTGGGCGGTGCCGGGACTGACGATCCGCAATCCGAGATACAGCAGCCCGCCGACGATCAGGACCTTCACCGCCAGGATGCACGCCCAAATGACGAGACCGACGAGTCCGCCCAATACGTTGAAAACGAGGCCGGCGGCGAACATTCCGGCGATTACGAGCAAGCCGAGCATGAGAATGGAGCGCAGCATAAAAGAACTCTCCGAAAGATTTACATCTCAACCTACGCCTTTTAACGGGCCGCGGTTTCAATGGTGACGGGGATCTCCGACGTGGTCATTGCGGGCGGCGGCCTGGCCGGCCTTTGCTCCGCGGTAGCGCTGAGCGAGCGTCGAGTGTCGGTGACAATCGTCAGCGAGCCGAGCCGGGGTGAGGCCTCTCGCGCCGCGGCGGGGATGCTGGCGCCTTCCGTCGAGCGAGCTTCCGGCCCTGCCCATGATTTCGCCATCGCGGCAAGGGATCGTTACCCGTCATACCTCGCGTGGCTGCAGGATCGCACTGGAATCTCCGTCCCGCTCAATCGCGAAGGGATTCTCCAGGTTGCACTTTCCCGGAAAGGCGTCAAAGGACTTGGCCGACAGGTTTCTCCTACGGCGTCGTGGCTCGATGCGGCGGAAGTTGCTTCCCTGGAGCCGCAGCTTTCTCACGCGCTCGGTGCCGTCTACAATCCCCTCGACGGAGCGGTGGACAATGTCGCGCTCATGGATGCGCTCGACGCGCACGCGCGCAAGACGAGCACAATCGGCCGCATCGATGACAGAGTGCAAGATGTGGAGTCGCATTCGGGAGGGGTCGAGATCACGACGCGAAAAGGAACGAAGTTGTCGGCGAAATTCTTTGTCGTCGCTGCCGGCGCATGGTCGGGACAAATTGAAGGTGCGCGGTTCGCGAAATTCGTTTCGCCTGCGAAAGGTCAACTGGTTTCTTACCCGTATCCCCGGCTTCGTCACGCCGTCTATGGACCTCGCGGATATGTAGTGCCGCGTGGCGATTCCCTCATCGGCGGCAGCACAACTGAAGACACCGGCTTCGAGTCCGGAACCTCAAAGGAAGGCATCGCCAAAATTCGCTCGGCGGCCGAGGAGATTTGCCCGGCGCTTTCAGCCGCGGAAGTCGTGAGCGCATGGGCGGGACTGCGGCCGGTTACGCCCGACATGCTGCCGTTGCTCGGGCCTGATCCGGATCAGCCGGAAATTCTATACGCCTGCGGTCACTCGAGAAACGGCGTTTTGATGGCCCCCCTGACTGGGGATATAATCGCCGATCTCGTTACAGCATCACCACTTCGGCACACTCTGGAGCAATTTCGCCCCGAGCGCTTTTAATGTAGATTGGCTGATTGGCCTTTTTCTCGCGGCCACACCTTAAAATGCAAGAACCCCTCTATCAGATATTAGGGCGCCACCGCTCCGAGCCCCTGCCCGAAAGAAAGCCCGGCTGGCTCAAGGTAAAAGCGCCCGGTGGACCGAATTACATCCGGCTGAAGCAGCTGATGCGCCAGCTGAATCTGCACTCCGTATGTGAAGAGGCCCATTGTCCCAACGTCGGAGAATGCTGGGAGCACGGCACCGCCACGTTCATGATCCTCGGTGACGTCTGTACGCGTAACTGCGCCTACTGTGCAGTATCGCATGGACGGCCGCCATCGTACGACATCAGTGAGCCGTCGCGCGTCGCCGACGCGATCGCCGAGATGAATCTCCAGCATGCTGTGATCACGTCCGTCGATCGCGACGACCTTCCCGACTTCGGCGCGTACATCTTCGCTGAAACGATCCGCCAGATTCACGCGCGAGTGCCGGGGTGCTCCGTCGAAGTCCTGGTTCCCGATTTTCAGGGCACTGAATCCAGCATATCCGCGGTGCTCGAAGCCGGTCCCGAGATTTACAATCACAACACCGAAACCGTCCCGCGCCTTTACAAGAAGGCGAGACCGGGCGGACGCTATTCGCGCGTCCTCGAGATTTTCCGGTTCGTGAAGCGCACCGCGCCGCACGTTCCAACCAAGACCGGAATGATTCTCGGAATGGGTGAGACCATTGAAGAGGTCACCACCGTAATGCGCGATCTGCGCGACGTGGATGTCGACATCCTCACACTGGGCCAATACCTCCGGCCCTCGGATGCGCACATCGCTCTCGATCGCTATTACACGCCGGAAGAATTCCATTTTCTGCGAAAGACGGGAATGGAAATGGGATTCAAGCACGTCGAGTCCTCGCCTCTCGTTCGCTCCAGCTATCACGCCTGGGAGCAGGTGCAGGCGGCCGGCGTATGAGCACCGGAGCAAAACCAGTCAACCGGCGACCGATCGCCGAGCGCCCGCCCGAGCAGAAAGGACCGCCGGAGAAAGTCGCGGGCACGGACGTGGCCCTGCGCAAGGAGCTTCTCCGGTCGATGCTCGTTCAGCGCCGCTTCGAGGAGCGCGCTGCTGAAGCGTACGCGATGGGAAAGATTGGCGGATTCTGCCATCTCTACATCGGGCAGGAGGCGATCTCGACCGGCTCGATGTCCATGCTTCGCGCCGACGATTACGTGATCACCGCCTACCGCGATCACGGACAGGCGCTGGCGAGAGGCATCAGCCCCCGCGCGATCATGGCCGAGCTCTTTGGAAGGGTCGACGGATGCTCGAAGGGAAAGGGCGGCTCGATGCACATCTTCGATGCCGCGACCAACTTCCTCGGCGGCCACGGCATCGTCGGCGGGCATGTTCCGATCGCCGCCGGAGTCGGCTTCGCAATCAAGTATCGAAAGACCGACCAGGTCTGCGTCTGCTTCTTCGGAGAGGCGGCGGTGAACATCGGCGCTTTTCACGAAGCGCTCAACATGGCTTCGCTCTGGGAGCTCCCGGTCATCTTCGTCATCGAGAACAATCGTTACGGGATGGGCACCGCGATTTCGCGTTCCACCGCCAACGAGGATGTGCTGGTTCGCGCCAAGGGATATCGCATCGCCGGCGAGACCATTGACGGACAGGACATCTTTGCCGTCCGCGATGCGATCGGGCGCGCAGTCGAGCGCGGGCGCAAGGAAAAAAGACCGACGCTCATCGAGATGAAGACCTATCGCTTCGTCGGCCACTCGATGTCGGACGCCGTGTCCGGCACCTATCGCAGCCGGGAAGAGCTGGAAGAGAACATGAAGCGCGACCCGATCCTCCTTCTCCACCAGTTCATGCACCAGCACGACGAGCTCAGCGAAGGCGAGCTGTCGAAGGTGGACGAAGAGGCCAAGGCAATCGCCCAGGACGCCTGGGATTTCGCCGACAACAGCCCCGAGTCGCCGCTCGATTCGCTACATCGTGACGTGTTGGCGGAGACGCAGTCGTAATGGCCGTCGTCACCTACCGTGACGCGCTGATGCAAGCGCTCCGCGAAGAGCTGACCCGCGACGAGCGCGTCTTCCTGATGGGCGAGGAGGTCGCGCAGTACAACGGAGCCTACAAAGTCTCCAAGGGGCTGCTCGACGAATTCGGTCCGATGCGAATCGTCGACACTCCGATCACCGAGCTTGGATTCGCCGGGGTCGGCGTTGGCGCTGCGATGGTCGGCTTGCGGCCGATCGTCGAATTCATGACCTGGAACTTTGCCCTCCTCGCGCTCGACGAAATCGTCAATGTCGCCGCGAAGACTCTCTACATGTCCGGCGGTCAGTTCAAGATGCCGATGGTCTTCCGAGGTCCGAACGGCTCGGCGCTGCAGTTGGGCGCGCAACATTCGCAGGCGTGGGAGAGCTGGCTCGCGCACATACCCGGACTGAAGGTTCTGACCCCCGGAACGCCCGCCGACGCAAAGGGACTCCTGAAGTCCGCGATCCGGGACGACAACCCGGTGGTTTTTCTCGAAGGCGAGATGCTCTACAACACCAAGGGGGAAGTTCCGGAGGACGAGTATCTTATTCCGATCGGACAGGCCGAGCTGAAGCGCGAAGGCGATCACTGCACCATCGTGACGCACGGAAAGATGGTGCTGGTCGCGATGCAGGTCGCCGATGCTCTCGCCAAGGACGGCATCAACATCGACGTCGTTGATTTGCGCACCATTCGCCCAATGGACGTCGAGGCGATAGCGCAGTCGGTGCAGAAGACGAATCGCGCCGTCGTTCTCGAGGAAGGCTGGGAGATCTGCGGCGTCGGCGCGCAGGTCGTGGATTTCATCCAGCGCGAATGCTTCGACGACCTCGACGCTCCCGTCATCCGTGTCCATCAGGAAGACGTGCCGATGCCGTACGCGAAGAATCTGGAGAAGGCCGCGAAGCCGGACGCCGCGAAAACGGTCGCAGCCGTTCGTAAAGTCATGTACCTCGACTAATCCCGGTCCACTATGGCGACGAAAGTGGTGATGGAAGCGCTCTCTCCGACGATGGAAGAGGGCCGGCTCGTCAAATGGATGAAGAACGAGGGAGACGCGGTAAAATCCGGCGACGTTCTCGCGGAGGTCGAAACCGACAAGGCGGTTATGGAGCTGGTCGCGCGCGCCGACGGCGTTCTTAGAAAGCGCATCGCTAACGAAGGCGATGCGTCGCCCGTCGGTACGCTCCTCGCCGTCATTGCGGGACCGGATGAGAACATCGACAGCATCGTAGCATCCGCGCCCGCCGCCGCAGCTGCGAAGCCCGCTGGTGGTGCGGAACCGGCGCAGCCAACAGCGGGCGCAGTGCCCCAGGCGCCGACGCAGTCCCAGGGCGAAGCATCCACTCCGCCGCAGGAAAAACAAGCTGTAGCGGCACAGCCTACTGCCCC
>WNGF01019927.1_pt1 | contig 16554 bp, 15 predicted proteins | sample 5400641 | NCBI WGS metagenome assembly WNGF01 (sample SAMN13153371, study PRJNA577476) | soil metagenome | isolation source: 80 cm soil or saprolite under grassland replicate 2 | place: USA:California | collected 2016-06-15
TGGTGGCGTTCTCAGCCGAGTGGGCCAACGGTCGGCTGGTCTTGCGCGAGCACGACATCTACCTGGGTCGCGACTACATCATCACGGTCCACGATGAGCCGGCCGCCGTGCTCGCGGAGCTGCGAGATCGCATACGGAAGAGCCCGGAGCTGACCAAGAACCAACCTGCATTTCTGACCTACCTGGTCATCGACGCCATCGTCGACTGCAACTTTCCTCCGCTGGCGCGGCTGGATGACATGATCGACGAGCTCCAGGACGACATCATCGAGAAAGCCAATCCCGCGATGCTTTCAACCATCTATGGGCTCAAGCACGACATCACGGAGCTCCGCCGCTATCTGAGCGCGCAGCGCGACCTGTTCCAGCAGCTGATCTCGCACTCCCTTGACCTGCACCAGCACGACCTGATGGTCTACTGGCGTGATGTCCACGACCACATATTGCGTCAGTACGAAACCGTCGATTCGCTACGCGATCTGCTCACGGGGGCGATGGACGTCTACCTGTCGACGGTCTCCAATCGGCTGAATATGACGATGAAGACCCTGACGGTCGTTGCCAGCCTGTTCCTGCCGCTTACATGGCTGACTGGCTTCTATGGCATGAACTTCGCTTACCTGACAGGGGTGCTGGAACCCGCCACCTGGGCCTTCTGGTTGGCCGTGGCGACCATGGTCGGCTCGCTGATCATCCAGGTGATCATGTTCCGGCGCCGCGGCTGGCTGTGAGGCCGGAGAAGCCGGCCGCCAGCGCGACCTAGTGGACCGTACCAGCCATAACTGGAGCATCCGACGTCCCAGACGACCGGGCGCCCTGCGGGCGCTGATGCCTGCGTTGCGGGGCCCGGCGATCGTCGTCAGGCATCTACCGATGCCATCCTCCTCTCGCCACCCGCGCCTTGGCACCGGCCGCCTGGAACGCCGGTCGTCGAGCCTTCGGCCTGCTCCAGCTCTGGCCGTTACAGTCCACTAGGAGCGACCGCGCTCGTTGATCAGGAACAGGGTGCCGAACACCAGGAGCACCATGGCAGCCGGTGTGAGAATGCCCAACCAGAAGACGATCGCGTCCATGGTGCCGGCCACTCTACAGCACCCCAAGCGCCCCACTATGACTCACCGGCGAATAAGCAATGCAGCGCCAATCGCGCTCTGTGGGCGACTGCACGCCGGCCGGTTAAGGCCGCAGGAGAATTTGGGAGGAGCCGGATGACCGGCCCCTCCCGTCGAGCTCAGTGCACCTGAAGGTTGCCGGTGGTGAGGTTCTGCGTTCCGGTGTCGGAGCCGTCGCTCAGGCGGAGTCGTAGGGAGTCGGTGGCCGGAGGCTCGCCCGCGTCGACGACGTCCAGGCGGAAGACGTAGCCGCCCACGCCGTTGATGGTGGCTGTGCCGAAGATGGTCGCGTGATTGCCGCTGACCACCACCGAGGTGATCGACGTGCTCACAACGACCTTGCCGGCGGCGGTATAGCTGAAGTTGCCTTTCTCAGGCTTGCCGACCGGCTTCTGTGCGCTGAGGCTGAAGCCGGCTCCAGTGATGGTGCCGTCGCCGGTCACCTTGCCGCCTTCGGTGCTCGGCGGCAGCACCCAGGTCTTGCTGGCAGTGCCCTGCGGCTCATGGGCCGAAGGAGCGGGGTCACGAACTCCGTCGTTGTTGGTGTCGGCGAAGGCCGCGATCGTGTCCACGCCGGGCATCGCACCGCTGTATGAGAAGGTCGCGAGCCCGCCCGAGGTGGTGGCGCTGCCGCTTGTCGGTGAGCCCAGCACGCCGTTGGCGCCCGTGACGGCGAAGCGGACCGTTACCGGCTGGACCGCGTTCCCGTATTGGTCCCGCACATCGGCTGTGACGGTGTGCGTGTCATCCACGGTGTTGGTGTCGGTGGCGGGCGTCAAGGTGAGGCTTGCCGGAGGCCCTGGCTCCCAGACCACGGTGGCGTTCACACCTTCGCCCGCTGTCTCCGTGCCGTTCTCGTCCAGGTCTGCGAACACGTGCACGGTGTCAGTGCCGGATTTGGTGTCGCTGAACGAAAATGCTGCCGTGCCGCCGGCGCCGGTCGTGCCGGTGCCGCTGGCGGGTGACGGCGACCCTGACCCTGTCACCGTGAACGACACAGGGATGAAGGTCTCGTTCTCACCGTTGAGGCCGGTCACGTGGGCCGTGACCGTGGCCGTGGCGGCCACCTGCAGCGTCTGCGTCGGAGGATTGACGCTGACCGTGGTCGGTGGCGAGAAGTTGACACGGGCGGTGTAGCCATCGGTCTGACCGCCGACTGTCGAGCGGCCGTCGCCCCAGGCGGGGTGGAGGACGTCGTCAGAGCCAAGCATCGTCCCCGTGTAGTCGCCCAGGAAGCCGGTCGAGGTGGGCGTGCCGGCGGAGCTGACGGTCACCTCGGTGAACGAAGGTGTCGCCGAGGCCGCCCCATAGGCGAGGTGCAGGTTGATATTGATGCCGTCGTCGGCGCGCGAGTAATACACGACGTGGATGCGGCCTTTGCCGACGTCGATCCACGGATCGACCTGCTCGCTGGTCCCGGAATCCTGATTGACGCGGATCGGCGAGGACCAGGAGGTGCCGTCGGCCGAGGACACGATGTCGATGTCGCCGTCCGTCGAGCTCGAGCCGACCAGCCCGGCATAGACGACGAAGACACGGCCCGTCGCCTGGTCGACGTCAATGCTGGGGAAGGAGCGGGAGCGGGTGTTCAGGGTCGACGTCGTTTCCACGTTCTTGAACGTGACGACATCCGTGACCGAGCTCCAGCTGCCGCCGTGGTCGGTCGAGGATGCGATCTGGATCGTCGCCGGGTCGGCATTGTCGACGCCCGAGCAGAAGTGAACCCAGGCGAGGTAGAGCTTGCCTGCCGCGTCCTCGGCCAGGGCTGCGCCGTGGTTGAAGCAGGTGCCGTCCGAGATGGGTGTCTCGGCCGAGAAGCTGAAGCCATCGCTCACCCCGTTCAGGTCTCGCGAGAAGACGATCTGCCGGTCGTTCGAATTCCCGAAGGGTGTCCAGGCCGCGTAGACATCGTTGTTGTGCAGCCGGTCGACCAGGATGTCCTCCTTGTCGTGGCAGAGAAGCGGGCTGTCGTCGCCGGCCTCCACCACGCCGCTCGCGGGGTCAGACCAGGTGCCCAGGCTGCCTGCGTTGGAGACGGTGACGAAAAGGGTGCAGGCCTGGCCGTCGCCACCGTGGGCGAGGGCCCCGTAGTACGCGTTGCCGCTGGTGTCGAAGTCGATTGAAGGGTCGCTCATCGAGGGCGAGGAGACGCCGGGCACGGTGAGGGTGCCAAAGGGAAGAGCGCCGTTGCTCCAGGTCCTGCCGCCGTTGCTGGACACGTACCAGACCTGGCCTCCAGGTCGAAGGTTGGCGCCCGCGACCAGGACGTCTGGATTGGTGGGGCTGACCGCGATGCTCAGCTCCCGTTCGTTGGTCGACAGGTTGGCCATGTCGACGTCGCTGATCGTGGGCACCGTCACGGCCTGGGCGGGGATGACCGGCACCCCCCACCAGGCGCACGCCGCGAGGCCTAGCCCGTATACCAGCCGCCGTGACGGCAGCCGCTTGCCGGCACTCGACCGATCAGCAGTCCGATGGCTTGCTCTGAACAATCCGCCCATTGATCGCTCCCTCCCAAAGTGGTGGCCGGCCGAAGGTCCACTGTCCGCTTGTGCGGTACCAGATCTGGTCGTCGTGCGCGTTGTCGGTGAGCTGCGGGGTCTCGTCGACCAGGCGACCCCTCCCGTCTAGTAGGCGGACGCTGTCGACCTGCTTCAGCCAGCTGACGTCGGGCGTAAGCAGGGCGATGCCACCCGCCGGGACGCGCAGCCCGGTATTCACGTACATGGTTCTGCCGGAGGCGGATCTAAGCGTCCAGCAACCGAACTGGACTACAGCACCGGACACGTTGCGAATCCAGGCGCGCTGCCCGCCAGGCTGCGGATCTTCGGGCTGGAGCTCGAGGCCGAGCAGGTAGGACGCGGCGGCAGGCGACGGTGATGGGGTGGGCGTGGAGGCTGGTGAAGGTGAGGCCGTGCCCGAGGTGGCGGGCCGGGAGCCGGTGCGGCTGAGAACAATGAGGACGGTGGCGACCGCGAGGACGATCAGCGCCGCGAGAGCGACGATGACAAGACCCCGAGTCCCCAAATTCCCCCTCCCCTATCTCGTTGCGAAACTGGTGGAAGCTAAGCACCGCACGGTCGCCCTGTCAATGACGCGGACTGGCATTGGCGAGACTACGGTCTCGGCGCTGAATCCTCGAAGCCAATCACCCTCGCCACAAGACTTGGGCGACCTGCGTCTTTTCGTCTGGCGCTGCCAGGGCTGTGCGGCTACTCGATCCTGTCGAGGAAGGTGAGCACGCGTTCGGTAAGGAGCGCCGCGGCGCCCTCGTCGTAGTCGGGCAGGCTGTTGTCAGTGAACAGGTGTCGGTTGCCCGGATACACGAATAGCTGCGCGCCTTCTATCGTCTCGTCGAGCTGGCGGGCGACGGCGAGATCCTCATTCGGCGGCAAGACCCACTCATCGGCGTCCATCATGTGGATCTGGAGAGGGACGCCCTCCGGCCACGGGCCGTTGAACTCGGAGGGAGGGACACAGGAGTGGAACAGCAAGGCTCCTCTGGCGCCCGTGCGGGTCTGGGCCAGCATCTGCGCCGACATCGCACCCAGCGAGAAGCCGGCGTAGACGATGTCGTTCGGCAACCCGTTGGCGGCGAGCTGACCGCGTTCTTCTATCGTGCCGAAGCCGAGCTGCTTGGCGTAGCCAATGCCGTCGGCGAGGTCGGCGAACGTTTTGCCGTCGTAGAGATCCGGCGTGTGCACTACGTGTCCGGCAGCGCGGAGTCGATCCGCGAACGCGAGGCACCCGCGGGTCAGGCCCTGCGCGTGGTGAAAAAGCAGAACTTCCGCCACGTTGCCCGACTTTAACTGGTCCACGGAGTCGACGACGAGCCACGGGATGCACGAGAAAGGTTCTAGGAGGGCAGCCCGTCGGATTTTTTCGCCGGAACGACGATGGCGAGTTGTCCATCTTTTGCGAAGGTGTAGGTCTTACCCGCCGCAGACGGGTCCGTTGAAGAACCAGGGAATGCACAGCTGCGGTACGAGCGCCGAGTCCGATGATCCACAGTCCGGCGATCCACATCGTGCCGGTGATGACGTTTCGCTTCGGGGCGGGCCACGAAAGCCACCCCAGCCGTCGGGCGACACGTGGACCCAGGCTCGCGTCGAGCAACGGCCAAAAGATCAGGCCGATCACCAGCGCCGCCGGGACGAGGATCGATGTGAGAAGCGCCGGGCCCAGCTTGGCGAACTGAAACAGCGATAGGAAGTACCACTCGGGCCGGGGAATGATCGCCGCGCGTGGATCGGCGGCCTGTCCAAGCTGAAGGAGCGGTTGACCTACGACCGCCAGCAAGCCGAGAGTGACGAGGACGGCCATCGCCAGGATGGGATATGGCCAGAAATGGTCGGGAAAGGATGGATGAGTCTTGCTTTCGGGCATGTCGTCGGTCACCTGACGACCAATCGGCCCGAACAGAAGGCATACCAGCGCGTACGCCGCCAGCATCGGATACAGGACGTGTCCAGGCCTGATCGGGATGCCAGTCGATGCTCGTTTGGGCGCGCTCACCCGGGCTCCGCCGGACCCTGGCGGCGCGCGATCCGGAAGTGGATGTAGAGGAGAAGGCTCATCGCCGCGGGAAGCAGAAAGACGTGCGCCATGAAAAAGCGCGATAAGGTGAAGGGCCCGACGAGCGGCCCACCCTGCACCAGGTATTTGATGAACCCACTCACGCTGTCGGGGAGCGCGGAAGCGCCCGAAATGATGGAAATTTCGCGGGCACGCGCGAGATAGCTGTTGGCGTCCCAGGGCAACAGAGACCCGGTAAAGCTGAAAAGCACGATGACCAGGAAAATGAGCACCCCGACCATCCAGTTCAGCTCCCGGGGCGCCCGGTAGCCACCATTCCAGAAGACGAACGTCATGTGCAGGAGCGCCACCACCAGAAGCAGATTGGCGCCCCAGAAATGAATCCCCCGGATGAGCCAGCCCAGGTAGGCGGTGTGCTGGATGAAGTTGACGCTTGCGTAGGCCGGGGCCGGGCTGCCGGCGCCGTCGGGCACGTAGTAAAGGCCGAGAAGGAAGCCGGTGACGAACTCGACGACGATCAGCGTCACGGCGACTCCGCCGAGGTAGCGGTACATGGCCGTCGCGTAGTTCGGGACGCGGCGGTAGAGCTCCGCGTCTACCGCCTCCACTAATGGGAAGCGTTCGTCAAGCCAATTCACGACCGCGGTTTGCAGACCCAACTAGCTCAGCCCTATCACAGACTAGAACCGAGTTCGAGGATGCTGGCATTCCATCAAATGATTGATTAATAGATAGCGGAGAACTCCTAAGACCCATAGGCCAACAAAAAGGGCTGAGCTACGGGGCCCCGGCGCCAAGGTGGCGTGCTTAGATCAGGACGGGCGCCTTTCCTTCACCACGGGCTTCAGATCGCCCTTCAGCGCATCCTCATACGCGGCCCACAGCACCCCATACGCCGCCACCAGGCCTTCGGGGCGGGGCTGGCTCAGGGCCACCTCGAAGCGCTTTGTGTACGCATGGTCGCCAAGCTCATCTCGCAGCAAGGCCTGAGTCTGCGCCTCCCATTTCGACGCCGACGCGAGGTCCTTGCGCTTCTCAATCATCAGCCGGCCCCGGTTCATCATCTCCTCCAGGCGTGCGACGAAACCGTGCCGGTCGAATCCCTTCGGTGCGCGGGGCGGGCCCTCGCGGCTTACCGTCTTCCATTGGGCCGGGCGGGCGTATGACGGGGCCGAAGCGGAGGGGCGCCAGCCGGCGGCTGCCCGCTGTCGGTCGTACGCCGCGCGCTTAGTGCTGCTGGTCAGAACGTCGTGCGCCAAGTTGATCAACTTCGCGTGCTCGAGCGCGTCCGGATGGTTGCCGCGGTCAGGATGCCAATACTTGAGCTGCCGACGCCAGGCGGCGTGCAACTCTGTCGCCGTTGCGTCAGGCGGGACGCCGAGCACGAAGTAGTAGTCGGCTAAGGGACGGCGGTCGTAAGGCGAGGCCGCACCTCCTTCGTCTCACACACAGAACTCGGCTGTCGAAAGCGCAGTCTCGCACGGCAGGCAGGGCTTGTGGCAAGCCCCCTCGCCAGTGGGATAATGGTTATGGAGACAGGCGTTTTTCGCAACGCTTTGCGCGACTTTGCACACCGCCCTGTACCTCTGCTCCGTGGCGCTTAACTAGGAGGCTGCGGGCATGCCGTATCCCGGCGTGTCCGAGAGAGTCAGAGAGCGTCTGCGTGACGGTGTCAATTGGGGTGTCAGCCTAGTCTCCGGCCAGCGGCCTCGCGGAGCTTCTTCTCGGTTCTTTCGTCCGCCGGAGTGAACAGGTAGAGGCGGAGCGACGGCTGCTCAGCGACCTGTAGGGCCGTGTACTCGAGCTCGAGGCCGCCCAATTCTGGATGCTGGATGCGCTTGGTCCCGGCCTGATGACCTCGCACATCCTGTCGAGCCCACAGCGCGGCGAACTTGGGGCTTCCTTCGATGAGCTCCTTGATGAGGAGCTGGTAGTCGGGATCGCCCAGGTCGCGGCCAGCTTCCGCCCTCAGGGCTGCAACCGAACCGGGCACCTCGAGCTCCCAGTCCGGCATCAGTTGGCGCGCAGAGGGCAGGAGGAACAAGTACCACAGGATGTTTCGCCTGCCATCGGGCAGCTTCGACCAGCCGTTGATCACTTCGCTGGTTCGGTTCCATGCCACGAGGTCGCGACGGCGACCGGTGATGTGAGCCGGATACGGCTCCCAGCTTTCGAGCACCCGACGGAGGCGAGGAGAAAGTTGTTCGCCTACCGATTCTTGGACGTGAGGCGCATGACCGGCCAGTCGAAAGAGATGCGTGCGCTCAGACGGCTCCATACGGAGGGCTCGAGCGACAGCCGTGAGCACGTCGGCCGAGACACGGATGTCGCGGCCTTGCTCGAGCCACGTGTACCAGGTGAGCCCCACGCCGGCCAATTCCGCGACCTCCTCTCTTCGCAGACCCGGCGTCCGGCGTCGACGGCCGCTCGGCAGGCCGACCGTCGCCGGCGTGATGCGTGCGCGACGGCTCTTAAGGAAGTCGCTCAGCTCGGCTCGGGTGGTAGCGCTCATACCAGGATAAGCAGACCTCTTGTAACAGGATCCGGTCAGCCGCATTGTAGGCGCTAAGTCATGCGCGCTGCCGTCTTCCTCGGACCCGGACGTATAGAGGTGGTGGACCGTCCCGACCCTGTAGTTCAAGCGCCGACAGACGCCATCGTGCGCGTCGTCCTCGGATGCGTCTGCGGCTCGGACCTCTGGTATTTCCGCGGAGAGTCGCCGCACGCGCTCGGGCCGATCGGCCACGAATTCATCGGCGTGGTCGAGGACGTCGGAACTGATGTGGGCGCCCTCTCCAAAGGCGATTTCGTCGTCGCGCCGTTTGTCTTCTGCGACGGTACGTGTCCCCACTGCCGGGCGGGAGTTACGTCGCAGTGCGCTAACAAGGTCATACCCGGAAACAACGGTGTGGATGGCGGCCAGGGCGAGGCTGTCCGCGTTCCTATGGCTGGCAGCTCACTCATCCGAGTGCCGGCTGCGAGTCACAGCGATGAGTCGATGCGCTCGCTGTTGGCGCTGTCGGACGTGATGTCCACTGGCCATCACGCGGCGGTGAGCGCTGGTGTGAACGCGGGGAGCATCGTAGCGGTGATCGGTGATGGAGCCGTCGGTCTCTGCGCGGTGATTGCGTCGCGCCGGCTTGGTGCCGGGCGGATCATCGCCTTGAGCCGCAACCCGGTTCGTCAGAAGCTCGCATCCGCTTTCGGTGCGACGGACATCCTCGCGGAGCGCGGCGATGCGGCGATCAATGCGGTCCTCGAAATGACCGATGGCGTCGGCGTCGACTGTGCCCTGGAGTGTGTTGGAACCGGGGAATCGCTGGCGACCGCGATGGCCATCGCGCGCCCGGGATCGGTCGTGGGCGCCATAGGAGCGCCGCACCACATCGATTTTCCGGTCATGGACAGGGTGGTGTACGGCAACATCGGACTACGCGGCGGGGTCGCCCCGGCGCGGACATACATCCCTGAAATGCTGCCAGACGTTCTCGAGGGCCGTATCAATCCAGGGCTAGTCTTCGACTTCGAGACCGACCTTGATCACGTCGCAGACGCGTACCGGGCGATGGACGAACGGCGCGCAATCAAGTCTCTTCTGCGAATCGGGAGGGTTTGACATCAATTGAGTCAATGGACGAGTGACGAGCTCAACAAGATAGGTAATGCCGAAGAGGTGCAGATCACTTCGGTCCAGCGTGACGGCGCGCTGGGCACACCCGTCACCACGTGGGTCGTGCGCCTCGGCGACGATCTATACGTGCGATCTGTCAGGGGCCGCGATGGTCGTTGGTTCCGCGGTGTCCAGGAACGGCACGAGGGCCGAATACACGGCGGCGGGGTGCATAAAGACATCACGTTTGTGGATGCGAATGAGGTCAACGACGAGGTTGACACCGCGTACCGAACCAAATATCGCCGATACGCCGGCGCCATCCTCAATAGCGTGCTTACATCGGGTGCGCGGGCCGCAACGCTCAGGCTGGTGCCGCGCTCGAAGCCCTAGTTGGGTCAGCCGCCCGACACCTCTAGGGAGCAGCGCCGAGACGTTGCGCGAGTCGAGGCGTTCAGCGACGGCGTCTTCGCGTTCGCGATCACGTTGCTGGTGATCACGATCCGAATTCCGCGGTTGGATGACCCGGACGCGTCGGTGGGCCTTTCAACAACTCGTTCTGCATCGGTGGCCGAGCTACACGGCATTCGCCATCACTTTCGCGGTCGTCTCGGCATCATCTGGACAAACCACCGGTTGATGTTCAGCCACGTCGCGCGAAACCGACCACATCCTGGTTTCGCTGGACCTGCTCGAACTGATGGGCGTTGCATTCCTCCCGGTGCCAACCGGAATCCTCGGCTGGGTGATGAGCGGCCGCAACCGTCTTTTTCGCGGTGCTTTTCTACGGCGCTGCGCTGGTTCTCCTTGGCATCTTCCACAACTTGATGTGGTGGCATGTCGGGTATTGGGCGCGCCTGACGGAGGCGGAACTTACCGAAGAGAAGCGCCGGGCGTTCACGCTCACCTGGATCGTTGGGCCGGTTCTCTACGGCGCCTGCCTCGGGTTGGCGTTTATCACCTCGAATTTCCCTGGTCGGATTTGCCCTTCTCGCAATCCTCTACTTGCTGCCCACGTCTCGGGTTCTGATGCAGGCACAGCGGGCGCGAAGCAGCAGGCGCGGCGTCGTGCGTCGCTAGAGTTGTCAGCGTTAACCCCGACCGGAGCTTGTCCTGGCCATCGTTTCCGATGTTCAGCTGTCCGTCTCGCGGTAGGCGAAGCTCTCTGGGTCAGCTGGAGCACGTGGATCGTCCAGTGTCTGCAGACCGATAGCCGCGAAGAATCGGACATCCGGCACTGGGTCGGACAGGGCTGCTGCGAGACGATCTCCGGCGCCTGGCACAGCCAGGTCCGCGACGGCGCTTATGGCTTCGCAACGTACTCCTTCATCCTGGTCCTTTAGGGCGCGGATCAGGGCGTGCTGAGAGGACGTGTCACTGGGGAACCTCGCTTTCAACCGCGGGACAGCTTCCATTCGCACGATCGGATCTGGATGACGCAGCACTAATTCAATGAGGTCGACGCACTCAATCGCGGCTTGAGCGATGCGAGCTGATTCTCGCCTAGCCACAAGTTTGGGGTCGTCATCCGCAAGAATCGGTATAGGTCCGATCGGTCCAATCCATGTGGACTCTCGGTCGTCCTTCGTCACGCACGAAGGATGCCATGACTAGCAGCGTAGCGGTGCTCGCGCAGGGAGTCGAACCCTGAACCTTGGGATTAAGAGGCTGCGGGCAATCGGTGTCACAGAGTGTCAGCGAGTGTCAGGGAGTGTCAGGGAATGCCAAACGAGCCCGACTCTATGACGCAGCGGTGTCAATTGAGGTGTCAGGCGGCTCGTCTCACAACAGGTGGTACGAATGCGAGCCCGATCCAAGAACCATTGACGAGGCGAGGAGCCTCAGGCCGGTCTAGCCGCAGCTGTCCGCCCAACCTTCTGACCGCCTAGGAGCAGCGGCTCGGCCAACTGGAAAACGGTTCCGTCCGGCGTTAGGATCGGCTCGGGCGAGTACTGGACGACGTAGCTGCGCCGCGGGCGCGACGTGCGGTTGGGGCCGCTCCGGTGCAGCAGTGCCGACGAAAACACCGCAATACTGCCCGCGGGCACGATCACCAGATCGCCGGGGTCGTCGCCGAAATATCCCACGAGATCGTTGAGCTCCGGATCCTTGACGTGATCGATCACCTCGCGCGTGCCTGCGCGAGAGAAAGGCAGCACCGAGATCGTTCCGTTCTCCTCCGACATGTCGTCTAACGCGCACCAAAGGGTTACGTAGGTCCGCGTGTAACTGGGCATGTTGTATTTGACATAGCCCGAGTCCTGGTGCCAGGCGAATTTCAGTCCGACCTCGGCCATTTTCACAACAAACTGCTCAACGAAGAGGTAAGCGTCGTCGCCAATCGTGGCCTTGCAGATATCGGCCACCGTGTCACCGAACAGAAACGCGTCGAGGCGACCCTCGGCCTCGGCGTGGCGATTGCCGATGAAGTAGCGCTGGCCGCGGCCGATTGCCGATGAAGTAGCGCTGGCCGCGGCGATTCAGGCCGAATTCGTCGGTGCCGGAGGCATCCATGGCCGCCTCCGTCTTGGCGATGAATCGATCAAGCTCGTCGCGAAGCGCCGCCAGGTCGGCCTCCCCGATTACCCGCTCGAGAATGAAGTAGCCCTCTTTTTGAAACTGCTGTTGCTGCTGGGCGGTGATCGTGAGTGCCAACGCTTCCTCCTAATTTGGAACGGATAGCCCGACGCTAGCGTTCGGCGCTTGGGTCTCGCCTCTCATTAGGCGGCGGAATTTTCTCGCCCGGCGTCGCTTCACCTCGCAGGTACCGGTTGGGGCTGGTTCCGAACGCCGCGCGGAAGGCGCGGTAGAACTGGGCGTGGCTGCCAAACCCCGCATCTTGCAGCGATTGCGTCACGCTGCGGCGGGCGCCTTTTCCATGGATTTGAAGGAATCGTTCCAATCGCAACTGGCTCCGGTACCCCTGTAGCGAAACCCCCATCTGGGCCTTGAAGACCCTTCCCAATCGAGATGGACTGAGGCCGCAGGCCGCGGCCAGCTGCTCGAAGGAATCCAGGGTCAGATCGTCACGCAGTTGCATCGCCGCGCGCTCTACGGCTGGATGCACTTCTTGAAGAAGCGATGTCTCAGCATCGACGTAAAGGTGCCAGGCCTGCAGCAAGGCGAACTCAAGGCCGGCATTGTGCTCGGTGGGGGTTTCCGCGCGGGTCACTGCGCCGAACAGCCTATGCAGCCAATCTGCATCGCGTTCCGACAGACGGCGGCTGTACGAAGATGTTCGTGCCGTGAGTTGCCGATGCTTGCGCGACAGCGCTGGACGGAAGACCGCAACCCAGGTGTCGAAGTCGGGCGAGCGATCGGTGAGGATGTGGTCCTGCGTCGGCCAAAGCCAGACGAGCGAACGCCGGGCGAGGCGATCTCGACGGCCGGCGAAGAGATAAGTAGCAGCCCCACGCAGGACGAGGTTCATCTCGAGCTCTGCGTGGCGATGGCTGCTCACGATCGGAAGCTCGGGTCCGGCGCGCCAGGCCAACCCCAGGTGGCCGGTCGGAACCTTGAGTTTGACCACTCCCACGGCTTGCCTTTGTAACTCTGACTCAAGTCGCCCCCGCGCCAACCAACTACGTGGGCGTGGCTCGATCTGTGAGCTGCTCCGTGATGGTTGTCGGAGGCACGGTGGTGCTCGCGCAGGGAGTCAAACCCTGAACCTTGGGATTAAGAGACTCGCGCCAAATCGTCTCACGGCATCTCAGAGCATGTCAGCGCGCCTCTCCCGTATTCGGGTTATGACGCAGTAGTCTCAGCGCGTCTCCAGATGCCTCAACGAGTCTCCCGGCGAGGCTGTCAACGAAGCTGTCAAACGGAAGCCTCATTATCCGGAGGTAGCGAGTGACGAGCCCGGTCATGACGGTATTCGTTAATCCGCAAGGCTTCACGGGGCTCCCCAGCTGACCGGGATGCCGACGACATGGGGATGGCGCGTGGCGGTGATCGCGATCGTCCTTGTCGTCTTCGGCAACGCCGCCGGCATTGCCGCCGGCCCAAACGTTGTCACCGTTTCCTGGGCGGCGATCGCCCAGAGTGCCGGCACGCTGCTGATCGTCATCGTCGCCTCTCGTTGGTGTGGGCTGACCTGGGCCGAGGCGGGCATCGGCCGGACCAACCTGCTGCGATCCAGCCTGATCGGCGCGGGGATTGGGCTCGGGCTGGCCGCGGTGGTTCTCCTTGCGCTCGAGGTTGGCGCTCAGCTAGGGACTCCGATCACCTACCAGCCATTGCGTGGAGCGTCGATTGCGGCCGTCCTGACTCACGCCCTGGTGGGCCTGCCGCTGCAGACCGCGATTCCCGAAGAGCTCGCATTTCGCGGGCTGGTGCTGGGTTTGTTGATCAGGAAACTGACGCCATTGCGCGCAACGCTTGTGACGTCCGCCATCTTTGTCGCCTGGCATGTGGTGGTTCAGGTGCAAACGCTGGCCGTGACCAATTTCACAAGCCCGTGGGAGATCGTTCCGGCCATGGGCCTCGCCTTCGCGGGACTCTTCACCGGCGGAGTGATATTCGCGCTCCTGCGTTTGCGCACACGCAATCTGGCCGCGGCCGTTGTAACTCACTGGTTGTTCGACGCCGGCCTGATTACGGGACTGTTTTTCCTGACCCGTCCCTGACGCATAAATCCCCTAAGCAACGCGGCCGGAAGAGGTTTCCTTTCCATCCCAATTGCACTCCGGAGGTTGTGCTCCACCTGGGCCTGCAATTGTTTCCGTGATTTCCCAACTGCGCGTCCAGGAGACCAGACTTTGCGCCCTCTCTCCTTTCGACTGCGGAGCATCGAGCCGGAAACTAACGTCGCCTTGTTGCCACGTCCAAATCGTTGGGCATGGAATCCGGTGCGGTAGTCCAACCCTCCGCAGCCAGACGGGAACCATAAAATTCAACAACGTCATCGGTCGTCTTTTGGTCCAGGTCTCCCGGCGCCGGCGTCGCGTCATGGGGTCGATGACGGCGGTCCGGACCAGGCAGCGATAGACAGCTGACTCTGAGGGCGCAGGCTCGACCCGCTTGCGGGCCAGCTCCAAGGCGATTCGCCGAGCTCCCCAGTAGGAGTGTGCCCGGCGCATCTCGAGCACCATGGCTTCGACAGCAGGCGAGGTTTGATGAGGGCAGTGAGCTGGTCGGTGCGACCGATTATTCAGGCCTTCCAGTCCGTCGCCTTCGTAGCGCGCCAGCCACCGGTGCATCGTCCGCCGAGAGACGCCCCAATCCCTGGCCACCTCGTCCACCGTCCGACCGTCGCCAATTACCGCCAGGACCGCCTTGTACCTCTGCTCAGTCACGCTCATCTCCCTCATGCGCGGGAGCGTGACAAATCAGCCGAAGTAGCTGTGACGCATCAACCGAAAGTCTGTGACCCATCAGCCGAAGGCCTTTTGGGACCTGTCAGGCGAACTTGCACAAACATCATGGTGCTCGCGCAGGGAGTCGAACCCTGAACCTTGGGATTAAGAGGAGATTGACCGAACTTGCCAGGGCGCGTTAGGACGTGCCAGGGCGTGTCTCATATATCGGCGGCTTGACGCGTTTGTGTCACAGCGCGTCCTGGCGTGTCACAGACTGCCCTGGCTAAGCTGTCAAATAAGCTGTCAAATCCACCATGGCCAACTCGGGCTCCAACTAACCCTCGGCCAACGGCCACCTTCTTGAATCCGAGTGGCGATGGACCAGCGCGTGTTCTTCACTGGAAAATGGGGTGATCAACGCGGTGCCCAGACAGCCCCGGTAGAGACCGCCAGTAGGGCGCGATACTCGAGATGGCCATGCCTGGCCAGCGCACTAGGGCTGCGGTAGGGTCGGCACATGGGTCCGACCTTTCCCGGCATCGACCCGGGGGTTCAGCAGCGTCTCACTCTTCGCTTCGGCAGCGAAGTGAAGGGATGGTTCGACACGCTGCCAAGCGTACTGACCACCCTTGCCGAGGAGTGGCGGTTCGAGCTCGGCCCCCATATCCCGCGGGGGAGCGTGGCGGCCGTCTTCCATTGCCGGATGGCTGACGGGCGGCGGGCTGTACTGAAGGCCAGCCCCGACCGCGCGCGCCTGGCGTTCGAGGCGGCCGCGCTCGGCGCCTGGCACACCGCTCACACCCCGACGGTAATCGCGCTCGACGAGCAGCGCGGGGCGCTTCTGATCGAGGCGATCGAACCTGGCACGCCGCTCGTCGTCTCGTCAATCTACCCCGACGCTGACAGCGTCGCTCAGCTTCTGAGCTCCCTACATGCGGGCGGTGTTCCTGACCCGTCCTACCCTGCGGTTGAGAAACGCGTCGCCTACCTATTCGACTCAGCGGCGAAGCTTTACCAGAATCAGGCGGGGCTCACGACGCTTATCCCTCCGGAGCTCTACGAGCGTGGGCGCCGGCTCGCAACACGGCTCGCGCAGCAAGACTCGCCGATCGTCCTGCTCCACGGTGACCTGACGCCCAGCAATATCCTCGACGGCGGAGCCGAGCGCGGTCTCGTGGCGATCGACCCCGCACCGTGCCTCGGTGATGCTGCTTTCGACGCGGTCGACCTGATCCTCTGGCAAGCCGATGATTTCGAGACGATCGCCGCGCGCATCGAGCAACTCGCAGCGACCGCCGAAGAAGCAGAGCGGATCTTAGGCTGGTGCGTGGCGTTTGCAGGCATGAGCGCCCTGGATCTCGCGAGCCACGGAAACGGCCCTCGCGCACGCATTGATGCTCACTTAGAACTCGCTTCGCAGGCGTAAACGAGCTATGACCCGACCGCTACCGGGAGAGCTGTGCGGTGATTTGTCTACAGAGGGCCGCGACATCCGGGCCCTCGGAGGCCAATGCCGGACATGTGCTGGCCGATGCCAGGGTAGCGCGACGACGGTCTGTGCGGTCCTTCTAAACGTCTTGATGGACGGCCACATCGCCCGGCTCAAAGGGCGATGACATGCCTAAGGTAAGCCTCCTGCGTTGCAAGATGCCCATTCGCCCCCAGGGCCGGAGCCTATGCCACCGAGGTCGGCCAACGCTGTGCGGCCCATGACTCCCACGTTGCGTGCCCGAGAGGTGGCGGCCCGATCTTCGATCCGCTCAGCTCTTCGTTATCCGGCACCTCGAACAGTCGGCTGAATCGCTCCAGATCACTAGCTCCCATCTCGAATGTCGATTCGGGCGCATCCGTCCACCGACTCGTGATCCGGCGTTGCTGTTCTGACTCATTAATCGCCAGGTAAACCAGCTCGCAATTTGCTCCGGCGGTCCGCGCGAGATGCCGAAGCGCTGAGCGCTCATCCGTGGACCAACAACCGAAGTCCAAGACCACGTTGACT
>WNGF01007823.1_pt1 | contig 16549 bp, 13 predicted proteins | sample 5400641 | NCBI WGS metagenome assembly WNGF01 (sample SAMN13153371, study PRJNA577476) | soil metagenome | isolation source: 80 cm soil or saprolite under grassland replicate 2 | place: USA:California | collected 2016-06-15
GCCGGTCGTCGAGGACTACCATGTCCGCGCCCGCTCCAGGCTCGATCGTTCCGAGGTCGGGTCGGCTACCGGGAGGTGGAGAGCGGCAGCGTGATTGCGCGCGGGGTCAACTACGGGACCGCGTTCGAGATCGCGCTCAAGATTCGCGAGCTGTCGGGCGCTCCGCTCGAAGCGTTCTCATCCGCGGATCTTCTCCACGGACCGATCGCGGCCGCGAAGTCCGGTCGTCCGGCGTTCGTGATCGCGCCGTCAGGTCGGACGCTGACGAGCCTGCGAGCCGCGGTGGCCAGTGTGCGCGAGCGAGGCTCCGAGCTGATCGCGATCAGCGACGACCCTGCCTTCCTCTCGGCCGCGGACACCGCGTTCCCACTGGTGCCGGGGGTGCCCGAGTGGCTGAGTCCGCTGCTGACGGTGGTCCCGGGACAGATCGCAGCGGTGCGCCTCGCAACGCTACGCGGAGCCGACGTCGACAGCCCCGCCGGGCTGACGAAGATCACGCTGACGCGCTAGTCGCGCGAGGCCCAGGGGTCGACGTAGAGATCGTCGACCTGGACCGTGCCGCTCAGCGTCGTGAACTTCAACTGGACGGACGAGACACCGACCAACCCGAGCAGCGAGTCGAGATTCAGGATAGCGGGCCCCGGCTGCCAGCTCGCACCGGGCGAGACCTTCGAGACCTGGAAGATGCCGAGCACTTGGCCCAGCAGGTTCCGCAAAACGACCTCAACCCGAACCGAGCCACTGTTGCTGCTCCTGACGAAGAAGCGCATCACGGTCGAGGTGGTTCCGATGCAGAGCTTCGGCGTCAGCACCGAGCTACCGGCGGGCAGCGAGAGGGCATAGCGATCCGACGACGAGTGGACGAAGTAGGACTCGTTGCCCAAAACGACGCTCGCTCCGGAAAGCGACCAGCCGGCGGCGCCGCTCTCGAGTCCGCCGTTCGGGGCGAACGTGTAGTTGCGGTAGTCGCCGAACGGCGCGAACGGCTTCGAGGTCGAGCCGCAATTGTTGTTCAGTCCGAGCAGCGAGCCGGCGTTTGCCGCCGGGACGCTGAGCGCGACGGCGACGAGCGCGATCATCGTCGCAATCGCAAACCGAGAGCCGAGACGTGCCGCCAACGTGTCCTCCTCCGCAGTAAGCCCTTGCCAGAGCCTTCGCTTCAGAGTCTCGCCGGCGACTCGAAACGCGCAATCACCCTCGCGGGGGGTATCCCAAATCCCTCATTCCAGTGATCCTTGCAGCGGTCTCGTCGCCGTTCGATTGGGTCGGCCCGCGCGACCTGGAGAAGGCACGGCAACCAGCGCCTGCGCGCGCGTCAAGCAGTTACGCGTGATTGCCGATCTTCGGGAGATGGCGACTGCGGCCCCATCCGTTGCGGCGGAGCGTGCTCACGCTGCCGCCACACTCGATCCCGAGGTCGACGAGCGCATCAGCGCAGTACGCAAGAGCGAAGAGGGAGGGATCCGCGGCCGCCATCTCTACTCGATCCTCTTCTTCGCGACCGGCTTCCTCGCAACTGCAGCCGTCTTGCCGTTCGTCGTCTCGTCGTCACGCTCTCCCGGCCCGGTCACGACGGCGGCGCTGCTCCTGGCGTATGCCGCGGCGTCAAATGCTCGGTTCGAAGTCGGACCAGGACTCTTCCTGCCGACCGCACTCGTCTTGGTGCCCATGCTGTTCCTGCTCCCGCTCGGGCTCGTCCCGCTCGCGATCTGCGGCGGGCTCTTCCTCGGATCCGCGACCGACCTCATTAGGCGCGGGCTGCCGCTCGAGCGCGTGCTCATCGTTCCCCTGAACTCGTGGCACTCGATTGGGCCCGTGGTCGTGCTCGCGCTTGCAGGCACAAGCGATCCGGCTCTCGAGCACTGGCCCGTCTATCTCGCCGCCCTCGGCGCGCAGTTCGCGACGGACTACGCCGTTCACGCCCCGCACCAGCGCTTCGTCAACGGCGTCCCGTTCACTCTGGCCGCCCGCTTCATGTCCTCGGCATTCCTCGTCGACATCGCACTCGCCCCGATCGGCCTACTCGTAGCGCTTGTCGCGGTCGGCCATCCGGTGGCGATCTCGTTCGTCTTGCCGCTCGTCGGGCTGCTCGTCGTCTTCGCCCGGGAGCGCCAGGTTCGCATCGACCACGCTCTCGAGCTCAGCCACGCCTATCGAGGCACCGCGCTCCTGCTCGGCGACGTCGTCGAGGCAGACGACGCCTACACCGGTAGCCACTCCCGCGACGTCGTCACGCTGGTGCTCGACGTCTGCGATCGGATGGAGCTCAAGGGACGCGAGCGACGCGATGCCGAGTTCGCAGCGCTGCTCCACGATGTCGGCAAGATCAAGATTCCGGCCGAGATCATCAACAAGCCCGGCAAGCTCACCGCCGAGGAGTGGGCAGTGATGCAAACGCACACGGTGGAAGGGGAGAGGCTCCTCTCGCAGGTCGGTGGCCTGCTCGGCAACGTCGGCCGAATCGTCCGTTCCTGCCACGAGGACTGGGACGGAACCGGGTATCCGGATGGCCTCGTTGCCGAGGAGATTCCGCTCGTCGCACGCATCGTCCGCTGCTGTGACGCGTTCAGCGCGATGACGACCGACCGGCCCTACCGGCAGGCGCGTCCCGTCGGGGAGGCCGTCGCCGAGCTGCGGCGTTGCGCCGGCACCGACTTCGATCCTGCTGTGGTCGAGACGCTCGCCGCCGCGCTCGAACAGTCCGGCTGAGTTTCGAAACCGTGCGGACGCCAAGAAGTGCGGCGTGGAGAAGCTCGCGCGCATCGGTCTCGTCGCACAGGGACTGTCGTTCGGACTCGTCGCCGTCCTCGCGATCAAGCTCGCGCTCGGCGAGGGCGGGAAAGCCACAGATCGGCAGGGAGCGCTCAGGGCGATAGCCGACCATCCGGTCGGGCGCGTCATCGTGCTCCTGCTCGCGATCGGCTTCGGCGCGTACGTGTTCTGGCGCCTGGCCGAGGCCGTGCTGGGCCACGAAGTCGAAGAGAAGCATGGAAGGAAGAAGGTCGCCAAGCGTGTCAGCGCGCTCGGCAAGGCCGCGGTCTACGCGGCTCTCTGCGCGGCGGCAGTCTCGGTGCTCGTCTCCGAGGGTGGCGGCGGCAACGAGGAGCGCGAAGCGACCAAAAGGAATCCTCGGCTGGCCGGGCGGGCAATGGATCGTCGGCGGGATCGCGGTCGGTATCGCGATCGCCGCGCTTTGGAACTTCTACCGGGCGATCTCCGGCCAATACAAGGACTCGCTCAAGACCAGGCAGATGAGCTCGACCGAGCTGACCTGGACCACTCGGATCGCCTTCGCGGGCCTCCTGTCGCGCGCCGTGGTCTTCGGACTCGTCGCGTGGTTCTTCCTCACCGCCGCCGTCGACTACGACGCGAAGAAGGCGCGTGGCCTCGACGGCGCGCTGAGGAAGCTCGCGGCGGAGACTTACGGGCCGTGGCTGCTCGGGCTCGTCGCCGCGGGCCTGTTCGCGTTCGGCGTCTTCTGCCTCATCCAGGCCCGATATCGCGAGGTCTGATCAAGTAACACTGTGTTACTTGCCTTCGAACGCGGCGTCACGACCGGCCCCGCGCACCTCGTAACACAGTGTTACTTGGAATTCAGGAGGTGCCGCTCCAGCCACTCGGCTGCGAGGCGGTAGGCCTTCAGCTCGTTCGGGCGCTTCGTGAACCCGTGGCCCTCGTCCTCGAAGACCACGTACTCCACCTCGCGGCCGAGAGAGCGGAGACGCTCGACCATCTGATCGGACTCGCCCTTGACGACACGCGGATCGGTCGCACCCTGCATCACGAGCAGCGATGTCTTCACGTTCTCGACGTACGTGATCGGGGACCGCTCCATGAGGAAGTCAGCCTCCGTCTCGGGGTCACCGACGAAGCGCGCGATGAACCGCTTCCACGTCGGCGGCACGGCCTTCGCGAACGTGACGAGATTGGATGGGCCGAAGATGTCCACCGCCGCCGCCCAGTAGTCCGGCAGCCGCGTCACGCACGTCAGGACGGCGAAGCCGCCGTACGAGCCTCCGTAGACGCCGATGCGGTCCGAGTCGACCCAATCCTGCTCGCGGAGCCACTTGACCGCGTGCTCCCAGTCCTGCATGTCACCGCCGCCCCAGTCGCGCTGGACGAGCCGCTGGTACGACTTGCCGTAGCCCGTCGACCCGCGGATGTTCGTCGCGAGCACCCCGATCCCGCGCGAGAGCAGGTACTGGTAGAGCGGCTGGTACTGCGGCTTTTCCTGCGCCTCCGGGCCCCCGTGAATCGAGAGCACGACCGGCGCCTTTCCGTCCAGCTCCGGCCGGTAGAGCCAGGCGGGGATGTCGCGGCCGTCGAAGCTCGGGAAGCTGATCAGCTCGAGGTCGACGAGATCGTCCTCGCGGAGGCCGCCGATCCGGCTCTCGGTGACAGGGCGCGAGCGACCTGTCGCGGTCTCGACGATCCAGACTTCGGGCGGCCTGCGCGGGCTCGAGACGACGAGCCCCGCGTGCGAGCCGTCGGGCGAAACGGCGAGCGGCGGCTCCGCGCCGGTCAGGTGCGGGCGCGCACCGCCCGGAAGATCCGGGTCCGGGAGATCGGCGCCGGTCTCCAGGTCACGCAGCCGCAGACGGTCGTAGCCGTCGACGTTCGCGAGCCAGGCGAGGATGCGCCCGTTCGCCGAAGCCTTCACCTCCTCGACGTCGTGCTTCGGCTCCTCGACCCAGTCGTAGCGATCGGTGGCAAGGTCGTAGAAAGCCAGCCCGCGAAACTCGCTGCCCGCGTCGGTGACGAAGTAGAACCCCGAGCCGTCCGCGGCCCACGGACCCGGGAAGAAGAGTGTGTCGTCATCGTGCGGGGTGAGCTCTCGCGCTCCGCTCCCGTCGGCCTCGACGAGGTGGATCGACGCGTCGCTGTTGTTGCGGAAATCGATCGCAAGCAGCCTCGACCCGTCCGGTGACCACGCAGCCGGAAACGAGAACATCCCCTCGCCGAAGATCGCGCGCGTCTCGCCGGACTCCGCGTCCCGCAGCCAGGTCTCCATGTCCGTCGGCTTGCGCGCGTTCGCCGCGTAGGCGAACCTCGTCCCGTCCGGTGACCACGCGTCGCTGCCGACGAAGTGCTGCACCTGCGGCTCGTTCGTCAGCTGCTCCGGCCAGCCGCGCTCGGGGTCGACGAGATAGAGCTGATGAAACTCGTCGCCGTCGCGATCGGCGCAGAGCAGGATCGTCCCGTCGGCCGGCGAGACGCCGACGCCGCGAACGGTCTCGTCCGTGAAGGCCGTCAGCTGATCGGGCCACCCTCCCTCGAGCGGGACACGCCACAGGTTGAACTGTCCCGAGATGTTGCTCGCGAACAGAACGCCCGATCCGTCGGTCGTGAACGTCAGCGCCGACGAGAAACGGCGAACCGCGAAGAACTGCTCGAGCAGGGGAAGCTTGCGTGTCTTCGTGACGGCCAGGCCTCTGACACTACAGTTCTCGGCTGTGGAACGGACAATCCCCTGGGCCTGGTACGCGGATCCTGACGCCCTGCGCCGCGAGGGCGAACGGATCTTCGCGCGTGCCTGGCAGTACGTGGGCCAAACAGGCCAAATCGGCGAGAACGGAGCCTTTTTCGCCGCGACGGTGGGCCAGATTCCGGTCGTCGTCACACGCGCAAGCGACGGGGAGCTGCGTGCCTTCCTCAACGTCTGTCGCCACCGCGGCCACATCGTGGCGAGCGGCGCCGGCCGGCGCGAGACGCTGCAGTGCCCCTACCACGCCTGGACGTACGCGCTCGACGGTCGCCTGCGCGCGGCGCCGCGCTCCGACCGCGAGTCGGGTTTCGAGACCGACGAGCTCGGCCTGGTCCCGATTCAAGTTGACACGTGGGGCCCGTTCGTGTTCGTCAACCCGGATCCGGATGCTGCGCCGCTGGCTGACGCGCTCGGCGACGTGCCGTCGCGTCTAGCGGAGGTTCTCGACGTAAACGCACTCGAGTTCCGGTTCCGCACGGAGTTCGAGCTGGACGCGAACTGGAAGATCGCCTGCGAGAACTTCCTCGAGTGCTACCACTGCGCGGTCGCGCACCCGGGGTTCACCGCAGCCGTGGACGTCTCGCCGGACGCGTACCGACTGGAGGCGAACGGGCTCGTCTCGAGCCAGTTCGGCCCGCTACGACGAAACGGTGACTCGTTCCTGGCAGGGGGCAAGGTGCCGCGGAGCCAGTTCCACTTCCTCTGGCCGAATTTCGGCATCAACGTCTTCCCCGGGCAGCCGAATCTGTCCTGCGGCTCGATGCTGCCGCTCGGGCCCGAGCGCACCGCGCGCTTTCTGGACTACTTCTTCGCCCCGGACGTCGACCAGGCCTGGGTAGACGAGCTGATCGCCTTCGACGACCAGATCGGCCGGGAGGACACCGCCCTCGTCGAGGGCGTGCAGCGAGGCGTCCGCTCCGGGGTGCTCGCCGAGGGACGGCTCCTCTCGGAGAGCGAGCAGCTGGTCGCCCACTTCCAGCGCCTTTGCGCCGAGGCGCTCCGGCACTAGCGCTGCTTGACGACGCAGGGTCGTAAGTACACGTCTGCTGATCGCGCCGCCGCTAGGCTAATGGCGTGAGAGATTGGATCGTCATCGTCGCGGCGTACGCCCTCGGGATCGGGCTCTTCCGCCTCCTCGGTGGCCTCGGCACCGCCGCCGAGGCCTTCAGGCGTTGGGGCGCGGCCAGCGTGGGCTCCCGGGCCGACGGATCGTCCCTGAGCTCATAGCGTAACTCCGCCGCGGCGGTCGCTTGCTCTGGCTCGCGCGCCGCGCAGTAGAGTTTCGGCCGGGGATGGCCGAAGTCGCCTTCGAGCAGGTGAGCAAGGTCTACCCGGACGGCACGCGTGCCGTCTCTGGGCTTGATCTCACGATCGCAGACAGCGAGTTCATGGTTCTCGTGGGTCCCTCCGGCTGCGGCAAGACGACCGCGTTGCGGATGGTCGCCGGGCTCGAGGAAGTCTCCGAGGGCCTCGTGAAGATCGCCGAGCGAGTGGTCAACCACGTCCCCTCCCGCGACCGCGACATCGCGATGGTCTTCCAGAGCTACGCGCTCTATCCGCATCTCTCGGTCTACGAGAACATCGCTTTCGGCCTTCGCATCAAGAAGGTGCCGAAGCACGAGATCGAGAAGCGCGTCAACGAAGCCGCACACGTGCTCGGTCTCGAACAGTTTCTCAAGCGCAAGCCTCGGGCTCTCTCCGGCGGGCAGCGCCAACGGGTCGCGATGGGGCGAGCGATCGTCCGTCAGCCGCAGGCGTTCTTGATGGACGAGCCACTTTCGAATCTCGACGCGAAGCTGCGCGTCCAGATACGCGCCGAGATCAGCAGACTACAACACGACCTGGGCGTGACCACGGTCTACGTGACGCACGATCAGGTAGAGGCGATGACCATGGCCGATCGAGCCGCCGTCATGCGGAAAGGCGAACTGCAGCAGGTCGCCGAACCGCAGGAGCTGTACGACAAGCCTGTGAACCTGTTCGTCGGCGGTTTCATCGGCAGCCCCGCGATGAACATGCTCGAAGCGAAAATCGAGCGCGCGGACGGCGCACTCACTGCTGTCGCAGGCGACCAGCGCGTGACGATCGACGACGAGGCGCTCGCCGCCAAGCCTGCGCTGTCGAGCTACGAGGGACGGAACATCGTGCTGGGTATCCGCCCGGAAGACCTCGAGGATGCTGCCCTTGCGAGTGACGTTCCACCGGACCGCCGGCTACGAGGTGTAGTGCAGCTCCGAGAAGCACTCGGCTCGGAGATCATTGTGCATTTCACCATCGGGGCCCGGTCGGCGATGACGGAAGACGTTCGTGAGCTCGCCGCCGACGTCGGTGAGGTGCTACCAGAGGATGCCCATCCCGAAACGACTATGGTGGCACGGTTTGGCGCTCGCTCACGCGCCCGTGAAGGGGAGACGGCAGAGATCGCCGTCGACACGCGAGCGCTGCATTTCTTCGATCCCGAAACGAGCCTCGGCATCTACAACGGGGCGACCACGAAAGGAGTTGCTTCATGAGGCATTACCGGTGGTATGTGCTCGGGCTCTTCGCGCTCGTCATTGCGGGGCTCGTCGCCGCAGGGACGGCGGGCGGCGCCCGCCATGCGCGGGGCGTCTCCGGAGACATCTCGATCATCGGGAAGTGGACCGGCGGAGAGCAGAAATCGTTCCAGGCAGTCGTCGACGCGTTCGAGAAGCAGAACCCGGACGTCAAAGTGAAATACACCCCCGGCGGCGACAACACGCCACAGCTCGTATCGACCGCAGTCGCGGGTGGCAACCCACCCGACGTCGCCATCCTGCCGCAGCCAGGGCTGATGCGGGATCTCGCACGACGTGGGGCTGCAAAGCCGATCACGTTCGCGAAAGCCACGCTCGCGAAGAACGAAGCGCCGGTGTGGCTCACTCTCGGCACGGTGAAGGGGAAGCTGTACGGCCTCTTCTTCAAGGCTGCCAACAAGTCGACCGTCTGGTACAACGTCAAGCTCTTCAAGGATGCCGGCGCGAAGCCGGCGACGACGTTTCCCGCGTTCCTCAAGCTCGCCAAGACGTTGAAGGCGTCGGGTGCGAAGGCTTACGCCATCGCCGCCGCTGACGGGTGGACCCTCACCGACCTGTTCGAGAACATCTACCTCAGGCAGGCGGGCCCGGCGAAGTACGACCTGCTCACGACGCACAAGATCAAGTGGACCGATGCATCGGTGAAGTCGGCCCTTCGCACGATGGCGAAGATCGTCGGCGACACCGGGAATATCCCCGGCGGCAGGTCCGGGGCTCTGCAGACCGACTTCCCAACCTCCGTGACCCAGGTGCTGACCGACAAGCCGAAGGCGGCGATGGAGATCGAGGGCGACTTCGTCCCGAACGACGTGAAGGCGGATGTGAAGCCGATCAAGGACTACAACGTCTTTCCCTTCCCGTCGATCAAGGCGTCGACGCGCGCCGGGATCGTGGGCGGCGGCGATACCGTGATCATGCTCAAGAGCAACGCCGCCGCGCGGGCGTTGATCTCGTACCTGGCTACGCCGCAGGCGGCGACGATCTGGGCCAACCGGGGCGGCTTCTCGTCACCGAACAGGGGTGTCAAGTCGTCGGCCTACAAGGACCCGCTCAACCGAAAGACGTCGCTCGCACTCGCGAACGCGAAGATCTTCCGCTTCGACATGTCCGATCTGCAGCCGGCCGCGTTTGGCGCGACGACCGGTCAGGGCGAGTGGAAGCTCTTCCAGGACTTCGTCTCGAACCCGAAAAACGTCAACGGCATCGCGGCGAAGCTCGAAGCTGCGGCCAAGAAGGCTTACGGGAAGTAGTTGAGCGGCGGGAGTGTTGCGGCGGAGCCGCCCGTCCGGGCGGCTCCGCCCGTCCCCCGCGGCGGGCGGCTGCGCCAGCACGGAGTCACTCTGATGTTCCTGGCGCCGGCGGTGTTCTTCCTCACCGTTTGGATCTTGTACCCCCTGATCGACACGGTCCGCCGTAGCTTCCTCTACCGGGACACGAACCGATGGATCGGCTTCCACAACTACAAGGAGATCTTCACCCTCGACACGACCGTCACGGCGATCAAGAACAACGCGATCTGGATCGGCGTCGTCCCGGCCCTCGTCACGGCGATCGGACTCATCTTCGCGGTTCTCACCGAGAGGATCCGCTGGTCGGTCGCATTCAAGACGGTGGTGTTCATGCCGATGGCGATCTCGCTGTTCGCCGCCGGGGTCATCTGGCGCGTCATGGATCAGGAGGATCCGCACCTCGGGGCGCTGAACGCGGGAATCGGGGCAATCCACGACACCTTCCGCCCGCCGGGTGCGCTTCCGGACGCCGAGCCGTCGACGGCCGGCCTTACAGGCTCGCCTCAGCGCGGCTTCGTGCTCCAGACGCCTCTCCGCCCCGGAGACGTTGCGCGCCTCGGCCTGACGGGGATTTCTCCCGACAACGTCCCGCACGGGGCCGTGCAGGCCGCCAACCCGACACCGAAGGCACACGGCATCACCGGAGTGGTCTGGCGGGATTTCAAGCCGGGTGGCGGCAAGACCGGCCAGGTCGAGCAAGGGGAGTTGGGCCTACCGGGCGTTACGGTCGAACTGCGTGATACGGCAGGGAAGAGGATCGATTCCACATCGACCGAGGACAATGGAACATTCGCGTTCGACGACGTCGATGCGAGCGACTACCGGGCAGCCATCGGCCCGAAGACCTTCGCGAAGCCGTTCGGCGGCATCGCGTGGCTCGGGCCCAAACTGATCACCCCGGCACTGATCATCGCCTACACGTGGGTCTGGGCCGGTTTCGCCATGGTGGTGATCGCGGCCGGCCTCGCCGCAATACCACGTGAGGTGCTCGAAGCGGCACGTACGGACGGAGGAACCGAGTGGCAGGTTTTCCGCCGCGTGACGGTTCCTCTCCTTGCGCCCGTGCTGAGCGTCGTCTTCATCACGATGCTCATCAACGTGCTCAAGGTCTTCGACATCGTCTTATCGGTCGCGCCAGGGTCTTCTCAGGACGACGCCAACGTCATCGCACTCGCGATGTGGCGCAGCTCATTCGGCGGCGTCAACGACTACGGCCTGGGCGCCGCGATCGCAGTCTTCCTCTTCCTGCTCGTGATTCCCGTGCTCGCCCTCAACGTCAGGCGCTTTCGGAGAGAGGCATGACGACCGCCGCCGCCGAGGTACACGCCCCCACGATCGTCGAGGAAAGCATCGCCGCGAAGATCGGCCGTCTGGTCGCGAAGACACCCGTGCACCTGTTCTTGATGGCCGTCGCCCTGCTGTGGCTCGTTCCGACGCTGGGCCTCTTCCTCACTTCGCTGTTGCCGGCCGCGGACTTCGGCCAGCTGGGCTGGTGGAAGATCGTCTCGAAGCCGAGCATTTCCACGTGGGAGAACTACCACGAGATCTTCAGGAACAGTTCGATCACGCACTCCCTCGTGACGACGCTGGAGATCGCGATCGGGGGCACGGTGTTGCCCATCCTCGTCGCCGCCCTCGCCGGCTACGCGTTCGCGTGGCTCGACTTCCCGGGCCGGGAGTGGATCTTCCTCATCGTGATCGGGCTGCTCGTCGTGCCCTTGCAGATGGCGCTGATCCCGATCTTCTCGCTCTACAACCGCGTCGGAATCTTCGACACCGTCTTCAGCCTCATTCTCTTCCACACCGCCTTCGGATTGCCCTTCGCGATCTTCCTCTTACGGAACTTCTTCATCGGGATCCCGAAGGACATCCTCGAGTCGGCGCGGATCGACGGCGCCTCAGAGCTGCGGATCTTCGTTCGCCTGATTCTTCCGCTTGGTTTGCCGGCGATCGCGTCGCTCGGGATCTTCCAGTTCCTCTGGACGTGGAACGACCTGATCGTTGCGCTGACGTTCGGACGCAATACACAGCCGATCACCGTGGCGATCTTCTCGCAGCTCACGGAGTTCGGATCGAACATCGACATCATCGCGCCTGCAGCGTTCATCTCGCTTGCCATTCCGCTCGTCGTGTTCTTCGCGTTCCAGCGCTACTTCGTGCAAGGGTTGCTTGCAGGCTCAGTGAAATGAACCGTGTCGCGATCGTCGGCGGCGGGCTGACCGGATTCATCGCCTACCTGACGCTGCGTCGCGGTGGCGTTGACCCGGACGAGATCACGGTGCTGGCGCCGGAGCCCGACCCTGCTGCGACGTGGCGCCGGCGCGCCGCTGCGATTCGTCAGACGCACATGCGCTCGGAGAGCGACGGACACTGCCTACCGACGTCGTTCCCCGGGCTTGCGATCCGTGACGCCCGGCGCCACCGCTCGCTGGTCCCGCTCGTCCGCAGCGTCTGCGATCGCTATCACCCAACCGTGGGCGACTTCCTCGACCACGTAGAGGAGCTACGCGTGCGCAGCGGCTGGAGTGCGCTCGTGCGCACAATGCGTGTCCAGCGTGTGCGCGCGGTCGAGGGCGGTTTCGAGCTCGACGGGCACGGTGTCTTCCAACACGTCTTGCTCGCGACAGGCCATCCGGGCAACGCAGTGCCCGAGGAACTGCGCGACGATCCGCGCGCCGTTCACGCGTACGAGCCGCACGACTACGCCACGAGCGTGTGCGTCGTCGGCGCGGGCTTGGCCGCCGCGACCGAGTGGGTAAATGCGCTCCGGAGTGGCTCGACGGTGATCTGCGTGCGGCGGCGAGAGCCGGTGCGCCGGCCGCTCAACGTGCCTCGCCCGTATCTGAGCCGGCGCGGGTTGGCCGCCTTCCACCGGTCGTCGGGCGAGCGCCGCGTCGCAACGTTGCAGGAGCTGCTTGCGCCCTCTTACCCGCCTGGACGCGAGTGGGACGAGCCGGTCGCGCGGGCCGCCGCGGAAGGCCGGTTCCGCATCGAAGCCACGGTGAACGGCGCCGACCAGGTCATTTGCGCCACCGGTTTCCTGCGCGGCTACCGTCACGACGCTCTCCTGCGGCGGTTGGTCGACGAGCACGAGCTCGCGACGTGCGACCGCTGGATCGTTCTGGACCCTGACTCGACCGTCCCAGCTCTCACAGATGAATCTCGAACGCTTGCGTTGTCGGGTGTGTCGGCTCAGTGGGCCTACCCGGCCGCCGACACGCTGATGGGCGCTCGGTATGCATCCCACGCCTTCCTCCGGCGATGTCGTACACGCTGAGAGGAAGACTCGAGTCGCGACTCGCGGCGCTCGCCCTTCCACTCGGGGCCGCGTACCTGATCTCTGCCGCGACCGGAGCATGGTGGCCGGTCGGCCTGGCTGCAGCGATGCTGGCTGTCGGGGTCGCGCTCGACCTCACCTACCACCCCTTGCTCCCATCTTGCGGTCGCTCTCGGCCTCTTCGCTGCCGCCTGGGTGTTAGCGCAGGTCCTCGGCCACGGCCTCCTGCCGTGGTGGCGTCTCTCGTATGCCGAGGACGGCGGCGAGCTGGGCCGCATGGGCGCGGTCGTCGCTCTGGCTGTCGCCATGCCGCTGGTGGCTGCCGCGGCGCTCTGGTACGCGCACCTTCCTCCGGTCGTCCATCTCGCGTCGGGTGTCCACCGCGGCCCACTCGTGATCGACCGGCGCGAGCGGCTGGTGGGCGACCCCGGTGCCGTCGTGGTCGGTGGACTCGTCGTTCGCCACTCCGATGTCACCGTCAGCCACGTCACCGTGGTCGGCGGCGAGAACGGCATCGTCGTCGACGAAGTGGACAACGTGGTGCTCGATCACGTCAGAGTCTTACGCTCGAAGCTCGATGGCATCCACGTCCGCCGTGCGGCGGTCACGATCCGCAACTGCTTCGTCGACATGCGGGGCATGCCCTTCGGTCAGGGCATCGACATCTCTTATGGGACGGACAAGGGCGAGAGCGTCGTCAAGGGCTGTCACGTCATTGGAGGTCAAGAAGGGATCGTCACACACTCCGCGATGGCGATGCTTACTCACAATCGAGTCGAAAGCACGTCGCTGCGCGGGATCTCGATGACGGAGATGTCAATGGGCGGCGTCGAGCACAACACGGTTCGTGACGCGAACGGAGTCGGGATTCTCTGCGGCGACCACTCGATGTGCGAGATTCATCGTAACGACGTTGCCGGCACACGCCCCGACACGGCGGTCGACGACCTGACCCGCACGGGATTTGGATTGGTGGTTCAGTTGGGAGCCGAAGCCGAGCTGAGCCGCAACAACATCGCGAGCAACCCGTCAGCGCTCGGGGTCTTCTTCAATTCGGTCGTCCACTGGAAGCGGTAACTCAGATCCCGTTCACCGAGAACGCATCCACTTGAAGCGGGCGGACCGCGAGGTCTAGCATCGACTCCGGGTCGTGCGGACGCGAAATACTCAAGCCCTCGTGCCGGCTGTCGCTCTCGGTGCACTTCTGGCGGCGACCCTGCTGGCAAACGCAGGATACGGCCGAACGAGCCGAGAGACGGCCGGCAGGGCGAAACAGATCGAGGTTCTCTCGCTGTGGGGCGGGAGCGAGAAGGATGCGTTCCTGAAGGTCGCTCGGGCCTTCACGAGGAAGACTGGGATCAAGGTCCGTTACACGAGGTCGAGCAATTTCGACCCGGACATCAGGACGAGAATCGCGGCCCACAGGCTGCCGGACATTGTCATCTTCACGCGGCCTGGTGTACTGGCAGGGCTCGCGAAGCAGGGCCTGTTGAAGGATCTCCGCAAGCTGGGATTGTCCCGGTCGTACCTCCGTGCACGTTACGGCTCCGACCTGATCAGTCTCGTCACGTCGCGCGGCAAGATCTACGGCGTCCCGGCGAAGGGGAACTCGAAGAGCGTCGTCTGGTACCGGCCCACCCAGTTCCAGAAGTACGGGCTCAAGACGCCGAAGACGTGGCCCGAGCTGCTCGCGCTGACGAAGAGGTTGAAGGAGAAAGGACAAACGCCCTGGACCGCCGCGGCCAAGGACTCTTGGACGCTGACCGACTGGTTCGAGAACGTCTACCTGAGAGCCGCAGGACCGGTGAAGTACCAGCGGCTTTTCACCGGCAGGATCAGGTTCACGGACCCGTCGGTCAAACGTGCGCTCAAGCTGATGCTGGAGATCCTCAGCGGAAGGTACCTCGCCGGAGGAGTGAACGGGGCGCTCGCGACGGGCTACATCGACGCGGTCGGACGCGTCTTCGGGTCGCGTCCGACGGCACAGCTCTACCTCGAGGGCGGCTTCATCGGCGGTATTGCGCTGCGGCAGGTGAACACCGCACTCCAGCCGGGCAAGGACATCGCCTTCTTCCCTGTCCCCGCGATCTCCAAAGGCTCCGACCGGTACGTCGTGTTCGGCGGCGACTACGCGTCGGCGTTCAAGGACAACCGGGGAGTGCGGAAGTTCCTGCAGTACATCTCGTCACCGGCAGCCGGGAAGATCTGGGTCTCCACGGGAGCAGTCGTCTCGCCGAATCGGCGGGTGAGAACCGCCGGGTACCCGAACGTGCTGGTCGCCGCCGAGGCCAGGCAGATCGCCACGGCGAAGGTCGTCCGGTATGACGGCTCGGACCTCTTGCCCGGGGTACTTGGGGACGACTGGGGCGCCGTTCTGCAGAAGATCTTCGAGAGGCCGGCCAAGACGAACGCGCTCCTCTCCGTTTTTCAGAAGAAGGCACACAGGGCGTTTCGCAGCTGAGCCGGGTCTTCCTCGTCCCGCATACGCACTGGGACCGGGAGTGGTACCGCCCGTTTCAGTCGTTCCGGATGTCGCTCGTCGAGGTCGTCGACGACGTGCTCGACCAGCTCGAGGCGGACGAGCGGCTGCGATTCACGCTCGACGGCCAGCTCGCGACCGTCGACGACTACCTGGAGATCCGGCCGGAGGGCGAGGACCGCATTCGCGCACTCGTGCACGAGGGACGGCTCGCGATCGGCCCCTGGCAGACGCTGATGGACGAGTTCCTCGTCAGCGGCGAGACGATCATCCGGAATCTCGAGGCGGGTCTCGCCCGCGCGGAGCACTTCGGCGGCGCGATGCGCGTCGGCTACCTCCCGGACATGTTCGGCCACGTCGCGCAGATGCCGCAGATCCTCCGCACGGCGGGGATCGAGAACGCGGTGGTCTGGCGCGGCGTGCCGGCGGCGGTCGACCGTCATCGGTTCGTCTGGGAGGGGGTCGACGGCTCGTCGGTCGTAGCGGAGTACATGCCGGACGGTTACGGCAACGCGGCCCATCTCTTCGACGCTCCGGGACAGCCGCAGGTGGACGGGCTCGAGGAGCGCTACCGGCGGTGGTACGGCGACGACGACGTGCTGGGAATGGTCGGCACCGACCACCTGCCGCTCCCGCGCGATCTGGCGTCGCGCATCCCGGAGGGCGCACGCGTCGGAACGCTTGCCGAGTACCTCGCCGAGGGGAGCTTGCAACATTGTGTTACTAAGTGGCGAGGGGAGCTGCGCTCCGCAGCGCGCGCGAACTTGCTGCCCGGCGTCACGTCATCGCGGATCGACCTGAAGATGGCGTGCGCACGGGCCGAGCGCTGGCTCGAGCGCTACGCCGAGCCGCTGCAGACGCTCTACGGCGACGAGCAGTGGGGTGAGCCGTTCCTGCGCGAGGCCTGGACGCGCATGTTCCAGAACTCGGCGCACGACTCGATCTGCGGGTGCTCTGCCGACGAGGTCTCGGCGCAGGTGCTCGTGCGCTACGCCGAGGCTGAGCAGATCGGCCGCGAGCTCGCGCAGCGTGCCGTCACGCGAATCGCGTCCGAAGTCCCGGAAAGCGCATTCGCCGTTGTAAATCCTTCGCCACGCGAACGCACCGATTTGGTGGAGCTCGATGGGCTGCTCCGCATGGTTACGGCGCCACCTCTCGGTTGGGTCGCTGTCCCCTTAGGACAGCAGGGGTCTGACCCCGAATCAGTGGAGGAAGTGCAACGTTTCGTCCCCAGTGACCTCGCATCGCTGACACGACTCGTGCGCGGCCGGGACGTCGGGGACAGCTACAACTACGCGCCTCCGCCGGACGACGTGCTCGTGGACGAGCCGACCGCAGAACGGCTCGAAATCGTCGAGGACGGACCGCTGCGGCAAGCGCACGTTCTGCACCGGACCTATGTCTGGGACGACAAGCCCGTCGAGACGCGAACGTCCTTCGAGCTCCGCGCGCACGAGCCATTCG
>WNGF01005291.1_pt1 | contig 16543 bp, 15 predicted proteins | sample 5400641 | NCBI WGS metagenome assembly WNGF01 (sample SAMN13153371, study PRJNA577476) | soil metagenome | isolation source: 80 cm soil or saprolite under grassland replicate 2 | place: USA:California | collected 2016-06-15
ATGGCAGAGCACACGGTAAAGGTGAAACTCCCGAAGAGCCTCGAAGTTCACAGCACAGTCAGGCTTCCCAAGAACCTGGAAGTGCAGAGCAAAGACCTTGAGGTGGTGGTCCGGAGCTACGGAAATATTATCGGGAGATTGAAAATCAGCAAGGGTTCGCTGGATTGGCGGGACGCAAAGGACCAGAAGTCGCACGTGCTGGGCTGGGAGAAGTTCGCCAGGCTGGCGCTGGACCACGGCACGCCTCGGCTTCGGAAATAGGTGAGCTGACGCCGAAAAGTGGCGACCGTTCGGCGCTACCCTCTTTCCCAACCGGCAAGACTGAAGCACCAAGTCAAACGTGAACTCCGCGCATACCATCTCCGTCGACCGCGTCTCCGCAGCCCAGGCCGATGCTGCCTTTGCTCTCGTCGAGGAGTACTACGAGGCAATCGGAGTGCTGGTGCGCGATGATCGCGCCGCGCTCGAGCATTATCTCGCCTGTCCCGACTCGCCCATTTGGATCGCCTCGGTGGATGGTGCTCCCGCCGGATGCGTGATGCTTCGGCCCCTGCCGCAGGTGCCAAATGCAGCCGAAGTCAAGCGCCTCTACGTTCGCCCGGCATTTCGCGGATTGCGACTGGCCCACGCTCTCATGCAGGCCGCCGAGCAGTATGCCCGCGACTTCGGACTGCGTTGGCTCTATCTCGACACCAAAGACGACCTCCACGCTGCGATCCACTTTTACTCAACTACCGGGTACGAGGATTGTGAGCGCTACAACGACAATCCCCAGGCCACTCGCTTTTTCCGCAAATTGCTCTAGTTTCCCGCTTCTGCTCGGTCGCGATTCGAAAGCGCTTCGATTCAGCATCTCTCCAGGTCGCTCCGGGCGTAGATGTGGTCTGGTAAACTGACCGGAATGCAGGATGGGAAGCAAATGGATCATCTGAACAGGAGTGCTCGCGGCTGCCTGTGCTGCGGCGATCACCACCTTAAGGCGGAGACCACCGTCGTATCTCCGTTTCTAGCGAATCGTGGATGGAAGGGAAAGCCGGAGCTGACTTCCGTAATGTTCTGCGCCCGCTGTGGCTTCCGCTTCTATGATCGGGGCCTATCCGAAGCCGAGGGCAACAGCTACTACCAGGGTTATCGCGATCAAACCTACTTCAAGGAACGAAATCGCTTCGAGCCGTTTTATACCAGGAGCGCGTATGACGGAGACACGACCTGGATGGCATCGCCGGGCCGGCGCGTAGCCCTCGCCCAGGTGCTGGAAAACGCCGGCGCACCAAAATCTTTTCGGGCGGCGCTCGACTACGGGGGAGGAACCGGACAGATGCTGCTCGACGTGGATGCGGGGAAAAGGGTGGTTTTCGATGTCTCCGGTGGCCACACCGAAGACGGGGTAGTCTGGATAGGTGCCCAGCAGGAAGTCGGAGGCGACTGGGACCTGGTCTTGAGCTGCCAGGTGCTCGAGCACCTCAGCGATCCGCTTGGCTCCGTCGAATTCATTGCCGGCATCCTCTCCAACGGCGGCTGGTTCTACGCCGAGGTCCCCGACCAGCACTGGAAGAACTCCGCGCGCAGCGGCCGCCTTCGGCAGGCATGGCTCTCCTGGATCGTCGACAAACCCTTGTTGTTGGTCGCGGCCGACACCGTCAGTACCGCATTCAGAGTCAAATGCGGATTTCTCCCGCCCATGGGATTCATTCCCATGCGGGAGCACCTGAACTACTTCACCGAAGATGCCCTGCGCGCTCTGCTGCAGCGGGCCGGGTTCACCGTCCCATGGTCGGGCAAGAATGCAGAGGGCGCCATCTGCGCGGTGGGCAGGCGCGACTAGCGCGCTTGGTTGCCGATATCTGCCGGCCCTCGACCTTTGAACCTTCGCTCCCGCCCCTCGTATAATGTTCCCAGCACCACCCCCTTGAGACCTGCGCTGTGTCCCTCCATCAGAGGGCGCCCCGGCGCAACGTCAAGGGCAACGGATGGCTGCACATCCGTCTGGAGACGACGTGTTCGAAGTCACCGTGCAAGACACCTTTGCCTCGGGCCACTACCTGCGCAACTACAAGGGCAAGTGCGAGAACCCGCATGGCCACAACTATCGCGTGCGTGTCACGCTGCAGGGCGCCGAACTGGACCAGGCCGGCCTGCTGCTCGACTTCAAGGACCTCAAGCACGTGATGAAGCCGGTGGTCGATTACCTCGATCACAAGATGCTCAATGACATTGAGCCCTTCACGGTGCTCAATCCTTCGGCGGAGAACATCGCCAGGTATTTTTTTGACGAGTGCAACCGCGGCCTGCGCGCGGTGACCAATGGCCGGGTCAGCGTGAAGCAGGTCACCATCTGGGAGACCGACACCTCGATTGCCACCTACTACGAGTAGTGCATGCACATCATCGAGATCTACAAGTCGATTCAGGGAGAGAGCTCCTTCGCCGGACTGCCCTGCGTCTTTGTGCGGTTGGCGGGATGCAACCTGCGCTGCTCCTGGTGCGACTCCGAGTACACATTTACCGGCGGCCGAAAGGTTTCCGAGGACGAAATCGTGGCCGAGGTCCAGCGGCTCTCGCCGCCGTCAATTGGTGCCCCACATATGCCGTTGTCAGCAGATGTGGGTCCCGGCGGCGGCCTGGTGGAGATCACCGGCGGCGAGCCCTTGCTGCAGGAGCGCGAACTTGTCCCGCTGCTGCGCCGTCTGCTCGCGCTTGGCTACGAGCTTCTGCTGGAGACCAGCGGCGAACGGCCGCTGGAGCAGGTCCCTGCCGCGGTGCACAAGATTGTCGATGTGAAGTGTCCCGGCAGCGGCGAGCACCTTCGCTTCCGCGCGGAGAACCTCAGCGCGCTCACCTCGCGCGACGAGCTGAAGTTTGTCCTCGCATCGCAGGAAGATTACGAGTACGCGCGCGACGTCATTCGCACGCGCAACCTCGAGTCCGGCCCCGCGTCGATCATCCTCTCGCCCGCATTTCGCAAGGATGCCGGCGGCGCGCGCTCCGCCGAGCACTGCCTGCTCGATCCGCGCGAGCTCGCGGAATGGATGCTGGCAGACGGCCTGCGCGCCCGACTCGGCCTGCAGATCCACAAGTTCATCTGGGAGCCGCAGCAGAAGGGCGTATAAAGGAACCTCATGCCCAACTCGATCCAAACCGTCGTCAACCTCTCCGGAGGCATGGATTCGACGGTCTGCGCCTCACTCGCCGTGCACGACAAGGGCGCCGCGCGTGTGGCCGCCCTGCACGTCACCTACGGACAGCGCACCGCCGCGCGCGAGCAGCGCGCTTTTACTGAGATCTGTGACCGCCTGGGCATCGCGCGCCGTCTGGTCGTCGAAAACAAAGTGCTCTCGCAAATCGGAGGTTCGGCGCTCACGGACTCCGCGCTCGCCGTGCCGGAAGCTGGACCCCAGATCGGAGCGACGGCTGGCGCGCCGATTCCCATCACCTATGTGCCGTTCCGCAACGCGCACTTTCTATCCGTTGCCGTCAGTTGGGCCGAGGTGCTGGGCGCTCGCGAGATCTATATCGGCGCGGTTGCGCAGGACAGCTCCGGCTATCCCGACTGCCGCCCCGAGTACTACCACGCCTTCAATCGACTCATACAGGCAGGAACGCGCGAGGGCAACATTCGCATCGAGACCCCGCTCATCGCGCTCAGCAAGGCCGAGATCGTCCGCATCGGCCTGGAAGTGAACGCGCCCTTCGAGCTAACATGGTCGTGCTACAGCAGAGAAGACGCTGCCTGCGGCGTGTGCGAGAGCTGCGCCCTGCGCATGCGCGCCTTTGCCGCCGCCGGCGTAAACGACCCGATTCCTTATGCGCCACGCCTGAGCGAGTAGTCGCAAGGCGAGCAACCTGAATTTAAGGGTGCCCCGTCCTAACCTTTTGTCGGTTAGGGCGGGGTAGTTGATTTTGCTGTTGCTTTTGATTTTCACTCGTCCTTGCTTTTGTTTGACTGAACCTCTCTTCCACTGGAGTGGAGATGACCAAACGCCTCACGCTTTTCTTTCCGCTCGTCGCGCTGCTTGCCGCGCTCACTGCAAGCGCCGCTGCCCAGAATGTTCTGATCCGAGGCATCTGTAAGGACGAGGCCGGCAAACCCATTCGCTCGGGCACCGTCGAATTTCAAGACCTTGCCGGGGGCAAGAAGGTCCGAGCCACTACCGGAGAGCGCGGCGAATACACCACCGTGGACGTTGTGCCCGGCAACTACAAGATCACTCTGTTCGACAATCGGGACAAGCCGCTCTTCTATTACGACAAGGCCGAGATCAAGCCCGCCTCGCAATATGACATCGACTTCAATTTGGCGAAGCTGCGGGCGGAGGCGGAGAAGAACTCGCCGGAGATCCAGGAGCAGCGCAAGGAGGTGGAGAAGGTCAAGCAGGAGAACGAGAAGATCCGCGCCGTGAACGCGCTGCTGGTAAAGGCCGCAGAGCAGAAGAAGGACAAACAATACGCAGCCGCTCTGGAGACCATGGAGCAGGCCGCCACGCAGGACCAGGTCCACGACGTCGTCTATGCCTCGCTGGCCGATGCGTACATCCTCAATCAGAGATACGCCGATGCAGAGGATGCTTACACGCGTGCGATTGCCCTGGCGCCGGCAGGCTCCAAGTCTCTCGGCGGCTATCACGCAGGGCTGGCAGCTGCGCTTTCGCAGCAGGGCAAGATGGAAGCAACCTTGGCGGAGTGCGAAAAGACCACGCAACTGGACCGCGCACAGGGCAGCCTCTGCTACTTGAAAGAAGGTTCGATGCTGGCGAATCAGGGCAATGCGGACGCTGCAGAGCAGGCCTTCGACAAATCGATCGCCGCCGATCCCACGCGCGCCGACGCCTACTACGAGAAGGGAATCAACCTGCTCGGCAAAGCCAAGCTTGGCAGCGACAACAAAATGGTACCCGCACCGGGCACCGTCGAGGCGCTGAGCAAATACCTGGAGCTTGCGCCGGAGGGCAGAAACGCGCAGTCCGCGAGAGACCTGCTGGCGTCGTTGGGAGCGTCGGTCCAGTCCAGTTACGGAACTGAGAAGAAAGGCAAGAAATAGAACAAATGGAAGGGGACGGCCCTCAGCCGTCCCCTTTTTGCGTTCCGCCGCTGATTACTCCGCCGCTGCCATGAAATTCAGAATCTTCAAATCCTTGTTACACCAACTGTTCCAGCGTGCCAACTCTCACTGAACCAACTCTCACTGCACCATGGCGATGCGATTCAATTCGCGCTGCATCACCTCCAGCGAGCAGCCCGAGCCCTCCACCGCAAATGCCGCTGCGCGCGCCGCTTCCACCTCGACGCCATAGCCGCGCCCTGCCAGAAACGACTGCATCACTTCCGCCGTGCCGCGCGCGTCCAATCCGCTGTGCAGCAGCTCGCTGCGGAGCTCGGCGACCTCTAACGCTGAGAATTTTTCGGCATGCATTCCGCCTACCTCACTCTCCTGGGGTAGGAACACTTCAACCGGCGGAAGGTCGCGCTTGCTTGTAGACATTCAAACCTACCTTGTCATCAGTCACTTACCACTGCAGTCCAAGTTGTCCACCGGCCATCCCGCGGCAGCAAGAAGGCTGGCGCATGCCGTTCCGCGGATTCGGGTACGTCTTCTTCTTTATCGGTCAAACTGCGAAAAAGGTGACTCTTCGCGGTCCGATTGCCGTTATCCCTCTTCTGCCTCATGCGCCAGCAGCACCGGGATTTCGTCCTGCACCCGATAGCGCCGGCCGCACGCACGGCGCAACCTGGTGAAGTCCGGGTTGAGCCGCAGGCTGCCCTTCTGACCTATCGAGCCAACAACGAGCTCGATGGGGCCCGGCAGACGGGGCACACGAAAGTACAGACATTTGGGCAGGGATCACCTGTGCATTCTACTGCTGCTGCTCGCAACGGGAACCCAAATCCCGGTACACTAATAGTGCTTGAACCTTCGTTTGGGGGAGCCATGGCTGCCAGCCTGCTGGATGGAAAGCTGTTTGCATCGCAGATCAAGGCCGAGGTCGCGGAAGAGGTGCGCCAGCTTGCGGCCGCCGGCATGCGTCCCGGCCTGGCAGCGGTCCTTGTGGGCCACAACCCCGCCTCCCAGAGTTACGTCCGCAGCAAAGTGCGGACCTGTGAAGAGCTGGGAATCTTCAGTGAGCTGATCACGCCGCCACAGTCGATCGAGACCGAAGAACTGATCGACATCATCGAGCGACTCAACCGCCGCAGGGACATCGACGGCATCCTCATCCAGCTTCCACTTCCGGGCCATATTGAAGCGCAGCGTGTTCTGCTGGCGGTTTCGGCGGAAAAGGACGTCGACGGCTTTCATCCGCTGAATGTTGGCAACCTCAGCACGCAACGTCCCGGGCTGGTGCCGTGCACGCCCGCAGGATGCATGGAGATCCTGCGTCGCGCGGGCATCGCCATCGAGGGCCAGGAAGCGGTGATTGTGGGGCGCAGCGACATCGTCGGAAAGCCGCTGGCCATGCTGCTCACGAACGCCAATGCTACGGTCACACTGTGTCATTCACGCACGCGCGACCTGGCTGCCGTCTGCCGGCGCGGAGACATCCTTGTCGCCGCGATCGGCCGGCCGGGGTTCATCACCACCGAGTTCATCAAGCCGGGCGCGACGATCCTCGACGTTGGCATCAACCACATCGACGATCCGGTGCTCTTTGAGCGCTTCTTCAAAGGCGATGCCCCGCGCGAAAAGCAATTCCAGGAGAAGGGGAGCACGATCATCGGCGACTGCGACCCGCGCGTGATGCGCATCGCCGGCGCCTGCACGCCCGTGCCCGGCGGCGTCGGCAAGCTCACCATAGCGATGCTCATGAGCAACACCGTCAAGGCCGCGAAGATGCGCCGCGGCATCAAGCCCGCCAAGCCGGAGACCGCTCTCCAGGGCTGATCCCTGGTTGAGGGTGATCAGGCGACAGGGGGTCCCCAGCGCGCTTTTGTGGTGGAAAGCGTTCCTCTTCAACTCAACCAACTTTAAAAACCTTGGAAGTTTGAAGCCTTGAAACTTTATTGTTCAAGGCCGAAGCCCGCCGGTGACCAGGATCTCCGCGCCGGTCACCCACGCCGAGTCCTCCGTGGCCAGGAACAGCGCCGCACCCGCGATATCCGCGGCTGCGCCCATCCGTCCCAGCGCTGTCCGGCTCACAGCCAAGGTCTCGAAGCCCTTTGTGGTCTCGTCGCCCATCGCGCGGAATCCCTCCGTCTCGGTCACGCCGGGCTGCAGCGAATTCACCCGAATGCCCTGGGCGCCCAACTCCTGCGACAGCGCTTGCGTGATCGCATCCACAGCAGCCTTGGAGGCGCTGTAGACCGATCCACTGGCCACTGGCACCTCGCCGGCGAGCGAGCTGATATTAATGACGGAGCCGGAGCCGTTCATCCGCTTGACCGCCTCGCGAGTTGCCAGCAGCAGTCCGAGCACATTCAGGTCGAAGATTTTGTGGAAGTGTTCCGGCCCAACCTGCTCCAGAGGCAGAAACTCATAGACGCCGGCGTTGTTCACCAGCACGTCGATCTTTCCAAAGGCCTCCGCGGCGGCTTTGAAGACGCGCGTCACATCCTCCGGCTTGGATAGGTCGCCCTGCACCACGGCCGCCTTCGATCCCGCTCGCTCGATGGCCGCCGCAGTCTTCTCGGCGCCCTTACGGTCGCTGGCGTAATGCACTACAACGCGGGCGCCCTCCTGGCCGAAGCGCTCGGCAATCGCCGCGCCAATGCCTTTGGAGGCGCCGGTAATCACTGCAACCTTGCCCTTCATTCTTGCCATCTCGTTTCACCTTTCACTTCTGATATGCGCTTTCGATGTCGCAGGCTCCGCGGAAGGACGAGGGGTGATTGCAAAAAAATGCATGAACTCTCGCGCTGCTATGAATCCGATTAGCTCATTGGCCCTGATTGGCCGACTGATGCGCTGAAGCGAAACGGCGGGCCGCCGATGCTTCGGATGGCGCGCAACCTTCGATCCGCCGAAGCGTCTATAATTTCGGTAGGTGAACGAAGGCGAAATATGAAATCCTTACGCCCTTTTGTGCTCGGCATTCTGCTTGCAGGCGCATTTTTCTACTACACGAGCCATCGCTCGGGCCCGGGCCCGTCCTGGGTCTCGCGGGAACCCGTTCAGCTAACCGAAGCCCAGGCCGCGCCTGCTCTCGACAACGAAGAGCAGAACAACGTGGACGTCTATAAGCGGGTCGCTCCGTCGGTGGTCAACATCACCACCACCGTGGTCTCCTACGATTTCTTCTTCGGTGCCCAGGCGCAGGAGGGCGTTGGCTCGGGCTTCATCTTCGACAAAGAGGGGCACATCCTCACCAACTACCACGTCATCGGCGGCGCGCGGAAGCTGGAAGTGATCCTGGCCAACAAGAAGAATTATCCGGCCACGGTTGTCGGCGCCGATAAGGCGCACGACCTTGCGGTGATTCAGATCAAGGCGCCCAATCTGCAGCCGGTCACACTGGGCTCCAGCTCGGCCCTGCAGGTCGGACAAAAGGTGCTGGCCATCGGCAATCCCTTCGGCGTCTTTAACGGAACCATGACGCGCGGCATCGTGAGTTCCATTCGCCAGGTGCAGGAGCCGGACGGCACCTACATTGACGAAGCCATCCAGACCGACGCCGCGATCAATCCCGGCAACTCCGGCGGGCCGCTGCTCAATTCGCGCGGCGAGGTGGTGGGCATCAACACCATGATCGCCTCACAAAGCGGCGGCAGCGTTGGATTGGGCTTCGCCATTCCCATTAACGCCGCCAAAAACGTGATCAACGACCTGGTGCAGTACGGCCGCGTGCGGCGCCCCACGCTGGGAATTCGCGCGCTGCCTCTGCGCATGAGCCAGGAGTTGGCGCAGGAGCTCGATCTGCCGGTTGATCATGGCGTGCTTGTGATGGAAGTCATGCCCGGCTCGGCCGCCGCGCGCGCAGGAATTAAGGGCGGCAATCAGCGCGTTTACTATGGCAACTATGAGCTGATGATCGGAGGCGATCTCATTGTCGAGATCGACGGCCAGGAGATCAAGGACCCTCAGCACCTCAACCACGTGCTGAGCAACCACCGCTCCGGCGATACGGTGACCGTCGGCTTCTACCACGGCAAACAGAAACACACCGCGCAGGTGCGGCTCGACGAGGCAAAGGGCCAGGCGTAAAGAATCTTAATCGGGATTTCGTCGGCAGCTGATTTTGCGAGAGAGGTTTAGCGCGTCGGCTGCGCGGCGCGGGGCTCGCCCAGCGCCACTGGAGCGGGCGCGTACTCGAAGTTGACGCGCTCCTGCTCGACCACAAACGGCCGGTTCAGCACGTTGGTGTGGATCGATCCAACGTACTCGCCCAGGATGCCCAGGAAGAGCAGTTGCAGCGAGCTGAACAGAGCGCCGCCGATGACCAGCGGGGCAACGCCGACGGAGAATTCATCCCAGTAGATCAGCTTGTACACCAAATATGCCAGCGCGGTCAGGGTGGAAACCACAGCTCCGCCGAAGCCGGCGAAGACCGCCACGCGGAGCGGCACCTTCGATAGGTTGGTGATGCCGAGCATCGCCATGTCGTAGAGCGTATAGAAATTGTTGGCCGTGATGCCGCGCCTGCGCGCCGGCTGATGGTAAGGGATCTCCAGCCGCGCGTAGCCCAGCTCGGCGATCATGCCGCGGAAATAGGGATACGGGTCGCCCATGGCGCGCACCGCTTCCACCACCACGCGGTCATAGAGTCCGAAGCCGGTGAAGTTGTCATAGGTCTCGATTCCGCTCAGCCGCTTCACCGTCCGGTAGTACGCCCGGCGGATGAGAAACATCAGGCCGCCCTCGTCGCTGGACTGCTTCACGCCGATGACGACCTTGATGCCGGTCTCCCAGGCGCGCACCATCTCGACGATCATCTCCGGCGGGTCCTGCAGGTCGGCGACGATGCTGATCACCACGTCGCCGCGCGCCTGCAGCAGCGCGTGGTGCGGTGAGCGGATGTGGCCGAAGTTGCGCGTATTGCGGATCACCTTGACGTTCTTGTCCTGCGCGGCGAGCTCCTTCAGCGCGCCCAGCGTATTGTCGGTGCTGGCGTTGTCGATGAAGATGTGCTCGTAGACGTAGCCTTCGCCCAGCGAGGCGAGGGCCGCGCGCACTCGCTCATAGAGCTCGCGTACGTTCAGCTCCTCGTTGTAGCAGGGCGTGATGATGCTGATCGTCTTCATGGCTGCTTCGTCGCGCCTTTTTGCCGCGCCCGGCCTTCACATTTCCAGTTGCGTCGCGACGTCCATGCTAATAAAAATCGTCGAGTGCGAATCAGTCGAGTCCAGGGGCAGCTTCGACGCCACTGCGTAGCAAACAGGGCGATTGCGCTCAAAGATCGGGAGCCTGTAAGCCGGTTGATTGCGCTCAACAGTCATGCCAATTCAGTCCAATATAGCACTATTGCGTGTCCGGAGCTGGAACGGAAGAATGAGGGAGGGTCGAAAACGCAACGCAACTCTCGACCCAGGCAAGGCAGGGATGAAATAATTGAAGTATGGCTATGCAAGCTGGAAACATGCTGCCGGACGACTTCAACAAACGTCTCATTCTATTCGGAGCAGGAGGATTGGGCCGCAGGATTGCGCGCGGGCTGAAGCATGCCGGGGTGACGCCGCTGGCATTTTGCGACAACAATCGCAAACTCTGGGGTGAACAGGTTGAGGACATCCCGATCATGTCCCCAGCGGCCGCCGTGCAGACCTTTCCGCAGGCGGTTTTTATGGTCTGCATCTGGCATCCGAGCCAGACCGATGGACTTTTGAGCCGCATGAACGAACTGCGCACTCTGGGCTGCCATGAAGTCGTAACTTTCATTCCTCTGCTTCGGAAATATCCGGAACTCTTCCTGCCAAACCTATTTTGGGACTCACCCGCCTTTTTTCAAGGGCAAACGGCAGGAATCGATGCCGCGCGTGCCCTGCTGGACCAGCCCGGCAAGATGGAGTTCGACCGTCAGCTGAATTTTCGTACCAGCGGCGATCCGTGCTCGTTGGCCGCTCCGGTGGAAGGTCCGCAGTACTTTCCCAGCGACGTGATCTCACTGCGAGCCGATGAGGTCTTTGTGGATTGTGGGGCCTACACTGGGGACACAATTCAGGATTTCTTGGCGGTTTCGAAAGGCCGGTATCAGCGCATCATTGCTCTGGAACCGGATGAGAGGAACCTGCGTGCGCTTTTGGATTCCATTGGCGATGCTCGAATCCGCACTTTGCCGTATGCCGCCGGCGCAAAACGCGAGGTTTTGCTGATGTCTTCTTCCGGAGCCAGCTCCGCAGTCTGCGCGCAGGGCGATATCGAGGTCCAATGCGCGACCCTCGACGAACTGCTCGACGATGAGGCTCCAACGTTCATCAAGATGGACATCGAGGGAAGCGAGATCGATGCGCTGCGCGGGGGTGCAGCGACGATCCGGCGCTGTTCACCGAAGCTGGCCGTATCCGTATACCATCGCCCCGATGATCTCTGGAAGATTCCGCTGCTGCTTAAGGAATTGCTTCCAAATTCCAAGCTTACGCTGCGCAGCCACATGCTGGACGGCTTTGACACAGTCTGCTATTGCATACCGAAAGATTAAGCCACTCGATGGAAGGGCCGTCCACAACGTCTTAGCTAAGCGTTGCGCTGCGGCTGGCGCCCTGCTTCGCAGCGGCCCGAAGCAGTGCGTGCTTGAGAAGCTTGCGCGGGAGCAACAGCGCGGCTCCCAGTCGGCTGACCACGGGCAAGTCCCACGACAGATAAGGAAGGCAGGCTCTGTTGCCAGGCTTCTGCCCTGCCCGCTCCACGAATCCTTGTCCACAGGAATTGATTGGCCACCGATCGCGCGATGTGCCGACTGCAAGCCGATTCGAGCGTCGACAAGAATTCGGGGCCGGCTCCGGAATCGTGAAGCTGGGCCAGCACTCGTTCAGCAAGCTCTCGCGACTCGCGTGCCCAAACGACAGGAGCGGTGCCGTGGGAAATATTATCGTTGTTTTCGCGCAGCAAAATGTAGTGTGACAGTACGCGGGGGACGCAGCCGACCGGGCCGCGAACGGCCATTTGAGTCCAGAAAAACATGTCTCCGATCACGAAGCCGGCAGGAGGCGGGCTCAGTTCACGCAAAAGCTGGACGCGCGTAGCACAAGCGCACCAAATCACCTCTCTTCGATCCGCGTAATGTGAGGCCAGAAATTCCAGGCCCGGTTCAATGGGCGGCCCCACCACAGCGGGGACCTCAATGTTCTCGTAGTGCACTGCGCATCCGGTGTAGACGAATACACACTCGGGATGATCTTCGAAGACGGTGAGCACTTCCGCGGCGAACTCCGGTTCCAGGAAATCATCATCGGAGAGTCCGAGGAAGAATTCCCCCCGCGCCTCTCCGATCAGGAACTGGCCGTGCTTGTCAGCGGGCATGGTCACTTCATGGCGGAATGTGCGCAATCGTGGATCGGAGTAGCGGGCGATCACCGCTGGCGTGGTGTCGGCGGAGCCATTGTCGGAGACCAGAATCTCTATCTCCGGAGAGGTTTGAGAGAGCGCACTTTCAATCGCCCGAGCCACCAAATCAGCACGATTGAGGGTGGGAATGGCGATGGTTAGGCGAGGCATTCGCAGCTGCTCCACCGCACTCCTACTTGCCGGCCCCGGCTTTCTCGCTCTTGCCCTGCGGAACCGGATCGATGCCGCGGCCGTAGATCGTCGCTTTGAGCGAAGGGATGCTGGAATAAGGGCTGTCGATGGCGTCGATCTGAATCGGCTCATCCTTCTTGATCGCCTTCAGCAGGACCTCGCCGCGCATCAGTTCGCGGCAGGAGATCTGTCCCTTCTGCAGCGGGATCGCCAGGTACACGTCGTCGTCGCTCAATATATGGCCCTCCGGCAAGTCGCTCTTGGCGTAGACGCCGCGCACTAGGGCGTCCAGGTACTCGACCTCTCGGCGCGGTAGAAGACGCCTCTGTGTGCCTGGAGCTCCGCACATTGCCTTGGCCCTGTGAAAGGCCTTGAACCACTGGTCCACCTGGTCGGGAAGCGAGCAGTAGGGGGAGACCTTCACACCATCGCCCTCGATGTCCACGTGCCGCTCGAAGCTTCGCGCCCCCTTGGCGTAGGCTACCAGCATCGAGCTGGTCCAGTCCTGGTATTCGTGGGTGGAGAAGCCGATGACGTGGTCCGGATAGCGGTCGCGCAGGAAGTCGATCTGGTTCATCTCCAGCTCGTGGTCTTCCGAGGGATACAGCGAGACGCAATGATTGATGGCCAGAGGAATGTGGCGATTGTCGAAGAACTGCACCAGGTCGTCAATGTCCTTCAGCGACGAGCCGCCGGTGGAGACGATCACCGGCTTCTTCGCCGTGGCGATCTTTTCGATCAGCATCCAGTCGTTCAGGTCCGAGCTGGCGATCTTCAGTATCTGAACGCCCAGTTTGTTGCACAGGTCCACGGAGTTTTCGTCGAATGGGGTGGCCATGCTGATGCAGTTGGCCTGGCGTATCGCCTTCACCAGTGCCACGTAATCTTCCGGCGGGAGCTGCGTGTCCAGCGTCTTCTTGATGTAGCGGATGTCGTCGCGGCCGCGGAAATCGCTGTGGATGAAGTTGTCCACATCGCGCAGTTGGATCTTGATGGCGGCGCGCACGTTGTTGAAGCGCACCACCTGGCCGTAGGCGGCGATGATCTTCAGCCCGCGCTCGACGTTTCCCAGATGGTTGTTGGCCATCTCCAGTACAAACAGCTCATTGAAAAAATCCGCACCCGTCATTAGGAAACCGGTCCTTAAAGCGAAAATTCGCTCACTTCTTGGCTAACTTCTTACTACTTGCAATTTGCTCGCCTTTTCGCGAGCCCTGGCATATTCGAGCTTATTCACTACCGAACATGTTGGCCGCCAGCTCCTCCGGCGAGAGGAAGGGATACATGTCCTCCAGCGGCGGCGAGACGATCGTGCCATCCGGCAGAACCTTGGAGCGCGAGCGCGGCTCGAACTCCTGCTTAGGGTCAAGCATAACCTCAATCAGGGCCGGACCGGAAGCCGCCAGCGCCGCCTCCACCGTCCCCATCTCAGAGTCCCGCTCCACCCTCACGCTGGGAATGCCGTAGGCCTGGCCGACCTTGACGAAGTCCGGGAACGAGACCCCGCTGGCCGGGCTTTCGCCCATGACGCGGCCGAAAAAGTTGCTCTGCGTGCTGCGGATCGACAGATAGCCGCCATTGTTCAGCACCACGATCTTCAGCGGCAGCTTGTGATGCACCACCGTCTGCAGCTCCTGAATATTGAGCTGCAGGCTGCCATCGCCCGCCAGGCAGATCACCCGGTGGCCGCGGCGGGCCACTGCCACGCCGAGCGCCGCCGGCAGGTCGTAGCCCATCGAGGCCGAGCCGGAGTTGGAGATCAGGCGCTGGCCCTTTCGGATCTTCATCACTTGAAAGGGCAAAATGCAGGCCGTGGCATTGCCGCAGACCACCACATCGTCGGCCCCGAGCCGGTCGGAGAGCATCTCCATGAAGTAGTAGGGGTTCAGCGGCGGCCCGGGTTGCCGCTGGTAGGGCTGCACCACGGGATACTGGGCCACACGCTGGCGGCACCAGGCGATCCACTCGTCGTTCTGCGGCTTGTAATGCGCCTCATCCAGAGCATCCAGCAGCACCCGCAGGAAGCACTTCAGGTCGCCGGCGATCGCCAGGTCGGGCTTGACCAGGGGCTTGGCCAGCTCGGCGGCATCGGCATCCACCTGGATCTTAAACGCGTTGCGCGCGAACGAATCCCAGTTGTAGCTGACCTGGCGCAGGTTCAGCCGCGAGCCCAGCACCAGCACCAGGTCGGCGTTCTGCACGGCGAAGTTTCCCGCGCGGTCGCCGATCGTCCCCGGACGTCCGGCGTAGAGCTCGTCATCGCTGGCGATCAGGTCGTGCGTCCAGGCGGTAGTGACGGGAATTCGCAAGCGGCGAATCGTCTGCTCGAACTGCTCCAGCGCGCCGGAGAGCCGAACTCCTGTGCCGGCCAGCAGCACCGGACGCTTCGCCTCCCGGATGCGCTGGATCACCTCACGCGCCTGTCGCCGCAGGGGTGCGTCGCCGCAGGGCGCTGCTTCGTCGGCGGGATCATAGCCGTGCTGCGCCGCCGGGTCGATGCGCGCCGCCTGCACGTCGATGGGAATGTCCAACCAGCAGGGGCCCGGGCGGCCGTGGGTCGCCAGGTGCCAGGCGCGCTCCAGGTGATAGCGAATCTCGCCGGGGTCATCGACCAGCGCGGCGTATTTGGTGATCCCCCGGACCATGGAGATGATGTCCACCTCCTGGTCTCCCAACTGCCGCAGCCCCTGCGTGCCGGCCGTGGCCATGCAGGTCTGGCGCTTCACCTGGCCGGAGAGGATGAGCATGGGGATCGAGTCTGTCCATGCGCCGAAGACGCCGTTGAGGGCGTTGATGCCGCCCGGGCCGGTGGTCACGTTGATCACGCCGGGCGTGCCCGTAATGCGCGCATAGCCCTCGGCGGCCATGGCCGCGGCCTGCTCGTGATGATTGCAGATGTAACGGATGCGGGACTCGGCCCCGATGCTGTCGTTCAGATGCATGGCCCCGCCGCCGGTCATCATGAAGATGTCGCGCACGCCCCAGTCTGCCAGCGACTGCACCACGTAGTCGGAGAGCTTCCTCATCGCGCCTTCTCCACGGTTTGGCTGGACTGCAGGTACCACCGCTGCGTCCTGCGGATGGCCTCATCGAGCGGCACCCGGCAGCTCAGGCCAAGCTCGCGCTGCGCTCTTGCGGTGCTGGGCACGTAGCGATGCGGCGGCCCGCCCTGCGGCTTGCCCAGGATCTCCACCCTCACCTCGGGAGTCAATGCCTCGGCCACCGTCTGCGCCAGCTCGCCGATGCTGACCCCCTGCTCGGAGCCCACGTTGTAGGCGCGCAGCGGCTGGCCGCGGAAGAGGACCGTCCACAGCCACACCATCAGGTCGCCGGCATACATATAGGAGCGCAGAGCGCTGCCGTCGCCGGAGACGCGGATGGGGCCGCCGCGAAGTTGGTCGCCGATGAAGTTGCCGATGGCGAAGTGCGCATCGAGCTTCATGTAGGGTCCGACGAAGGCGAAGCAGCGGGCGATCTTCGGCTCCAGCGCGGTGGCGTTTGCGGTTTGGTTCCGGGCAGCCATCGCGCACAGCAGCTCGGCGGCGCGCTTGCCTTCGGCATAAGCGGAAGCTGGATCGAGCGGATCGGGGCCGGTGGCGGCCTCCTCGGAGACGTTGGCGACCTCGGCGGGCTGAGCTCCATACACCGCCCCCGAGCTCAGGAAGAGAAACTTGCGCGTCTCGGCCGCCTGGGCAAAGTCAAGACAGCGGCGCGTGCCATCCACGATGGTGTCGAACATGCGCTGCGGGTACTTCTGGTTCAGCTCAACGCTCGATTCGGTAGCGGCATGGATGAAGTGAGCGAAGCTGCCTGCGGGCATGCGGAAGTGGCGCACGTCGCCGGCGATGGTCTCCAGCGCGGGATCGACGGCCAGGTGCGGGGCCTTTTCCTGGAAAGCCACGGGATTGCGGCTGAGGACGGTAACGCGCGCGTTCAGATGCA
>WNGF01005292.1_pt1 | contig 16540 bp, 20 predicted proteins | sample 5400641 | NCBI WGS metagenome assembly WNGF01 (sample SAMN13153371, study PRJNA577476) | soil metagenome | isolation source: 80 cm soil or saprolite under grassland replicate 2 | place: USA:California | collected 2016-06-15
TGAGGGTCCAGCCCTGCTGCTCAGCCAAGCTGCGCAGGCGCGTGAGTTGTTGTTCGATCGTCTGGGCTTGGGCTTGGCGGCTCGTCGAGACCCGCGCATAGATTGCGACACGCATGAGCTTGCTCCTGCTGGGTGGTGCAGATCGACGGGCTGGCGACGAGGAGCAGAAGTTGATAGGCCTGATCCCAGCGCCGCTGCGCATCGGTCCGTGGCACCTTGTGGTGGAGCACCGTCCATACACGTTTCATGATTCCCTCCTTTGTCGGCCTGTCTGACCGCTTGGAAGGAATTATCGCCCGCTGGTTGGGGACGGTGTGAGGCACGCAGCCTCAAATGAAGATAACGAGTGCAGCAGAATTTGTCATTTGTAATTATGCCATCTGGCTATACTGAATAGTTCAGTATGCCGCTGGCCAAGCCAATCGTGCGGATGACGGTTGAGCCAACGTCATCCGAATCCATCTCTCCCTCTTCCCCGCGCTCAATCGCTCGTCGCATATTTGCTACAACTCAATCATTCCCGCCGCGTTCTCGCTAAACAGCGAGCCTTCAGGAATAGAGCGTCGTGCGGTCGCACATCTTTGTGCCCGGTCTGCGGTGCGGCCGTGACCCGCCCAGCCCGTACAGTATGGCCGCTCAGCTCTGTTGTATCCAGTTCAATCAACTGTGGATGGGTTCTGGTCGAGGAGTACCGGGTGGCCACGGGCGCTTCGGGCCTCAGGTTCGAGTCGGCCGGCACCCTAGAGAGTCAGCTTGGGGCAGTCAGGTGCGCGCCCGGATCGACACCCACACCGCTACAGCTATATACGCCCAAAAATATATGCCGATCGTAGTTGCTTTACCAACTACGCCTGTACCAACGGACAGTAGCTTCTTTCTGCCAGACATCCTATAGTAGTTGTATTAGCAACTACTAATCACTCAGGTGATATATTTTGAGAAAGGACATGTTATGGCGCAACGGATCATCTTCCTGTTTTTGGCACTCCCAACAGTCATGCGAATGGGTGTGCTGATCCTTGCCGCTGGCGGCACCTCGGATCTGTTGTATCACGCGGCACCTTTGGCTTGGGCGATCGATCTGGACCGCTACCTGGGTGTACATGGCGCGGGCGCACACGTCGTGACGCTGCTCGGGATGGTGGTGACCCTGCTTGGTCTCCTTCATTCGTCGGGCGTCCGTGCAGATTGCGCATGTGCCGGATGCGACATCGGAAAGGACGCCGATCGGGCACGAAGCGAGCTCAGCACAAGATTGGATATCGAAACGTTAGCGGAGGAGCAGATATGTTGGCATTCTCTCGATCTACACTACTGCGCAGCGCAGCGGTACTTCTCGTTGCCATCGCCGCACTGGTCGCATATAACGTGGCAGGCAACAATGCCTTGGCCGCCAGCCCTGGCGCGGGCCGCACCGTGGCCCATGGTCACGACCGGTCGGAACATGAACATACAGAACATCTTTCGGCTCAACAGCTGGCCTTCCACGACGGCATGCGCAAGCTGTGGGAGGATCATATCACCTGGACGCGCCTGTTTATTGTCAGCTTTGCGGCTGGCCTGCCCGACACCGACTTGACGGCGCAGCGCTTACTGCAAAATCAAACCAATCTTGGCAATGCGATCAAGCCGTTCTATGGCGACGCGGCCGGTCGCCAGCTCACCGCGCTGCTGCGCGACCACATCCTGATCGCGGCCGATCTACTGCAGGCCGCCAAAGCCGGAAATTCCGCGGGGGTCGCCGACGCCAGCGCGCGCTGGTATGCCAACGCCGACGAGATCGCGACATTCTTGCACCAGGCGAACCCCGACGAGTGGCCGCTCGATGAGATGAAGCTGATGATGCGGAAGCATCTCGATCTCACGCTTGCTGAAGCGGTTGCACGCCTGCATGCCGATTGGCCGGCGGACATTGCGGCGTACGAGCAGGTTCATCACGAAATCCTGCAGATGGCCGATATGCTCAGCGTCGGCATCATCCACCAGTTTCCGAAGCAGTTTAAATCATAAGGAGCGCTGCCATGCCATTCGGATCGTTCATCAACAGCTTTCCACCAGCGCTCTTCCTGCTGGTGCATCTGGTCGGCTTTGCAGTCGGGGTATTCTTCGCCTATCGCTCGTTCACCGCGGACGCACGGCTGCTCGGGTGGGGGTTCGCGCTCTACGCGCTGGCTGAGATCATCTACATGACCTACCACCTCGACTGGACCGTCTTTCTCTTCGCCCACACCATCGCCGAAGTGCTCGATCTCGCCAGTTTCGCCTTAATCTTTACCGGCGCCACGCAGACCGTCCTCGGGCTGCGGCGAGCCGCGGTGTCGAGTACCTAGCTGAGGGATGTCCATGCGTACGATACAGCTCGTTCCTGCGCTCGCCGTCATCATCGTGCTCCTCGCCGGCTGCGCGGCCCAGACCAGCGCTGCAGCCGCGCCGGTCGAGACGGCGCAGGTGACCATGCCGCCGAGCTACCGGTTCGATCCACCAGCGATCCGGGTTCCGGTCGGAACGACGGTGACTTGGCGCAATACCGATCATTTTACGCACGCGGTGAGCGTCGTGGGCGGGAAGTTCCCCTTCCTCAATCTCCCACCGGGCCAATCGGGTGCGATCATCTTCGACCAGCCCGGCGCGTATTCGTACATCTGCACCTACCACGCCCAGGACATGCAGGGCATGGTCATTGTCGTCGCGCGCTGAACCTGGTGCTCAAAGGAGGGCGGCTGTCAACGATGCCAGTCGCCCCTCCGACAACCAGCGGAGATCACAGGAGAACGATCATCACGGTCAAACGGGTCTACGACAGGCCCAGTGACGATGACGGTGAGCGCCAACCTATACGCTCTACGAAGTCATTTGCGTGCGTGAGCCAGACATGTGAGAATGGGCTGGCGAACTGCCCTGGTTCACGTTCTTCGCTCAGAGGAGGAAACGATGCCTCACTATCCCTATCTCATTATCGGAGGCGGCATGACCGCCGCTCTCCAAGGCGCTCTGGAAGGGTACGCCGCTCGACAGCGTGTGGATTGACATTGCTGGTCAGGGAGTCGAACTGGCGCCTGGGCGGACGGCCCAGGTGCTCGACGCGGAGCACAAACGCGTGACGGATGACCAGGGCAGCGTTTACACCTTTGACAAACTGCTCCTCGCGACGGGCGGCACTCCACGGCGCTTCCCTTGGGGCGGCGATGAGGTGATCTACTATCGCACGCTCGACGATTATCAGCGGTTGCATACGCTGGCAGAGCAGGGCCAGCGTTTCGCGGTCATCGGCGGTGGATTCATCGGCTCGGAGATTGCTGCGGCGCTGGCGATGCATGGGAAGGAGGTCATACTGCTCTTCCCCGGAGCAGGAATTGGCGAACATATCTTTGGCCCGGATCTGTCGGCGTTCCTGAACCAGTATTATCAGCAGCACGGCGTCGAGGTGCTTCCCGGGAACACGGCCGAGGGCCTGGAGCGGCGCGGCGAGCGACTCGCGTTGAAAACAGCGCGCGGCCGCGAGCTGCTGGTCGATGGCGTCGTCGCTGGGATCGGCATCGAGCCGAACACCGAACTGGCGCGAGCTGCCGGATTGCACGTCAACGATGGTATCGTCGTAGATGCGCTGCTCCGCACCAGCCACCCAGATATCTACGCTGCCGGCGACGTGGCAAATTTCGCGAACCCCGCCCTGGGAAAGCGGCTGCGGGTCGAGCACGAAGACAATGCCAACACCATGGGCAAGTATGCCGGCCGTACTATGGCCGGCACGCAGGAGTCCTACGATCACCTGCCCTTCTTCTATTCGGATCTGTTCGATCTGGGTTATGAAGCCGTCGGTGAGCTGAACGCGCGGCTGGAGATCGTGGCGGACTGGAAAGAGCCTTTCCGCGAGGGAGTGCTGTACTATGTGCGGGACGGGCGGGTGCGCGGAGTCCTGTTGTGGAACGTCTGGGAGCAAGTGGATGCGGCACGGCGCCTGATCGCGGAGCCGGGGCCGTTTCAGCCAGCCGATCTGCGTGGGCGCCTGCCGGCCTAGCACCACCTGTTTCTGGTCTTTCCAGTCCAATCCGTTTGGTCTGAGACTAAGGAGGGAGAACGATGTCCTTTGATCTGGATCATCTTAATGATGACACCCATCCAGCCATGGGCCTGCATCGCCGTCAGCTTTCGGACGAGCAGTGGCGGACGTTTGAAGGCTATGTGACGGAAATCTTTACCGCGTTTGGCTTAGATCTGAACACGCCCGCGACCACCGAAACACCACGGCGGTTTCTGCGAGCGATGTTTGACGCGACCGCCGGATACGACGGCGACCCCAAACTGCTGACAGTCTTCGATACCGAATGTCGCGGTGGGCCCGACTGCCAGCTCAGCCAGGTGATTGAGGGACCGATCCGGTTCTTTGCGCTGTGCGAGCACCACGCGCTCCCCTTTTACGGGCATGCCTACGTCGGCTATATCGCCCACGAGCACATCATCGGCCTTTCGAAGCTCACGCGCCTGGTCCGTGTGTTCGCCCAGCGCTTTGCGGTGCAAGAGCGCATTGGACAGCAGATCGCGGATACCCTGGAAGGGATGCTCCAGCCGCACGGTGTGGCGGTGTATCTGGAGGCGCATCACCTGTGTATGCAGATGCGCGGGGTGCGCGAAGTCTTGCCACTGACACGCACGACCTTCTGGCGCGGCGAGTTCGACCACAACGCCGCGCTGCGCGCTGAGTTCTTGACCATCTGTGGGGTGTCGCGATGAGCGCGCTCGAACCGCTTGAGACACTCTACGATGGGCAGCAGAGCACTGATCTCCCGCTCCCGCCGGCACTGGCATCGCTCTATGGTCGCCTTCAGTTCCCGCCCCACCCGCGCCCGCCTTACGTGATCGGCAATTTCGTCACGACACTGGATGGCGTTGTGGCGCTGAACGACTCCGATCAGTCGGGCGGTGGCGAGATCAGCGGGTCTAACCAGCACGACCAGATGGTGATGGGTCTCTTACGGGCAGTAGCCGACGCGATCATTGTCGGCGCCGGGACGTTGCGGTCGGCTCGGCAACACCTCTGGACCGCCGAGCACATCTATCGACCGCTCGCCGACGAGTATCAGCAACTGCGCTCCGCCCTGGGGAAGTCTGGGCCGCCGCTGAATGTCATCGTCACCGCGAGCGGCGCGATCGACATGGCACTGCCAGTGTTCCAGTCGGGTGAGGTCGCGGTCCTGGTTGTGACCACCCAAGCGGGAGCACAGCGTATCCGCACACACGTGCTTCCGCATTCGGTTGAGGTCGCGGCGGTGCAACCAGCAGGCGCGCTCACCGCCCGCGCGATCCTCGATACAGTGCGTGCGGTTCGTCCGTGCGACCTCACTCTGCTGGAGGGCGGGCCGCAGTTGATCGGCGACTTCTTCGCCGAGCACCTGCTGGATGAGCTCTACCTGACGCTCGCGCCCCAACTCGCCGGCCGTGACGATTCGGTTGAGCGTCCCGGCCTGGTTGCCGGGAAGCAGTTTGCGCCCGAGCACCCGGTTTGGGGAACACTGGTAGGCGTCAAACGCGGCGGGAACCATCTCTTTCTGCGCTATGCGTTTGAAACGAGGGCCTAAGCGATGGACAGCCGGCACATGCAAATCAATTCAGCACACCGTTCATGGTCGCTATTTTGCTCATGCCGATACCAGCCATCGGCGCTTGAACAACCGTGAAGGAGGAGCCATGACTGACGCCACCGCGCTGCTGCAGCAGCTCGGGTTCAGCGAATATGAGGCGCGCGCCTACCTCGCCTTATTGCAACGGAACCCGCTCAATGGCTATGAGCTGGCGAAGGTCTCGGGCCTGCCCCGCGCGAATGTGTATGCGGTGCTGCAGAAGCTTGAGGAACGTGGGGCCGTGGTCCGCCTCGACATGCCGAGCGGGGCGCGCTACGCGCCGATTGCCCCGACCGAGCTGACCCAGCGGATCGCGAGTCGTTTCCAGGATGTCCTGGATGCGACCCAGCAGGCGCTCTCGAATCTCGCGATGCCAGCGGCGACCGAGTATGTGTGGAACATCCAGGGATACGCGGCGTTGATCGACCATGCGCAGGCACTTATCGCTTCCACCGAGAAAGGATTGTTGGTCGCGATCGGGCGAGCGGAGGCGAGTGTGTTGGCGGAAGCGATCGGGCGGGCTGAGGCACGCGGGGTGGCCGTGACGACACTCTGCCTGGATGAATGTCCGGTGGAGTGCGGCGGTTGCCGCGGCACGATCTGCCGTTCCTGTGCGGCTCTCAGCGCGGCGCAGCATTGGCTGGTGCTGGTGGCAGATGACGCCGAGGCGCTGGCGGGGGAGATCGGTCTGCGTGACGATGTGCTGGCGGTGCGCACCCGTCAGCAGCTTCAGGTCGACCTAGCAAGCTGGTACATCCGGCACAGTATGGCGCTGACGGCCGTCCTGGGTGACCTGAACCAGCATCAGGATCAGGTGCTTGCGCCGGCAACACGGGCGCTGCTCCAGTCAGTTGACCCAAGCGATCGACGGGGCGGCTGGCTGGATCAATTGCGTCTGCTGGTGCGGCGCGAGGTTCCATAGCGGCAGGGACAAAGCTGCGACCAGAAGTATGCGTGGACCATAGGGCCCAACGGCCAATCGCGAAGGTCAGCCCAATGGGCACCGGCGGTCGCCCAGCCCCGGCATACGACCTTTTTCAACCGGCAGGCACATTACCGAGCACCAGTCAGATCGTAAGACGCTCCCGAGTGGCCTCAATAACCCACGGCAGGCTACGGACGGCGGGCGTGGGGAAACCTCCGGGTTTTCCGGAGGTTTCCCGACCTGGTGCAGATGACGCCGAGCCGATACCGACGGCATCACCCTCCGAGTGTACAGAACCTATCCCATAAGCCTGGTCATGATTGGGCTCACGCACGATAATGTGGCTCATCGTCACTTTCCGTGGTGTCGATTCCGGGCGCGGCTTACTGCCGCGGTAGGGCGAAAGGGTAAATGCCAGTTTTCGGCCTCAACCACAGAAAGTGACGATGAACCAATAATGTGGTTCATCGTCACTTTCCGTGGTTCAAGGCGAAAACTGGTACTCCCGATTCCGCAGTGCCGCATCAGTACGCGGTGCCAGAAATTGGCGCCACGGAAAGTGACGATGAACCAATAATGTCGGTATAGCGACTTATGGGCTAATATAGCCAGATTATTCGCTCCGGGTGGGCGCCCTACTTGATATCGAGCCAGTCGAGCAGCAGGCCCGAGCTGGGCTGCTTGTACGCACGACCCTTGACGGCGAGCACGTGTAGTTGAAACCACATTGCCGCCGTAGCTGTAGGCGCAAACAGCGCATGGGCAAGCTTCGAGGCCCAGACGGCTTGGCCCGAGGCATGCTCGGCCTGCTGCCTGAGGGTGTTAGGGAACTCCAGGGCTGGATCCCCTCGAGAACTGGCCAAGCTGTTGCTCAAAGAGGAATGACGAGGTCGTCAGCCGATGGCCGTTGGATCAACAGTGATGCGGCGCGGGCGGCGGCGTGGTGGCGCTCGGATTCGGCGATGCGGCCCTCGGCGGCACAGAGCTCTGCCAGTGCATGGTGTGCACTGGTCAGCAGGTACGGCCGGCCGATCACCTGCGCGGCATCGGCGGCCTGCTCGAGGTCGGCAGCGGCCTTGGCGCGCTGCCCGCCGCCGAGCAGCGCCCGACCACGCCAGAAATGGGCGATCGCCTCGTGCGCGGTCATCCCGCCCGCGCGCGTGAGCTCCATGAGCTGATCCGCGTAGCCGACTGCCTCGGCGTATGCTCCGCGCGCGACCTCCAGCACGGCCAGGCCTTCCAGGCAGCGGGTGGCGTGAAACCCCTGCTCGCGGCGGCGCGCGAAGCCCAGCGCCTCTTCAAGCAGCGGGCCGACCGCCACGTCGCCCATGGCCAACCGCGCCAGGACGAGGTTCGCCTGCTGACGCGGCAGCCAGAATGTGCTGCCAACCTCGTCTGCCAGCCGCAGCGCCTGCTCGCGCAGATCCAGGGCGTGCTCGTGCTCGCCCAGCTCGGCCACCAGGTCGCCAAGCACGTCGCGATGCCAACTGGCCGCGACACATTCCTGACACTTGTGCGGCGAATGGTGCTGCCGGCCCAAGCTACCCCGCGTGTCGTTGGCCTCGTCTCATGTCGGAGATGCAGAGAGCACAGACCCTCCGCTCATTCCAGCTGGATTAGCTGGAAATCGTCGCTCCCGTCTGCCGGCGTATACCTTCAGCGGTCTGATTGAGGATCGCACGGATCTGTCGCCGAAGCTCGGCACCTGAGGTCTTTGCAAATATGAGGCCCAGGACGGCCCCGATGAGTGCAGCCCAGAGCGCCGTGCGGACCAGGCGCACACCACGACGCACCCGACGCCTGCCCGCTTGAACGTTGTCGCTCACGGCGGTGACCGGTCGCTGCACCGCTGCCGCGGCTGTTTCAGCTGTCGCGTTCAGCGCTGTACTGACATTCTGGCTCGCCTCTTTCAGTGCGCTGGTGGCCGTGGTACTTGCTGAGTCAATCACACCGGGGGCGATTGTAAGTAACTGCTGCATTCGGTCGCCCATGGCGCTGGCCGTCTGAGATACGGTCTGGGCTGATGAATTAGTGATACGCGTCAGACGGTCGGTCGCAGTGGTGACCTGTTTCGCCATGGCCAGTTTGCCACGCTCGCTGAGCTGGTCGCGTATTGTCTTGGGCTGCCAGGGCCAGCGGCGAGGCTGACTCTGCCGGCGCAGTTCCTTGAGCAGCGCATCGCGCCGCTGCCTGGCGAGCGACGCAAGTTCGGCGCTGCGCTCGGCCGCACGGGTCGCAAGTTCCACATTCCGCTCGCCGACGCGGTCACGAAACGTTTTCGGTTGCCAGGGCCAGCGCCGTGGTCGTATCTGACGCTCTGCGGTGGCTCGCAGCACGGCTGTACGCTTGGCTACAGCCTCGGCCAGTTCAGCACTCCATTCCGCCGCCAGCGCGACAAGCTCGGCACTCCGTTCCTCAAGCAGATCACGAATGGTTTTGGGCTGCCAGGGCCAGCGTCGTCGGCGCGACTGCCGCTGGACTGTAGCAAGGAGTGCGGTCCCTTGCTGACTGACGAGCGCCGCAAGATCCGCGCGATACGCGCCGACATAGTCGCGGACGGTCTTGTGTTGCCACGGCCACCGTCGTGGCTGGCTCTGGCGCCGTGCTTGGTTCAGTACATCGGCGCTAAGCATGGTCCGCCCGAGGACATACAGGTAGCATAGCATGAACAACACTGCAGCATGTGTCAGCATCCGTCGAGGGGCGCTACTGAGCATACGCATACGAGCACCTCCACCAGCACATCGATTGTGGCCAATGCCACACGCCAAAATGACGAGACACGACCCGGCTAGCATATCATGTGCCAGCACCTGCCGAAGTGCGGCAGTGATGCTGAGCGATCGCCGATCTGGTTCCAAACCTCCAGATGACTTCCTGGTTCCTATGAGCCCATAACTCCTATCGTAACGCGTATGATGGTCTGTGAGAAGACAATCGCTTTGTAATAATAAAGCATCCCAATCTCTTTGATGGGTTTTATTAATTCACCTCTCTATCTCCCGGCGCGAAAACGCCGCCCGGTGGTCCATGTCGCCGTGCCCAAAACAGCCCCGTGGTCCAGACGGAGTCAGGTCCTCCTGGCTTCCCCACCGGGCACACATATACGCCGTCTCACCCCGTAGAGACGGACGAAACCCCGATGCCCAAGCGCTGTGCCAGCACATACGCGTAGGCACTCACCGCCGCCCGGGTGCCTTCACCGATTGCGATCAAGATCTGCTCACACACCCGATTGGTTACATCGCCAGCCGCAAATAGCCCTGGCTGCGCGGTGCGGTTCAGCGCATCAATCACGATATGGCCCCTGGTGTCCAGTGGCACCAGCTCGCGCACTAGCTGCGAATTGGGGACCAGGCCGAGCTCGACAAACACGGCCTGGACTGGCAGGCGTAGCGTGATATCCTCTCGGGCGACGACGATCGCCTGAACACTGCCAGTAAGAACTTCGATCTCCTGAACGTGGAACCCGTCCAGCAGCCGTACTCGCGGATGCTGTTGCAGGCGCTGGCCAAGTGGGCTCGCCAAGGCCCCGGAATCCGGCGCAATCAGCGCGATCGAGCGTGCAAGATCCACCAGCTCGGCCACGCCCAATAGGGCGCGTAGGCTGGTGCCGACGACGGCAACGTCTCGCCCAGCGACGGCGTGGGCGTGGGTGGTAATGGAATAGCTCAGCCCAAGTCCAACTGCGCGCCATTCGCTGGAGAGGCCCAGGGTCTGTGGCTGCGCTCCGGTGGCGATAATCACGGCTCGGCTTGACCAGGTAGCGTCCTCGGTTCGCACGGAGAACACATCGTCATCCTTGCGCAGGCCAACGACCACTGTGTCGACGAGGCGCTGCAAGTGTGTCGTCAGGTACCGCTGCAAGCTCAGCGCGGCGTCCTCCCCCACCAGTTCCTCACCCTCCACTTGCCCGGCATAGTACTGGGTATCACCGGCGCGGCCACCGAGCCTGGTGCCGATCAGAACTGTGTCGAGCCCCTTGCTCATGGCGTAGGTTGTGGCGGCGAGCCCCGCCGGTCCACCACCAATCACGATCAAATCGTTCATCGCTGGCTCCTTTCCTGGAAGCATAGCCGCAGGGTTGGAGGCATTCAGAACCTCCGCGTCCATGCCCGTATCTTGTACTGAGCGCCGGCTAGCAGCAGCGGATCCTGCGCGGCCGTTGCCGCGGCCTGCTCGTCGGAGGTGGCGCTGATAACGTACAGTTCGTTGGCCAGATGCGCAGAGTCAGGAGCATGCACCGCACCAGCTCCCAGATTGTCGACAAACGTCCCAGCCATCAGCAATCGCCCTAACGCCCGTAGCTGGCGCAAAAATCGTACGTGCTCTGCGTTCAGCACTGCGTTCACGCGCTGATCCGGCGATAGCTCTATTGCCACGACGAAACCCCGCTGCTCGGCGGGACACACCCGATCGATGCGCTTGGCGGTATCGACGCAACCATAGGTATTGTCCTCCAGGAAAAAGATCGGCCGGAGGGCCAAGTACTGGTCCGCGAGTTCCCCAATCTGGCAGTCCGCATCAATGCTCGCCGCGACGATCGTCCCAAAGATGACGACCTCGTCGGCGTACTGCTTGACACTCTCCAACTCGCATTCGAGATGTGCCCGGCACTCGGCGATCAGCGGTGGCTTGACCTTCTGCGCTGGCTGGAATGTGAAGCCGGATTGCCAGAGTCGCTCCGCGCCGTGGAAGCGTATCAGCAACCAGATCTGCTCGGCCAGAGGCTCCGCTGGAATATTGATGACGAACGCGCCTGTAGCCACGATGTTCTGATAGGTCGCATGTGCCGTGTTGCAGCCAAACGCAATGATTGGCCCTGAGAACGACGCCATGGTGATCCAGCTCTTCGGCGCGAGGTTCGGTTCTCCGTGCGCGTTGAGCGTCGATACCACGACAATTTGCCCTGGAATTATCGACGGGTGCCAAGACCCCTTGTTGAGCGCCAACGGCGCTTTTCTCATTGCCTTTGTCACGATACACCTCGGAGTAAAGGGGGGTGTGTAACTGTGTATCTTATTGTCACGAGCCGGGTCTAGAGAAAAGATGTGGCAACCTGTGGTTGCGATCGAGCACCACTCTCCTGGCCAGTGAAGCTTTCTTTCCAGTAATGTGTATATTCCTATTCTCCCCGCCGGCCGATCCTAGCGTATAGTCGAGACCAGAGGGGAAGCGTGCCGCTCGTTTTCCGATTCCCTCCACCGTTAACCTCCTTCTCACCCTTCGCTGATGTGCTTCTCTCGTACCGAGCGCGGGCGAGCCATCTGCCCGCTTGAGGACTCGTCATTTTCGTGTCTTTGTAGGAAGGAGGCAGCACAACGACATGCTGCCGACCCTGACAATCAGGAAGAAGGGCTCCAATGATTAAGTATGTCTACATGATCGATTACCCACTCGGACAGAAGCGGGCCTACCAGGAATAGGTATGTCAGGTCGCCGACACGCTGCAGGCGCCCGAGGAGTTGAAGCGGCTCGCGGCGTACGATAACTACTTCTCTGCCACACCGCAACGGATTATCGAATTTACGTTTGATACCTTGGCGGACGCAGCGGCCTACTTTGAGCGGAAGGAGATCGGCCGGGTGCTCCAGGGTGAGTTGCCGGCGCATGCGGGCAGCATCCAGATCATGGTGCGGAAGCTCCTGGGCGACTATACCAAGGATACCTTGGCGCATCAGGCACCTTGACGTCAGCGCCAGGACCTTTGGCGTAAAAACGGGCACCAGTGGCCAAAGGACAGCAGCCGGCTTCGTACCAGCCACTGTCCCAGCGTACATCCCCAACTTGAGGCTGACGATGGTGAGGCATACCGCAGCCGTTTACTGTGCCAGATAGATCTGCATCTCGGTGATCTCGGCCCGCTGCGTCGAGCGGATCGCCTGTGCGAACGTCTCGATTTTGGGATGCTGGACCGGTGCCAATGCCTGCTGGTCATGCTCATCCCGGCCTCGTGAAAAGATCTGGTACCAGGTAAGAGATCGGATGGCTCATGGTGAAGAGATCTTCATATACGACGGAAACTTCTTCTCCACACACAATACACTGTAGACATAGGATTCCTCGCATAAGCGGGCAGAGCAGTGGGAATATATAGAGGCTGTATAAATAAAACTTTGCCTCTTCAGGACTTGCCGTGAAGGCTCGTAGATATAGGCCAGACACTCGTCCTAGTCACCCCCTCATGGAAATGCTCCGCGCGAGGTCGCGGCGAGCCGACGGGCGCAGGGCCCAGGAGGCGACCACGAGGCCGGTCATGATGATCGGGTATGCCACAGATTCAGCGCCATCACCCACCGCCAGGTGGGAGGCGACCGCTCCTGTGTAGTTGAAGAACATGCCGGCGTAGGCCCACTCCTTGAGCCGGGGGAAGCGCGGCACGAGCACCGCCACCGCCCCAAGCAGCTTCCAGACGCCGATGATGACCAACAAGTAGGCTGGGTAGCCCAGCTTGTCGATGTCCGCGCGGACGTATGGTATTTGCAGGATGTCCCACACTCCTCCCAGCATGGACTCGGCGGCAACGAGCACAGTGGTGACCCAGTAGGCGATGGTGCGGCCTCGGGTGGAGGAGGCGGAACTGGCGAGGATAGTCATTGGAGCGCATCTCCTTGTCACATTTGCTAGATTCCGTTGGTCTACTATAATGACGAAACGCGATGAGCGAATGTGACCGATGGACGAACACGACTGGCTGGCGGAGCGATTCGAAGCCCACCGCGCCCACCTTTGGGCAGTGGCCTACCGGATGCGCGGCGAACTCAGCGAGGCCGACGATGCCGTGCAGGAAGCCTGGCTGCGCCTGAGCGGCGCCGACACTCGCGGCGTCGAGAACCTCGGCCGATGGCTGACGACTGTCGTCGCCCGGGTGTGCCTCGACATGCTGCGCTTACGCAAGTCGCGACGCGAGGAGCTGTTGGGCGTGCATCTGCCCGAGCCGATCGTGAGCCGCCAGGAAGAGATCGACCCTGAGCACGAGGCGCTAGTGGCCGACTCGCTCGGTCTCGCACTGCTCGTAATACTCGACAGGCTGACTCCCGCCGAGCGGCTCGCGTTTGTGCTGCACGACATGTTTGCCGTTCCCTTCGACCAGATCGCTTCCATTGTGGGTCGCTCCCCGGCCGCAGCAAGGCAGCTCGCGAGCCGCGCCCGTCGCCGAGTGCAGGGAGTGGCCACCTCTCCCGACGCCGATCTGGCCCGCCAGCGAGAAGTAGTCGACGCCTTTTTCGCCGCCGCCCGCGATGGTGACTTCGACGCGCTTGTCGCGGTGCTCGACCCAGATGTCGTGGTCCGAGCCGACCGCGCTGCTGGGCCTGCGGGCGCATTGAGGGAGGTCCGCGGTGCCCGGGCGGTGGCCCAGCAGGCACTCACCTTCTCGCGGCGTGCCCGGTTCGCACAGAAGGCGCTTGTGAACGGAGCCGTTGGAATCGTTGTGGCTCCGCGTGGACGGCTGTTTGCAGTAATGGTCTTCACCGTCAGGCGCGGTAAGATCGTCGAAATCGACGTGCTCGCTGACCCCGCGCGCCTCCGCCAGCTGGACCTGACGGTCTTGGGCGACTGACACTCAGCGCCTCGACCACGCCATGCGACGCACGCCTAGATGTGGAGGTTGCGTTTCGGGCGGGAATGGTGCAGAATAGCCTCCACGCCGGCGAAGACACGAGCTACCCGATCGCCACGGGCAAGGGCGTCACAGTAGGCGTCATCGACAGCGGCATTGATCCGGATCACCCCGACATCGCGCCGAACCTCGACCTGGAAAGGTCATGTTCATTCATCACCACCGGCACACCGACCGCCGAGCCACAGGAAATCGCCAATGGTGACTGCTCGAACAAGGCTGCAATTCAGGATATCTTCGCGCACGGCACCCATGTTGCATCACTGATCGCCGCGCCAGTGAACGGCATTGGGATCGCCGGGGTCGCTCCCGACGCAACACTTGTGGCGCTCAAAGCTTGCACCGCTGGAGGCTTCTGCTTCGCCGATGCGGTGGCGGCGGCGTTGCGCTACGCCGGCGACCAGGGGATCGACGTCGTCAACCTGAGCCTGTTTGTCGATCCCTACCTGTTCTTCTGCAAATCGGACGCACAGCAGCGCGCCATCCTCGAGGAGCTTGAGTCGGCCGCGCGATACGCGCAGCAGCGCGGCGTGCTGATTGTCGCCTCAGCCGGCAACGAGGAGATGGACCTGCAGCATCCCGGCATCGATACCATCAGCCCCGACTGGCCGCCCGACACGGCCGAGACGCGCGACATGCGCAACAACTGCCGCGTGGCGCCGGCCGAACTGCCGGGTGTGGTGACGGTGTCGGCCACCGGCCCAATTGGATACCCTGTCTAGTGGTAGTCGGCATTATAGCAGCAGTCTCATTCGCGATACTTATTTTCCAAGGACGATTTATGAGAGGGTGTTTGGAAATTATCGCACCAGCGGGCCCGGAATGTTCTTTTGGGGCTCCAACAGCAACGCTTGTGCTGGAGAACAGGCCGTAGCTCGCGCCAAAAGCCATCCCGTTCCAAGATGGAGCGCCAGGGCACTCCTGATCGGTGCTAGATGCCCATCCGGTTGAGCGTATCGATTACCTGCGCTATCGCTGCTGCGAGAGTCGGATGTATCACCTCGAAGCGATCCATGGCGGTACTGAGCTGTTCCCGAAGCGATGGATGCGGCGCCACGGTCGGCGAGGTGGTCGTTTGGGCGAGCAGCACGGTGGTCGCGTGACGCACCTCCTCCAGCAATGGGTCGGCGGCTACCGGCGGAGGAACGCGGTCAAGCTCGGTCTGTAACTGCTCCAGCGGCGTGCGGAGTGGGTGCTGGTTCATACATTCATCACCTTTCGTGGCGCTGTCGGTCACACCATCATCGCCTGGTCCTCCGCCACGCCATTGGTCATAGGACTAGCAGCTAAGCACTGAGTAACTACGCAGTCGCATCGTGGTGCTTGGTCGCCTACTTCGCGGGATTGAGGCTTATGATATAGGCAATGACATCGGCGATCTGCTGCTGTGTGAGCTTGCCATCGTCGCCCCAGGCGGCCATCTTCAGCGTCGGCTTATCCCCTTCCGGCGTCGAGCCGTGCTGGATGAACAGGTCCAGGTTGTACGCATACACCTTCGGGTCCTTGCTCACAAGCGTTTCATCGATCGGGTTGAGTGGCGGGACTGTTCCGTCAGTCGAGCCGGGATTGCTCACGCCGACTTTGCCCGCATCCCCGTGACACGGCTTGCAGTTGGCTGCGAAGATCACTGCTCCGGCCTTCGGGTCGCCGGTCATGGCGGCAGCCGCGCCGGGCCCGCCCGGATTCGAGGGCCGGGCAATTTCCACCGTGGTGCCAGAAGTCGGTTCAGGCATTGCGGTGGCCGCTGCGCCCCTCGAGACGCTGGTCGCACCACCCACAGATGCGGTCGTTGCCGACGATACACTCGGTCCAGCGGGTGTTGTCCTACCACAGGCGGCAAGCAAGCTCAGGAGCTGGACGGCTGCGAACCCGGTGATAAGCCGTGCGCGGGTATTACGCATTGGAAGTCTGCACATACGGTCAACTCCTTTCGAAGGGCGCACCCTGTGCGTCGAAACACAGCGATCCCCGAGTGGAGCGAACGATGTATGGTGCAACGAGGGGAGCTGCCACCGCATACGCCCTGCCGCATGTGCGATGCGCTGCAACTGACCATCCTGCTCGTCAGTTGCAGCGCATCAGTGCTTGGTCTTCGCCGACCAAGTGCTCCAGCACTGTGAGTTCGTGGCGCAGGGTGCCCACATGGTGCTGGACGCGCCGGCGGAGGCTCGCGGCATCGCTCTCAAGGCAGCGGGTGCAGATTGGCCCGAGTTCGACCTTGGTATGTGTATAGGCGATGGCAAGCTCAACGTCTGGCTCAAGCGGTTCACCACAGATAAAGCACGCCATGGCAAACTGGAAGGCGAGTGGCGTCATGCGGATGTCCATGGAAGATCCTCCTTGCGCTCTTCGCTGGCAGCAGCCGGTGCATGGAGC
>WNGF01007595.1_pt1 | contig 16525 bp, 17 predicted proteins | sample 5400641 | NCBI WGS metagenome assembly WNGF01 (sample SAMN13153371, study PRJNA577476) | soil metagenome | isolation source: 80 cm soil or saprolite under grassland replicate 2 | place: USA:California | collected 2016-06-15
GTCCATGGGCGAAATACGCAATCACGTTCGCGACACGAAATCATAGGTGTTTGTCGGAGGAAGCGCGCGACATCGTGCTTGCGTCGTTGCTCCGCTGGAAAGGCAGGCGCTACGAACTATACGCTGCCTGTGTGATGCCCGACCACGCCCATCTCCTCATCGAGCCAACGATCGAGCGCCAAGATAGCGGTAGCAAACCGGTATTCTTTTCGCTTTCGAAAATTTCGCACAGTATCAAATCCTTCACGGCGAATCGGATTAATAAGATCGAGAACAGGAGCGATCCTGTTTGGGAAACGGAATCGTTTGATCGTCTGATCCGGTCCGAGAGCGATCTGCAGGAGAAATTTCAATACATTACGCGTAATCCTTGGGATGCGGGCGTGGTGAGGCCCGATCAAGATTATCGGTGGGTTTGGTGCCTGGGGAGCTACAAGCCTAGGGAGTTCGCGGCAGGCTGCCGCGAACAACAGGCTGGCAGCCTGTGCTCCCCGGACCATACGCCCTCGCCTGGTGAGCCGCACATCATCATGCCGCGCAACCGGGGGAAAATAGTCACCGCCGTGCGCGATCAGTCGAAGCTTGGCGAGGTTCTCAGTTTTTTGCGAACACAACTGGAAGCGGGCCGCCAACTCTATGTGATTTATCCGCTGATCGATGAAAGTGAAAAATTGGACGTGAAAGCAGCATCGGCAGAGTACGAGTTGTGGCGAGAGCGGTTGCATCCGTATCCTTGTGAATTACTGCATGGCCGTATTCCGGCGCCCGGGAAACAGGAAATCATGGAACGATTTCGCCGCGGAGAGACCAAGGCATTGATCAGCACTACCGTGATTGAAGTGGGTGTCGATATTCCGAACGCCACCGTGATGCTGATCGAAAACGCCGAACGTTTCGGGCTGGCGCAGCTCCATCAACTTCGTGGGCGGATCGGCCGTGGAGAACACAAATCATATTGCATTTTGCTAACATCCGACCAGTCCAGGGAGACTTCGGCGAAACTCGCCATCTTGGAGAAAACAAGTAACGGCTTTGAGGTGGCCGAGGCAGACTGGGAGTTGCGCGGCCCGGGCGATTTACTTGGCACGGCGCAAAGCGGCCTGCCAGCGCTAAAAATCGGCGATTTGAAGACGGACGCGCCTTTGATGCGGCGTGCACGAGCCGCAGCCATCGCGATCTTCGAAGCTGATCCACGCTTGGAATTGCCTGAGAATCAACGTTTCCGGCACTTAATTGTCGAACAACAGGGACGCACTTTTTCCAACGTTAGCTAATGAAAAACTTCGCAAAGTTTCTGCTGTTCGTGCTGCTCGTAAGCGCGGGAATTTCCCTGCTCTACAACTACCGTCTCAAACACGGAGGGTTGAATCTGCCTTCGATCCGGACGCCGGAAAAGTACACGCTTGCTTCAACGCCAAGCGTGGATTCAAAGCAAGTCGCGTCGCTCGAGGCGTTGAACCGGGAGCGGCGCACGCTCGTTAGCAGCGTGATCCCGTCCGTTGTCGCAGTAAAGACATCGAAAAAAATCGGTATCCAGCGGGAATCCGGGGTCGATCCATTCGAGTTCTTCTTTCCAAATCAGCGACGGTTTCGGAATCCAAACGACGAAGCGCTGGTGCAAAATGCGCTCGGCTCCGGCGTAGTCGTGACCAATGAGGGCCATATCATCACAAACAATCATGTGGTCGATCAAGTGGACGAAATCGAAGTGCAGTTGAGCGATGGCCAGACAAAAAAAGCGCGGTTAGTAGGCGCGGATTCGCAGGTCGATCTGGCCGTGCTCAAGATCGACGATCCCGGCGTCAAACCTCTCAAACTGGCAGATTCGGACACGGTGCAGGCTGGGGATTTTGTTCTGGCCATTGGCAATCCATTTGGATTTGAGGAAACGGTCACGGATGGAATCATCAGCTCGAAGGGGCGACCGAATCGCACCGATTTTTTCGGTGATCTGCTGCAAACCAATGCGGCGATCAATCCCGGAAATAGCGGCGGGCCATTGATCAATTTGCGCGGCGAAGTCATCGGCATCAACACCGCCATCATCTCGCGCACAGGCGGTTCGCAGGGAATCGGCTTCGCTATTCCATCAAACACCGTGCGGACCGCTCTTGAGAGCTTGTTGAAGCAGGGTCGCATCATCCGGGGCTATCTTGGAATTTTGTCGCGCGCGGGCCAGGCCGATCAGGGCGGAACAGAAAGCGAAGGCGTTACCGTCGATGAAGTTGTCCCAGGATCGCCGGCAGCGCAGGCGAAAATGCAAAAAGGCGATGTGATCCGCAAGGTTGATGGCCACGAGGTGAAAAATATTAACGCGCTGAGAAGCCTGGTGGCACAGATCGAATTGAATAAAAACGTCGAGCTGGAAGTCGTTCGCAATGGCAAACCCCTCAAGGTTACGGCGCAGATCAAAGAGCAGCCGATCGACCGTCAAACCAGCGGGCGCTTACCTCAGCCAGGCCAGCCGCAGACGCCGACTCAGCCGCAGATACCGGGCGGGCCGAGCGATCAAGGTGAACAAAGTAATGCGTTAGCGTCAATTCATGTCGGCGAGCTAACGCCCGCGTTGGCGCGGCAACTCGATCTGCCAGCTAACGTTCAAGGGGTCGTCGTCACCAGTGTCGATCCTGATAGCGGCGTGGCCGAATTGCAAAAGGGCGACGTGATCGAAGAAATCAATCAGCAACCGGTCACCTCGATCTCGGACTACAACAAGATCGCCACGTCACTTGATCCAAGCCAACCCCAAGTCCTGTCGGTTTGCCGGCATCGGATGCGTTCATTTCTCGTTCTGCGCCCGCGCTGAGCCTAGTGTGGCGTACAGGTGCTGGTCGTTTCTCTGGTTAGCGAGCGGCAGTCTTCAATTTTGACCTGAAAAGAGGCAGGACACTGCGGCACTCTAAGACGTGGCCGTGATTGCAAGCGGATATTCCTCGCTCGCGTTTTGGAAGGCGGCGGTGCTCCGCCGCTTTTCATTCTTCCCAGGAGCTGGGAATGTTGTCTGCGTTGCCGCAAAAAAGCTGGCAGGATTGCCAGACTTCAGGCCGCGATCGCGTGACGATGGCAAACGCCTGAGAGCATCTCCCAGAGTGCGTCGAGAACGCGATTCACTGAAGCCCTTACGGACTCGAAACTGCGATTGTCGACGTACGTCCCGAGCATGTTGCGCTCCGCCGCAGAATGTTCACGATCGGCTGCGATGTGCACGGTGAAATAGCGGTAATGCTCGGGATCAGTAAAGCCGTAATATTTCTTAAGTCCGTCGATCTTGGATTCGCAAATTGCCGGAATTTGACTCTCGTAGGCGTAAAGCGCGGCGAGGCCTTCAGCTATCGAGCCGTCGCCACAAACTGATCGGAAGGTGTGGATCAAGTTTTTCGTCTCCGGCTTTTTCTCGGTGCTCCGTACATCGAGATCGGAAACGCCAAGGCCTTCGGCGAATTTCAGCCAAAGCTCTGGATGATTCGGCGAACCGGCTTCTTCATCAATTAAATTGGAAAGCAATTGTTTCCGAGTGGCTTGATCTTCGCACTTCGCGTGCAGCGCCGACAAATACGTCGGGAATGCCGCGACATGGTGATAATACTGTCGCACATAATCCGTTAGTGCTTCTTTGCTCAGCTCTCCGCGCGTCCACGCGAGATAAAAAGGATGTTTCAAGAGATGCTTCTCCGCGATGTCATTGTCGATTTTGTCGAGATCTGTGTTCATCATGATTCTCCAATGCTGTCTTTCTTGTAGCCACAGATTGACACAGATTTTCACAGATTAAAGAAGCAGAATTCTTATCCGTGTTAATCTGTGGCGGAGATGTCAGGCCGATTTTAAAATGTGTTTGATGCCGCGGACGGGAATGACGACCCAGTCGGGGCGGTTGTTTAGCTCGTAGCCGATTTCGTAAACGGCTTTGTCGAGCAGGTAGGCTTCGAGCATAATTTGGAGGTCGGGGGGATTTTGTGGGATGAAAATCGCGCCGGCGGTAGTGCTTAAATAGCTTTGCAGAAAGACGCTGCCCATTTGTCGATACCAAAGATCGGCCCAGCGTTCCAGGAAGGGCACGTCCTCAGTGCGCATGGCGAGCTGCCAGAGCGCAGAGTAAGCGGCGTATTGAAACGAGCGCATCATGCCGGCGACATCACGAAGAGCGGAGCGCTTTAATTTTCGCTCGCTGAGCGCTCGCGCCGGTTCACCTTCAAAATCGAGAATGACGAAATCTTTTCCGGTATAAAGCAACTGGCCAAGATGATAGTCGCCGTGAATGCGTATCTTGGCGGCGTACGTTTTTCTATCGAGAAGGCGTTTTTCGCGCGCGAGAATTTCCTGCTCGGCGGCGAGCACTTCTTTGGCTTCGTCTCGAAACGCCGAGGGCAGGTCTGAAAATTTCTTCTCGAGAAGAGTGAATGCGCGCCGTAGCGATGCGCGCATGTTCTGGTAAACGGAGCGCTGCGCCATGGCGTTGAACGGATCGGGTGCAAACGCGGGATCATCTACGCGCGAGGCAAGCGCAAGATGCAGTTCGCCGGTGCGTTGTCCGAGCAGCTTCGCTTTCTCCGGATAAACGCCGCCAATCAATTCGTCGAGAAGCGGGCCGGGCGGGGTGGTTTGGTTTTGAAGATCGGCTTTGCGACTAAGCACACGCTCGTAATAGCGGCCAACCGCATCCAGAGTCAGCGTCCAGCCGTCGCCTTCGTTTGCGACAGCGCTTTGCAAGAGGCAGACAACGGTTGGTTCGGATTTCTCGCGACGATATTCGAGCTCGCCGACGAAAGCGGGCACATTTGGGAAATTGGCGCGCTCAGTGAGAAATCGCGTAATTTCAACATCGGGGTTCACACCATCCTCGAACTTGCGATAGATTTTGAGGAAGAATTTATTGTCAAAAAGCATCGAAGAGTTGCTCTGCTCTCCGGCCAAGACCTGCGATTTACCGGAGGTGACTTGATCATTCGCTTCGAGCATCTTGCCAGCGATGCCGACCAAGTCGCCGGCATCTCCTTTCATAATCTGGCGTTGCATGATCGTTTGGAACAACTGAGAACGAAACTTCGCATCCCAAATCGCATCAAAGAGAATGGTTTCCTCGGGACCGGCAAAACGCGCGATCACCGCGTGCGAAGAGCTTTGAGAAACAGCGCGTGCAGCATCCCCCGAAGCAATCTTCACCGGGACCGTATAAGTTTCGGTGGGCCCATCCAAATAGTTGACCTCGACGAACCAAAGACGAGAAGCGTCTGGATCCGATGAGATCGTCGCCTGGTCGACCACTTTAAGATCGCGAAAGGTGCGCGCTTTGGAGCCAAACCAGCGACAAGTCTGCATGTAACCGGGCAGAATTTCGCGCTCGAGTTGCCACCGCTGACCATCCGTAAGGAGCGCATGCACCTCGGCGGGAGCATTGATCGTCGGCGTTATGCGTTTCTTCAATGCGCGCCGGCCGTCAGTTGCCGCTTGCAGGGCGAACCAATAAAAGGCATGCGGTCCGAGCGTGATGACGTAGCGCGATTTTTTGATCGGGCGAAACAGATTGCGGCTGAAAACCTCCATCGGGATGAAGCCGGCGAAGCGCGACAGATCCAATTCAACCGACTGCGCGAACCGCGAGAGATTCACTACCACAAGAATTGTTTGGTTCTCATGCCGGCGCAGAAAGGCGAGAACTTTCGCGTTATCCGGGTAGAGAAATTCGAGAGAGCCGCGCGAAAACGCCTTGAAATTTTTGCGCATCGCAATGACGCGGCGCATCCACCAGAGGAGGGAGGAGAGATTTTTCTGCTGGTTTTCAACGTTGACAGCTTCGTAGTGATATTCCGGGTCAATCGTAATCGGCAAATAAAGCTGCTGCGGATTGGCCCTTGAAAATCCAGCATTGCGGTCTGGGCTCCACTGCATCGGCGTGCGGCAACCGTTGCGATCGCCAAGATAGAAATTGTCCCCCATGCCAATCTCATCTCCGTAATAAATGATCGGGGTGCCGGGCATGGAGAGCAGCAGGGTATTCAGCAACTCGATTTTGCGGCGGCTGTTTGCGAGTAACGGCGCAAGCCGCCTGCGGATGCCAAGATTAATGCGAGCGTGAGGATCTCTGGCGTAAACTCGATACATGTAATCGCGCTCCTCGTCAGTCACCATTTCCAGCGTGAGCTCGTCATGATTGCGCAGGAACATCGCCCACTGACAATTTTCGGGAATCGGCGGAGTCTGCTCGAGGATATCGATGATCGGAAATCGATCCTCCATCTGCAGCGCCATGAACATGCGCGGCATGAGTGGAAAGTGAAAGTTCATGTGCGATTCGTCGCCTTTGCCAAAGTAAGCCGCCGCATCCTCCGGCCATTGATTGGCCTCCGCGAGCAGCATTCGATTTGGAAATTTTGCATCGACATGAGCGCGCAGCGTACGGAGAAAGTCATGCGTCTCCGGCAGATTCTCACAGCTGGTGTCCTCCCGTTCGTAAAGGTATGGGATCGCGTCGAGACGGAGTCCATCAACGCCCAGCGCCAGCCAAAAATCGCACACCTTCTCGACCGCTTCGTGAACGGCCGAGTTAGCGAAATTCAAGTCCGGCTGATGCGAATAAAAGCGATGCCAATAGTAAGCTTTTGCGACCGGGTCCCACGCCCAGTTCGATGTCTCGAAATCTTTGAAGATGATCCGCGCATCCTTGAATTTTTCCGGCGTGTCGCTCCAGACATAGAAGTCTCTGTAGCCGGGGTCCGTGATCCCGGCGGCCCCAGCTTCCGCAGCTACGGCGCGGCGCGACTTTTGGAACCACGGATTTTGATCGGACGTGTGATTGATCACCAGTTCGGTGATGACGCGCAGATTCCGCTGATGCGCCGCATCAAGAAATGCGCGAAAATCATCGAGCGTGCCGAAGTTCGGGTTGACGTCGAAATAATCGGCGATGTCGTACCCGTCGTCGCGGAGCGGCGACGGATAAAACGGCAGGAGCCAGATGGCTGTAATGCCGAGCTCCTGCAGATAATCCAGCCTTTGGATCAGCCCGCGGAAGTCGCCCATCCCGTCGCCGTCGCTGTCGCAGAAGGTCTTGACGTGCAGCTCGTAGATGACCGCGTCCTTGTACCATAGCGGATCGATAGTTGTTTCGCCCCCATTTGTCGCCATGCGGCTAACCTTTGCCGCACAATTCGCACCGCGCAATCATCCGATTTCGCCAGATGACCGAGCCGGCTTGCGATTCAGTCTGAATGGCCCGCCACGTTGAGCACAAATCAGCGTCGGCGCCAGGAGTGTGCGCTGCCTGAGCAGCAAAGCTACAGCGCCGCGGGTGATAGCGGTTGCAGCACCGATTCGTCATCGTTGGCTGAGCAGCATCCCCTGGCTGGCGATGCATTGCCATTGACCATTACGTTCCATCCAGGTGTCGGTGAAAGCATAAGTCCTATCGAATGCTTTCCCATCTTTGGCCGTACCCTTTTCTCGCGCGTTGCCAGTAACGACTGCGACGTTCGGTTTAAATACGCGCACATTAAGTTTCTCGTTTTTGGTGGACGTATAAGTATTCGTGTCGCTCTTAATTTCTGCTGCGATCAAGCCGGACTTATTGATGAATTTGCCGTTCGAATAAATGCCGACAAAATCGGACGCCACTGCAGATTGCAGAAAAGAAGCATCATGCGCAGCAATCGCAGCTTCCCACTTGTTCTCCAGCTCTTTCAACGTCGCTTCCACGCTGGTTTTTTTTGCGGGTGCCGCAGCGGCGGTCGAAGTAGGTTTCCCAGGCGCAGGCGCTGCGGGCTTTTCTTTTTTCTGAGCGGCTGGTTGCTTTGCAGGTGTTGCAGTGGTCTTTGCCTCGGGCGTAGCCGCCGGAGTTTCTTCGATGGTAGTGGATGGTTTTTCCTCCGATGCAGGGGATGCTGTTTCCTCTTCCTGGGCGAACGCCGATGTGATGAAGCTTAAAGCAGCGATGCCGATTAATGATGTAACTAGTTTCATATGATTTTCCTTTCGTGATGTCCGTGAAAACGCGGTACCGCGCAGAACCTGGTTTCCCATTCTGACGGCCGACCCCGAAAGCTTTCGGGATCAATCCGCGTTCTTTTGGTGGAGTGTATTATGATTGCCGTAGCTGGGTCAAGATTCAGGCGAAGCGGGAATCGAATGCGTCAGGCTCTTCATTTGCGGTCCGCAGGACGCACTTGGAAACCGGTGGACGAAATCGCCTGCGCAGATTAAGAGACCAAATGGTGAGTCCGCGCCTGGTCCTTTCTTTGCTTCTCGCCACTTCATAACTTTCCCTCGGGCGATCCAACTTGATTTGTCGCATGCACCGCAAAACAAAGAAACGATTACGCGCAGTAAAACCGAAAACAAAGAAGCGGGCGCGCGCGACCAAACTGAAAACAAAGAAGCGAGCGCGCGCAGCCAAACTGAAAATAAAGAGGCACGCAAGCGTCGCAAAACCGAAAAGACGGCAGTTCTCCGCTCCCCGGCAACTCGAACCGGGAGCGCCAAGTGATCTGGAGTTAATGCAGGCGATCCAAGCCAGCGATGCTGACGCCCTTGCCCAGCTCTACGATCGATACAATGGCATTTTGAAAGCGCTTATTCTGCGTGTGGTCCACAACGAAGCTGAAGCTGATGATCTCCTGCAAGAAATTTTCATGGAGATCTGGAATCAGGCTAAGAATTTCTCTGCCCAAAAGGGCAAACCCCTCGGCTGGATGGTGACACTGGCACGGCGGCGAGCGATCGATGGGTTGCGCAAGAAGCAAGCTTACGCGCGCGCGGAGGAGCGCCTGCAAAACGAAACCGAACAGCAACCCGATGCCTGGGTGCATAACGCTACCGAAGAAGCAATCGTGTTAAGTGACACGCGCGTTCTTATCCGCAAAGTCATCAATGGACTTCCACCGGCCCAACAGCAGGCCATCGATCTCGCATTTTTTCGAGGAATGAGCCAGCGCGAAATCGCCGCAAAAACGAATACACCGTTAGGCACGGTCAAAACCAGGCTTGAATTGGGGCTTAAAAAAATCTATGACGGCCTGAAGGAGCTGAGAGATGAACTTTGAAGAATTCCAAAACCAATCACGGCTCTATGTCATCGGAGCACTCGAGCCGGAAGAGTTGGAGGAATTCGAGAGAGCACGAAAAAAATTCGGTAAAAAGGCCGAAAAGTGCATCACGGAATGTTATGGCTTGCACGAAGCATTTGCCCTGAGTCTGCGTCCGGCGAAGGCTTCTGCCACAATCAAGGAACGGCTCATGTCGATGGTGCGGGCACGGAAAGAGGCCTAAATCCCCGGGCCCTTCTCCCAACCATCCAATTCGCGCAGGATAAATTCTTGCAGAAAACCATAGAAGTTTACCTGGAATAAGCTCAGGTCTCGGCGCGATCCGATCGGTGAACGAAAGTGTTCGCCCAACTCGCCATCGGTGAAATTATATTTGGCCGCAATGACCAGCCGAGCCTGATTAAGCGCATTCAGCCAGGCATCGGCATGCTTCGAGGGAATGCATAACGTGCGATTACCCAAATTTTTTTCGTTACCGTTTAATTGCTCCAGGTCCGCCGAGACCGTTTCCGTCGCTGTCTGAAAGAGCCGCCGTAACTCAGGTTCGACATAAAGTTTCCATTCTGCGCAAATCTCCGTTTCTTTCCCATTTGTTGGCGAGCTGAAGAGGCGTTGTTCGGCGGCCTGTGCGCCTTCTGGATTAGCGCTCGCGGGAATCTGCCGAAGGAGTTCGGCAAGAAACGGGTCCAGTTCTGAGATCTCGATGTAGTCGTTGCGTCGGCAAATCTCCATATCAACCGGCTTTTTCGAGTGTGGCGAGCAGGAGATAACCGTGCAGCTGTTGCACATAAAGTTCGGCGCGTTCCCGCATGCCACTCCAAAGAATGGAACGCCCGTTGTGATGCACCTCCAGCATATGTCTTTCCGCTTTCTCGCGCGGATAGCCGAAGATCCGCTGGAAAACCATGGTCACGTAGCTCATCAGATTTACTGGATCGTTGTGCACTACGACTTGCCATGGAAGATCAAGATCTTCTTCCGCATGGGTCTCTTTCTCGATGGTGGGCTTATCAACTGTCGAGGGTCCCGCATTTTTCCAAATAGGGAACGTGGTGATCGCTGTGCTTTTATCCATTGCCACCTCCCGCGTAAAGTGGCTCCAAACTCATATCGAAAAGGCTAACATACACGGCTCGCAGTTCAAACCTGCGCTCCTGTTGTAGCAAGCATCGGTGATCTCGGTTTCGAGGGTGATTCGTTCTGCCGGGATTGCCGATCTCGGCTACAACGTTTGCGGATGAGGACAGCCGCCTCTACAGCGCACAGCGAAGAATTTTTTCCTGTGTCCTCTCCATTTTGCGCGCGCTGGCTTGCTTTCGATCGTCGAAACCGTGCAAATGCAAAAGGCCATGCACGATGTACAATTGAAGTTCCCGCGTGAGCGAATTCCTGAAGGCGCGAGCGTGCCGTCGTGCAGTCTGGACGCTAATAAAAATTTCGCCGTGTTCGAATGTCAGTACGTCCGTCGGCCCCGATTGATTGAGAAATTGTCGATGCAACGCCGCCATTCGCCGATCGGAAATGAGCAGCACGAAAATCTCGCGCAGCTTCGCTAATTGCGTCGGTTTGTGTCTGCGCAATCGCAGACAACGCCGCACCGCCTCAGCCGCGAACTTTTCAAGTTCAACAACGTCCACCGCCGCAGCACGCTGCAAATTGCGCACGGTGATCTGCGGAAACTCGCGCGCCGCAGCGCTCACAGGCTCCTGGGAAGTCGACGGCTTAGAGCTGCCGAGTTCTTTGCGGTTTAGCATGGGATTGTCGATGGCCGGGCGCGTTGTCGGCATTCATCGAGGTGTTTAAGCAGCGCATAAACAAGTTCCAGTCGCGGCGTGTTTGCGCCGGCAGCTGCGGCACGGCGCAGCGGCTCGCCCCAAATCGCTTCGATCTCGAGCGGTTTGCCCGCCTTCCAGTCAAGCAATGTGGAAGGCTTGTACCGGCCCATGTCTTCTGTTCGCTTGATTTGCTCGCGGGCCGCGGCCCTCTCCAACGTGTGCCCGCATTTGTTCGCGGCATCGATCACTTCATCCATGAGCGCCAGCATCGCGCGATACAAAGCTGCGTCGGCGAGAATGGCGGCGGTATCGATTCCGCCCGCGAGGATTGATAATCCGTTAAAGGGAATGTTCCACACGAGCTTGCGCCAATGCTCGAGCGCAAGGTCTGCGGCGACGCTGCACTTGATCCCGCAAGCGGAAAACTGCGAAGCAATCGCATGCGTGCGTTCGCTTGGTTTACGACCGTACTCACCGATCACGATATGCCCGTAATCGTAGCGCTCGATTTCCGTGCGCGAAATGCGGCCCAAACAAATGAAGCAAAGCCCGCCGAGCACGCGTTCCGCTCCGAAATGCTCGGCAAGAAATTCTTCATTGCCCAGGCCGTTCTGCAAGGTAAGCAGCGTCGTCCGCTCATGCAGAAGCGGCGGGATAAGATCGATAAGGTCCACATTGGAAGTCGCCTTGACGGCGATAAGAACCAAATCGCATGGGCCGATTTCCTTCGTCGAGTTGTAACAGTTTACATTCGCGACTCGAAAATTTTCGCCTCTGCCGCGGACGTATAGACCCTTCTGCCGCACGTCGCTTACATCTCCGCGAATCAAAAAATGCACGTCGCTCCCGCCGTGAGCGAGTTTCGCTCCATAATAACTCCCGATGGCTCCCGAACCAACGACGGCAATGCGCAAACGTTTCGCCATTCAACCATTTAAGGATTTCTTGTCATTCCGAGCGGAGCAAAGCGCAGTCGAGGAATCTCTCACCATTAACATAAGAGATGTTTCGACTCCGCTCGACATGACAAGAATGAAATCGTTAAATCGTTAACTATTTTCATGCCGGCGGTCTCTGTTCCGCCTGAAAATTGCGCGTGATCAATCGCGCGCCCTTGTTAAATGTAAAATAGGCCCAGGCCCATTGAAAAAGCACTGCGAGACGGTTGCGAAAGCCGACCAGAAAAATTATGTGCACAAACAACCAGACGAGCCACGCGGGAAGCCCGCTCAAATGCACGAGATTCAGATCCGCGACCGCTTTGTTCCGTCCAATCGTCGCCATGCTGCCTTTGTCCCAATATCGGAAGCGCTGCGGTCTGCGTCCCTCAATCATCCCCAAAATATTGCGGGCCGCGTGACGCCCCTGCTGCATGGCTACCGGTGAAACTCCCGGCAAAGGCTGTCCAGTCTGATGCGAAAAATTCGCAAGATCCCCAATCACCTGGACTTCAGGATGCCCCGGAATAGTAAGGTCGCCGTTAACCATGACACGGCCGACCCGATCGACCGGTGTGCCGAGCGTTTTTCCCACGAATGAGGCATTGTTGCCTGCTGCCCAGATTTTGACACGGCATGGAATAAATTCGTTGCCTACCTGCACTCCGGCCTCGGTGAGATTGGTCGCGCGCGTGGCCGTGCGCACTTCCACGCCGAGACCGACAAGCTGTTTTAACGCGCTCGCCGACAAATCTTCCGGAAAGGCAGCCAGCAAGCGCGGCTCGCCTTCGATGAGAATCACGCGCGCCTTGGATGGATCGATATGGCGAAAATCTTTGGCCAATGTATAGCGCGCGATCTCCGCAATTGCCCCGGCCATTTCCACTCCGGTCGGTCCACCACCAATGATGACAAAAGTCATCGCCGCTTTGCGCGCTGCTTCGTCTGTTACTTTTTCCGCGTATTCGAATGCCATGAGGAGGCGGCGCCGCACCTCGATCGCGTCCTCGAGACTCTTTAATCCCGGCGCCAATTTCTCCCATTCGTTATGTCCGAAATAGGAGTGCCGCGCGCCAGTGGCGAGGATCAGGAAATCGTATCCGATTTCGGTATCGGCCGTTCTTATTTTTTTAGCTCCGACATCCACCGATTGCACCTCGGCAAGGATTACCTCCACGTTCTTGCATTTGCTCAACACAGCACGCACGGGTGCTGCAATGTCCGCCGGCGATAGGGCGGCTGTCGCAACCTGGTAGAGTAGCGGCTGAAAGAGATGATAATTCGTACGATCGATCACAGTGACGTGCACATTTTCACAGGCGAGCTTCTTCGCTGCCTCGAGTCCACCAAATCCCGCTCCAACAATCACCACGCGCGGTTTTTCGGTCGGGGTGTTCTCCATGGCACAAGAATGTTCGCAAAAAGAAAACTGATGCGAGGATTTATTGGAGGATTTATTGCAGCCGCGTCGGTGCCTGCCACGAATGACCGACGAAACAGGAAAGGCAGTTGTCAGCCTCACAACTAACGCTATCTTTCTCGCCCTATGCCGAAATCGATTGCGCGCAGTAAGACACGTAAGTCAGTGGCAAAACGTTTCAAGATCACCGCACGCGGCAAAGTCTTGAGAGCACACTCTTCGCGCAGGCATTTGCTTTCATCCAAGAATGCAAAACGCAGACGCCACCTGGGTAAGGCGGCGCTCGTGGACAGTACGGATGTCGCCCGCATCAAGGCAAACCTGCCTTTTGGTTAGGCAATATTTAGCGCGCGACGCTGCAATGCAGCCGCAGCGGTGATCCCACTGTGAGAAGATGCACTTCAGTACCCGCCAGGCGGGATCTCGCCGCGTCGCATTGTCGTAGTGGTGGTCGTTACAGTCGTCATCTGGCGCATCGCTTCCAGCGAATCGGGCGCGGGCTCCGGGCTATAGAGATCGCGGCGATTAACGAGCGTGGTGCATGAGTTCGCGGCGGCGAAAAAAACAGCAAATAAAAGAAGCGCCAGCCATTTCACAGCGCCGATGCAAACAGGAGCGTGATGGCTTGTCAATCCCTCGATTTTTTTCCGCAAAACGCGATTGCATGATGTCCATGTTGCGGGGAAATTCGCTTTCCGTCAGGGGCTATTTGGCGGTCCCCGGCGTACCCGGCGGTCGTATCTCTATCAATGAAACTGCTCAAGGTTAAAACGGCGCGATTTGCGCAGGTGATCGAAAAATGTGGTGAACCGGAGGTTTACACGCTTTGGCAAAAACCCGCCGCTGACCGTCATTTTCAATCGCAGATAAAGAACGATCGGGTAATGACGGTTCAAAAGAGCGAAAGCGGGACAGATTTTGGAATTGCAAGTTTCAAACAAAGGAAAGGCGCGACTTATCTGATTTTTCCCAAGTCACTGAAACGCTTTGCGGACAAGCGAATCGTCGGAATCGACTGGGCGCTTATTGGTCAGTAGAACGATCAGGTCAGAGATGTGCTCCCACTAACACTTCGCTTGTCTGTGTTTAGCGTCGTCATAAAAAGCGGCGGAGCACCGCCGCACTCCAAAACGCAAGCGAGGAATGTATGCTTGCAATCCCGGCCACGTTTTGGAGTGCGGCAATGTGTTTTGCCGCTTTGCGAAACGCTAAATAGATACCCTTAGCGCGCTGCTAACAATAAACCCCTGAAAAGCCGCGCTCCAATTCGCTCTAACCCGGTGGCCAGGCGAGTGCGCGTTTGCCAAGCAGATGCACATGCAAATGCGGCACGCTTTCACCCGCGTCGGGTCCGCTGTTGATCACAACACGGTAACCACTGGAAAGATCGAGCTTCTTTGCGAGATCGCGGGCGACAAGAAGTAATTTCCCAAGTAACGCGCGATCGCTTTCGGTCGCGTCCGCGAGACGCGGCACCACCCTTTTCGGCACGATCAGCACATGCACTGGCGCTTGCGGATTAACGTCGTGAAAAGCGATTGCGTCATCGTCTTCCCAGACGATTTCCGCCGGAATTTGTCGCGCGATGATTTTTTGGAAAACAGTCATGATGTTTCACCTACTGCGCCACGGCCATGCCGTGACAGGGAGACCAGAATTTCGGAACGAGCAAGCCTTAGCGCAAGGAACAATTAAGCAGCCTGAGATGCTCATTCGCCGTTAGTTTTTCGCGCACGAAGCAGACAATTTCCTCGCGCAGGGCGTCGCAGGCCCGGGTCCATGTTTTCACGCCGCGAAGATTTTTCACGCAAGAATGCAGTGAGTAAAGCTGTAGATTGTCCACGCCCGTTTCAATCAGCGTGTTAATTCGTTTTTCCAAAAGATCAAAAAACGCGAGTTCGTATCCAGTGCCCGCTTGATGAGCGATCTCGAGCAACGAGATGGAAATGGGCGGCGGCGAGGGCGTAAAATGCGGCACAATTTCCTTGTAACCGATCACTTTCAGCACGTACCGCACGGTCTGCGATAGCTGGCTGAATGCGACCACGTTTTCGTCGTTCCGCAGGCGGAGGTAAAACGCAATGCTCTCGGTAACGTGATCGGTCAGCCACCAACGCGGATAGCCGGCTTCATCTGCCGCCCGCGTGATCGCGGCGTGCAGCCAATCGCGATTGAACTCGAACAGTTGCCCCGAGTCCGTGCGGAGATATGGAAATTCTTCCTTAAATGCGACCATGATTCTTGTTGATTGCGAGCTCGTGCGATCGAGCAGGAACGGTAGCCGACTCGCCTTGCGTTGTCTCAGGCGGAAACAATTCCCGCTGAAGCGCATTCGTTTTTACTCGGCGACCAAGCGTATGGATTGCATCTACAAATTGATCGACATCGTGAAAGCGCTGGTACACGGAGGCGTAACGCAAATACGCCACTTCATCGATGCCGCGCAATTTTTCGAGCACTTTGGCTCCGATCATCGAAGAAGGAACTTCACGCCCGGTCGTTTCAAGTTCGTGTACAATTTCGTCCACCATGTCTTCCAGTGTGAGAAGGCTGGTCGAACGTTTTTCAAAAGCTTTCGCGATGCTCCCGGCCAGTTTGCGTCGATCGAAGGGCTCATGTGTTCTGTCACGTTTTACTACACGCAGGTCCGAGCGCTCGATTTCCTCGTAAGTGGTAAAGCGATATTTGCATTTCAGACATTCGCGGCGGCGGCGAATGCTCGAACTATCCCGCGACTGACGGGAATCGATGACTTTGTCATCACGAGACCCGCACTTGGGGCAACGCATAGTGTGAACAAGCTAATTAGCATACCATTTGTTGTGGCGTCAATGCTTCTTTCGGTTCTTTCTCTTACTCTTGCTCTTTCTCTCGATCGCTTGCCAAGCCGTAGCTTTGCGAAGGCTGGTGCTCTTGCTCGTGCTTCTGTGCGCTGTTTAGGCGGACTCCCGCCGTGGCTAGCTTCCGCGAAACCGAATCGGTTCCGCTCTTTGGATTTCGCACACAGTGCCTTTGGAGTGCGAGGCGTCTTCGCATCGCTTTCAGAGAGTAGGCGATCGTCCCGCATCCCACATTGACGCGACGCTCTGCCAACGATACACGCTTGCAAGTGCAAGACCGCACAACGCACAGCGCAAGCTACGGTCCGTGGCTCGTCGGTCTTGGCGCTGCACTTTGGGGCACTGAGAGCGCCTGGCGCATCCCGCTCAATGCGCTGTTTGACGCCAAAGTGATCGTCTTCTGGGAGCACGTGCTCATCCTGATCATGTTTCTGCCGATTCTGATCGGGCGTTTGGACGAGATCCCTAGAATCCGCGCGCACACTTGGGGCTATCTGCTTTTTTCTGGGTTCGC
>WNGF01010382.1_pt1 | contig 16525 bp, 16 predicted proteins | sample 5400641 | NCBI WGS metagenome assembly WNGF01 (sample SAMN13153371, study PRJNA577476) | soil metagenome | isolation source: 80 cm soil or saprolite under grassland replicate 2 | place: USA:California | collected 2016-06-15
ACATCTACCGCCAAAATACTTTCGGGAGTAACCTCACCTCGTGAAGGAGCCATTCCCATGAAGGTGAGGCCGGCGACGCGGGGATCGCCAAATAGCAAAGCATCTGCGTAGACTACGTCTGCCCTGCTCCTTTCCAGGAGGGCGATCTGAGCTTCCAGGTAGTTTGGCAACCAGTAATCGTCTGCGTCGAGAAATGCGACGAATTCACCGCGCGCAGCCCGTAATCCAGCATTTCGCGCTGCTCCGGCCCCACGGTTTTCTTGTTTAAGATATACAATTCTTTCTCGATAGGGATCCAGCACCTGCTCAAGCTGCTCTGTGTCCGGTGAGCCGTCGTTGATGACGATCACTTCGTAGCATGCTGACGTCTGCTCAAACACAGAAGCGAGAGCTTCGCCAATGTAGGTTGCGACATTGTAGGCAGGAATGATTACGCTGATGAGCGGCGGGCTCTCGGACCCAGTCGCTAAGATCTTTCGTCCCTTCATCGTTTCACTCACCGCGTCTGCATGCCTCTACCATCGCCAAACGGTGGCGCGGCAAGCGCCGGGGTTTCTTCCAAGCCTCTCGCATCGAATGTGGCCGCAACATCCTCACCGTGTGCCATTCGGCTATCGTAAAGTCGCCCGAGGCAGATCGCATACGCAACAATCGTATAAACGTATGACCATTCGTAAGCTGCTGAAAGAAAAAAGCTTCCGACCATGTAGGCCCATAGGCTGGCCTGGAGTCCAACAGCCAGGTAATAGGTTCTCAAGCGTTGACGATGCTGCAAGGTCTCGTGTTCAATCTGTCGGAGCCGCTTGTAACTCCCGACCATAAACATCACATAAATAATCAGCGCCACGATCCCCATTTCTGAGGACACCTGGGTATAAGCATTGTGGGTGACCTGCCCATGAATGCTCACAAACTCGAAATTGCCTATGCCGACGCCTAGTATCGGTTTGTGTAAAGAAACTGAAATGGATCTATAGAGCAGTTCGCGACGCGCTGAAGCTGATGATTCGGAGCTCGGATCTGTAATCGAAGACATGCGCTCGTTGTATCCGCCCGGCGCAAACAGGACAGCAGCAATTACCGCGGCCATGATCAAGCCGATCGCCCTCGGCCGATTGTGTCGAAATAGTTTGAACGCAAGCACCGCTCCTGCAGCTAACAACGCGAGAAACCCGCCGCGCGATAGGGTCGCGAGAATGCCTGCCACCATTAGAAGCGCCCCCGCCCCATAAACCAGCTTCTTAAAGATGTTCGACTCGCCTAAACAAAGACAGGCGGCCAGCGGAATCATCATCGCGAGATACTGTGCCAAACTATTCGGGTTGCCAAAAAAATTAGAGATCTCAGCCGCCGCGCGATTATCCACACTAGCGGCATTCCCGGCGCCGTAGTTGTTCATTGCCCTAAAGCTCATATAAACACCCACGGCCAAAGACAAAAGCATCATGATTCTCAGACGGCCCTCAGTACGTATTGCATTGACCATCACGATAAACACGATAATCGTTTTCATAAACGTCAAGTTAAAAGTCTGCCAGGCGAGTGCGGGACTGATCGCCAGGGGCATCGACAGGAGCGCGATTAAACCGATCAGCAACACAAGATTCACCTCTCGTGGCCGGGCCGTTAGATTTCCCTCGGCTATAAGTTGCGAAGGAATGAAGGCCGCAAGCATGGCGACGGCCATCCAGTAAGGCAGCGAAAAAGTCCAGGCAAGGGCCGGCGTAAGGTCATAGGGCGCTCTGTCTCGTCTTTGAACGAATGTACGTTCTTAGACGGATGGCGCAGCGAGAACCGTTTCACCGGTTCAGCTTCTGCCGGCACACGCCTCGTGCTCGCCCGTGTCAGCGGTTCGTAGTCAAAACTTTGACTATCCAAATCCATGTGCGCAATCCTTCCGATTGACACATCCTAAAATGCAGGACGCCGCTAAAACATTGTATAGATTACATGGGTAGCGTATTCAGGGAATTTAGCTTGCAGTATGCGGCACAAAGACCTTTCAAGAATGTTTGCTGTCATCCGCGCCTTCTGGAGTGTAACGGATAAGATCGTAGAAGTAACGCGACGATTTGGGCTTGTCCTTCGCAAGCTGGTTGAACCCAGATGTTTTCGAATGGCCCTTCACGCAGGATCCGGCCGTTGCCAACACAGGCCTTAGCACGCCTACAAAACTGATGCGGGGTCACCCCTGATTGCTAAGCACGTCCCTCCAAAAGCAAAAGAAGCTGCGGGCGCATTGGCGCGGCAGCCTCTTGATTAATATTCCGAATAACCCTGGAATTATATAATTACGGTACTAAAAGCACTTCCGCTGTCGATTCAAACCGCAACTTCTTCCTGTTGCTCGGTAAAGACCAGCGTCCTTACCCGTTCCCGTAGTGCTTCTTCAAAGCGCCGGGCTTCTTCTACTTCAGAGAACGAAAGCGCCCGCAATTCCTGTTCTATGCGGCGGCGGTAGTCTGACACCAATGAGTCCGAAACACCAAGGGCGGCGGCAACCTCAAGCTGAGTCGAATGCTCGGCACACAAATAACAATGCCAGAGAACCCCAAGAATGCGGTTGTATTGCTTAATCTTTCCGCGCACCGTCTCGTGCAGATTTTTTAGAAAGTGATCAACCAACCCGGCAGCTTCGTCCTCCGATTCGCGTCGCAGGAGACCCTCTTCAGGGGTTTCGCGCCTGTCAACCGGCTCAAACTGATAACCGTTATCGTCGCTGTCGTCATTGTCGAGCGGGACGAGGTAAATGTCCATTACGGGCAGCCGCGACATCGTTAGACTGCGAAGGGTTCGCACATCGACCGGTGAATCAACTGCGTCCAGTACTGAAACTATTAGATCCTCGAGATCCGAATTGCTAATTACAACCTGGGAATCGCCCGTACATCCCACCATGCGCGTGTCACGGGCACGTACCGGAACTATTTGCACCCGCTGCTCGACTTCATGAGAGTCGCGGCGACGTTTCCCATCGGCCCACTCGCTTAAGCCATAGACACGGTCGGCGAGGCGCCGGTGCGGCTCGTTATCTATTCCGCTGGAATCAAAGCGCTTAAAGTTTGAGCTCGACTGGATCAAGGTTGAGATACGACGCGCCAGGCGATAGCTCTCGGGATGTCGTTTTCTTAGCTCTGCCGTGAGCAGGTTGGTGAGCTCGATCTGACTGATCTCACATTCGATTTCGTAATCCGTCATCTCCGTATCGAGATAGTGCTCAAAACGGTTCTTGCTGAGGAGTTGGACAAAAAGCTCCTGGGTCAGATCGGTAAAAGCAGAACTCGCACCCTCTTCAATCAAAAGACCAGCACTGCGGGACGCTCTCACGAGGGGATGGTGTGAGACGATGCGGTGCAGTTCCAACCACAGCCTGCTCACATCCGAGTTGCGCAGGCTTTCAACCCACTTGCCACTCTTGCTCTGCCGGTCGTTTGGACGGCGGACTCTTGGCTGCCGAGGCGGCTGTTCGGCGCCGACCTCAACTGCTTTTTCGTAATCTTGACTGATAGATTTCACAGGGATTGTCCGTAGTAGCCTGAAGGTGACGTTGTTATGTTCCAGTTATGCGAATAGTTGACTTTGCGGCTTTTGCCGTACCTATTGGCCAGGATTGAGGTTTTCATCGCATCCTGCAGAGGGAGGGCGGACCAACGTATGGGGAAACTGCGATTACTGACCAGGATTATCTGACGTGTGGGGTAATCCCAGGTGGGACTCGACTTTTAGGCTCACCCTTCCCTGACGGCGAAACGGTGGCATTAAGTCTATTATTCACTGTGGAATGAATCTCAAATCTCAAGAGCTTGGGACTTCAGATCATCTTTGAAATCTGAGATTTTCTGAGTTTGTGCCCGATTTGCCGCACGTAACGGGCGGGCGGGCTATCCTGGAAAGATGGTCAAGCGGCGAATGGGCCGTTTGACCAGACGCCAGCATCTTAACAGCGTTTTAAATAATGGGCAACAAGTTTTTACATTCGTTGGCGGGCGCCAATTTCCGTAGAAAAAAAGGTCTTAACATCGAAAAAGCTCTGGAAGTTCGTGAGTATTCAACTTTTTATGCTGTTGAACAAGGTGAGGGTCCGCCATTATGCGATCCGTTGAAGGTGTGAACCTACATTGCCCCCTGGCTCTTCCTCAACGGCGGATTGCACTCAAGGAATCTATGTACCGGCCGAAGTATTAGGGGAAGAACCCATGAAAACCCTGGGCGTAAAGTCATTCAGAAAAACCGCCGCTTGTCCTTCTGATACTATTCTCATCTCATACAACTCGCAGAAACTTGCCACTGAGATTATGACGCTGGTCACGTTTCATCTTGGCTCATGCGATTTCTGCTGCGCTGAATTGCCGTTGCTTAACTACTATTCCCGTCCTAATCGCGGTGAGTCTAAGGCCCCAGACATTCCCATTAACCTCAGGGTGCTGGCAGAGTCGCTTCTCCTGAAGAATGTCAAAACCGAAATGCGTGAAGGTGAGGCTGAGCAGGAAAAACGGTGACCGGACATTGTCCTGATTTGAGATTGATCTCAAGGTACCCTGTGTGCAAACCACCAACTTCTTGTTTCTTGAGCGGATCTTTTGAGTAAACAATTCGATCCACGAAATTACACGAATTAAAGACACGAACTCTCACGAAATGTTGTTAGTGTTATTTCGTGTGATTTCACTTCGGTGACTTCGTGGATCATGTTTTGAGTCAGGTTTGGTTGCGGCTGGATCCACGCTGTATTCTCCGTGTCTTAGTGGTGCAAAAGCGCAACTCACAAGTGTTCGTACTCAGCGATTGTTTGACTGACCGGCGGGAAGATCGATCCAAAACGTACTCCCCTCGCCGAGCTTTGACTCGACTCGCACTTCACCGCCGTGCGCTCTCGCAAGATGTTTCACAATAGCTAACCCCAAACCCGTACCGCCCAATTCTCGAGATCGAGCTCGATCAACTCGATAGAAGCGTTCAAAGAGCCGCTCGAGATGCTGGGCCGGAATACCCTCCCCGGTATCATGGACCATGATCCGGTTAACGGACCCGCTTTCACTGCGGATGATTACCTCACCTTGCTTGCGATTGAACTTGATAGCATTCTCGAGAAGATTGATCAGCATCTGCTCCAGCCGGCTGGGATCGGCGTAAATAACCGCGGCAGGGTCGACCTGGTTATTGATAACAATCTCCTCAGCCGACGCCTTTGCTGCCAGTGAAGTCACTACATCGTTAACGAGCGGATATAACTCAATATCGCTTGGCTCCACTTTCACATTGCCCGCTTCAATGGCGCTCAGTTCGAGGATGTCGTCAATCAGCGTATGCATTCGAGCAGCATTTTTGCGAATGATCGCGAGAAACCGACGATTGTTGTCGTTTTCTTCCAGTGTGCCTGTTTCCAATGTTTCAACGAAGGCCAGGATGGCTGTCAAGGGAGTTCGCAGCTCATGCGAAACGTTGGAAAGAAACTCTTGCCGCACCCGTTCCAGGCGCTCCAACCGGCTGATGTCGAAGAAAACGCCGATCGCCCCTTCTGTGTCATGACCATTGTCATCCGCTAACGGCACAACACGTAGATCAAAGATGCGGCGGACCGGCTCGTGGATTTCAACCTTAACGCCTGATCTTGCTTTACCTTTCAGGGCGTCGAGAAAAGCATCGTAGATCGCGGGATTGCGGGTGAGCTCTGTCAGACGTTTCTTGTTTGGTTTGCCATCGGCAAGAGTGAAAAGCTTTTGCGCCGCGGAATTCGAAGCGACCACACGTAAGTCACGATCCACGACCAGCAGCCCTTCCCGCATACCGTTCATAGTCGCTTCCAGGAGAGTCCCTGAGGCGAACTCTTCTCTCGCGTCGGCGCCACGTTCAACGACGGTCCTATGTTCAGTCGCAGAGAAGTGTTTGCGCTGATTGGACTGAACAGCGTTCGCCAGCAACACTCCCGCAATCAGACTTAGAATCGCCGCAGCGACTGGACCGCCGGGAAGGGAAACTATGAGAACTATAGAGGCAATAACGACGCAGCAGGCGCCGAGCCATAGACTGTAACTCTTAAACACCGGAAGGCATCCTCACCGTGGAGCGGGATCGGCCAGTTTTACGCACCCAATGAAACGATAGCCAACGCCGACGACCGTCTCTATGCACTCGCCGCAGCTGCCTAACTTCTGACGCAAGCGCCGGATATGGACGTCCAAAGTCCTGGCATCTCCGTAATAACTATAACCCCAAACGCTATCCAGTAACTGCTGGCGGGTAACCACGCGGTTCGGACTCCGAGCGAGTACGGCAAGCAGCGTGAATTCTTTGTTGGTGAGTTTGATTTTTTGCCCATCGCAAGCGACGCGGACGTCGCCAAAATCGATCGTTAAGTGATCATCTTCGTAGTTCTTGGCAGCGATCTCGTCGGCACGGCGAAGAACGGCGCGTACACGCGCCATGAGTTCTCTTACAGAAAAAGGCTTGGTTATGTAGTCGTCAGCACCAAGGTCCAGTCCGGCAACTCGGTCTGATTCCGAGCTCTTCGCCGTCAGAATAATAATTGGCGTGCGTCTGGTTTGGGGTTCACGTCTGAACCGCCGGCAAAGTTCGATGCCGCTCATTCCCGGCAACATGAGATCGAGGATGATCAGCAAAGGCGGTTTGCGCTCGTTGAGACCCTCAATTAATCCCTGTTCGCCGGTAGCCGCGACGATAGCGTCCAACCCTTCACGTTCAAGGTTGTACTTCACGCTTTCGGAAATATCTGGATCATCTTCGATGATCAGGACCGGTCGACCCATAATTAGTTGCTGTGTTTAATGATGGCTGCCTCGGCCATGTAGACTGTCAATTCGCAAATATCTTTAACGTAGTCGCCCACACGTTCCAAATGTTTGGCAACGAACAGCAGACGTGCGTCCCTCGTTGCCGTTTGCGGCTCAGAAACCATCTTGCCGATCAGTTCCCGAAAGACTCGATTATAAAGTTCGTTAATCTCCCAATCGCGTTTTATGATCTCCCGTGCGGCCTGAGCATCCATTAGGGTAAAGGCGTCGAGCGCGGCCCGCAGCATCGATGAGGCGTGGTCCGCCATCTGCTGGAGTTCACGGTTTCGCTCGAGCTCTGGTTCATCATTCAAGTCAATCGCCGCGCGCGCTATGTTGCAAGCGTGATCTGCGATGCGCTCCAAAACCGGTGTCATTTTTGCGACTGAAAAGACGAAACGAAGATCGCGAGCAGCCGGTTGCCGCAGAGCAATGATGTCAATACACTGACGATCAATCTCAACTTCCATCTCGTCAACGATATCGTCGCGTTCCAAGACTTCGCGAGCCACATTGCTATCGCGCTCCATTAAAGAATACATGGCGCGCTCGATCGCGGTTTCCGCCTCGCCACCCAACAACAATACGCGGTCGCGCAGCCGATTCAGTTCGTCGTCGAGATGTCTATGTAGATCGACCAAGGTAGTTTTTGCTTTCCTGATTCCGCTCTATGGTCTTTGATCTTCGGCCTTGGGGTCTTTGGACTTTGGACTTGGGACTTTGGACCGTTCTAGCCGAATCTTCCAGTAATGTAGTCCTCAGTCAGCTTTGCATCAGGCGCTGTAAACATTTTCTCCGTTGAATTTACCTCAATTAGCTTTCCCAACAAAAAGAAGGCAGTAGTGTCGGAAACGCGCGCCGCCTGTTGCATGTTATGGGTGACAATCACAATTGTGTAATCCCGCTTTAAGTCCACGATCAGCTCTTCGATCTTTGATGTAGCAATGGGATCGAGAGCCGAAGCGGGTTCATCCATCAACAGCACACTGGGGCGAATCGCTAGTGCTCGAGCGATACACAAACGTTGCTGCTGGCCGCCAGATAAACTGAGCGCAGACTGCTTTAAGCGATCCTTAACTTCCTCCCAAAGCGCGGCATCGTTCAGTGCCTGTTCGACCCGGCTTTGGAGTTCACTTTTACTGTTCGTTAATCGATTGATTCGCAAGCCATACGCGACATTATCGAAGATCGATTTCGGAAAAGGGTTTGACTTCTGAAATACCATGCCTACCCTTCGCCGCAGTTCCACTACATCAGTGCCGGGGCCGTAGACATCCTGCCCATCGATCAGTACCTCGCCTTCAATGCGAGTACTCGGAATCACATCGTTCATGCGGTTTAACGTTCGCAAAAACGTCGACTTACCACAACCCGATGGTCCAATGAAGGCCATCACTATTCGTTCGGGAATCTCCAGAGAGATGTTGTGAAGCGCTTGCGAGCGGCCGTAGTAAAAATTCAGATCCCGAACCACAACCTTAGCGTTGTTCGCGCCCGAAACAGAGTTGGCCGCGCGCTGGTCAGGCGCGCGCGTTTGTGGTGGCACAGTCAGCATTGGCGTCGACATCGGGCCTTTAGAACCTCTTCCGCGTCAGGATCCTCACGACAATATTTATCCCCAGAATAATTGTCATAAGCACCAGCGTCGCAGCCCAAGCTTGTGCATGCCATTCGTCATACGGCGATATTGCATAACTGTAAATCTGCACCGTTAACGAAGCGATTGGCTGATCCAGATAGTGGCTAAAAAACCGGCTGCCGAAAGCCGTGAACAAAAGCGGAGCAGTCTCACCTGAAACGCGTGCGATCGCCAGCATTGCTCCCGTAACAATGCCGGCTGATGCGGCCGGAATGACGATGCCGAGTGTAACGCGCCACTGCGGTGCGCCCAACGCCAATGCTCCCTCTCGCAGGTTCTGCGGGACCAGTTTGATCATCTCCTCCGTGGTCCTGGAAACAATAGGAATCATGATCAGGCCCAACGCGATGCCACCAGCCAATGCTGAGAAGTGCTTCATCGGCAAAACCACAACTGCGTAAACAAAGACACCAACCACGATGGAGGGAACTCCTGTCATTGTATCCGCAACGAACCTGACCAGGCTCGCGAATCGGCCAGAGCCAAATTCCGAAAGATATACGCCCGTCGCAATGCCCAGCGGCAAACCAAAAGCAGACGAGAGCAGCAATAGAATCACTGTTCCCAGAATGGCATTGCCTATGCCTCCACCCTCTCCAACGGGCCGAGGGCTGTCAATCAGAAACTGGAGACTCACGGATCCGATCCCGCGCCACGCTATGTAACCAAGAATCAGAGCCAGAATGCCAACGGCGACGATCGTGCAAACCGCGGTCAAAGTTGTCATGACCGCACTGTTCACACGACGCCGTCGATCTGATTGCTTCACTAGGCAGACGCCCCTGCACCTGCGGTTCGGCGCGTAACGCTGCGCACCAATAGTCGCGCCGCACCATTAACCACAAAGGTGACCAAAAATAGAATCAGCCCCAGCTCCACCAAAGCGCTCAGATACAGATCCTGCGTTGCTTCTGTGAACTCGTTGGCTATTGCGGAAGCTATGGTGTAACTGGGTTCGAAAAGAGAGATGCTGATCTGCGGTCGATTACCGATCACCATTGTAACCGCCATGGTCTCGCCCAGAGCGCGCCCGAGTCCGAGGATGACCGCGCCAGCAATCCCAGGCACAGCGTTCACGAGTACGACTCGCGTTGTCTCCCACTTTGTCGCTCCGAGTGCCAACGCCGCTTCGCGCTGTAAGCTGGGGACGGCGGCAAGCACATCGCGCACGACAGCAGAGATGATGGGCGTGACCATAATTGCCAGAATGATTCCGCCGGTGAGCAAACCTATTCCCGTGATCGGACCCTGAAACGGGGGCAACCAACCAAACCATCGAGCGAGCACAGGCTCGACGTAGACGCGCAGAAAAGGCGCAAGAACAAAGATCCCCCACAGTCCATAAACTACCGAGGGAATTGCAGCTAACAGCTCGACCAAAAAACCGATTGGCCGAGCAACATAGTAGGGCGCCTGCTCAACCAGAAAGATTGCGATACCAAGGGAAAGGGGAACACTAATCAGCAACGCAATCAATGAGGAAACGATGGTGCCGTAAATGAACGGAAGCGCTCCAAACTCGCCCTTTATAGGATTCCAGGCTTGGCCCTTAAGAAATCCGAAGCCAAACTGACGGACCGACAGCATTGAGTCGGAAACGAGAGTGGCGATCATCGCTCCGATGATCAACAGCAACAAAAAGGCGGCTGAAAACATTGCCGCTCGGAAGATAGCGTCGCCGCTATTGCCCGTGGGCGATAGCAGTCTTCGCCATCGTTCCAGACGAGTCGGAAGATGCGAGTGTGTAGACACATGTCCAGTAGTTGAGTTCACATCGTTCATTAGCTGATGGATCGCAAGACCGTCACCACTCCAGAACCGGCTCGTCCAAATGGAGCATGAGGGTATTGGATTTCAGGTCGAAAACATTCCGCTGCTGGACCAGTGTGTCGGAAAAGCTGCTGCTGACTTCTCATTCACACCGTGGCTTTAGCCCGGTTCCTGGGCCGGACGAAAACCCGCGAACCGTTTCAACGGTTTTCTTCGTCCCGGATGCGCGTTCTTGTGCGAACACTTTTCCGCCGCATTTCATCAGAGCCCAGAATTCCACCTCTCCGTTACTTAAAGACCCAACAAGAAACCGTTGAAACGGTTCCTCGATTCGGTTCGGCAGTTGTATCACCGGGCTAAAGCCGCGGTGTGAATGAGAACTCAGAACCTCGTTTCCCAACAGACTCTGCGGCGTGGGGATCCGGATAGCCGTCCATGTTTTTTCAGGACTCAAGACTCCAGACTCAAGACTCAAGACTCCAGACTTTTAGGTCGTCCTCCCGGTGAAATTCGCTACCGACTTCCAATACCTAACGAAGTGGTTTGCCGCCGAAGGTAATTGAATTGATCTTCGCCTCGGCACGCGTCACGATCTCCTTCGGGAGCGGTGCGTACTGCAAGTCCCTGGCATAACTCTCACCGTCGTGAATTCCCCACCAGAGAAAATCGACGAGTGCCTTACCCTTGGCCGCATCCTTCTGTTCTTTGTATACAAGGATGTAAGTGTAGCTGGAGATTGGATACGCTCCCTTGCCGGCCGCGTTTGTTATCGAAACTCGCAAGTCTTCGGGAGTAGTCGCGAGTGATTCTGCAGCTGCCGCCGTGACCGCATCCAGGGTCGGCTGGATAAACTCACCGGCCTGGTTCTTGATCGAGGCGACCGGCAACTTGTTTTGCGCGGCATAGGCGAGCTCGACGTAACCGATGGTATTAGGCGTGTTCTTTATCTGCCCCGTAACGGCCTCATTTCCTTTACCTCCGACACCCACCGGCCAACTGACTGCAGGCCCCGAGCCCACTTTCTCCTTCCATTCAGAACTTACTTTTGAAAGATAGTCGGTGAAGACGGCCGACGTGCCGCTGCTATCGGATCTGTGAACGACTGTGATGTCAGAGCCGGAAAGATTGGCGCGGGGATTGTCAGCTTTAATCCTGGCGTCATTCCATTTGTTAATCTTGCCTAGAAAAATGTCGGCAATAACCTCAGGTGAAAAGCGCAGCGGTTCGTTAATGCCAGTCAGGTTATACGTCAGCACAACTGCACCCAGAACTGTCGGGATGTGCAGGATTGGCCCGGGCGCAGCCTTTAAGTCTTCGTCTTTCATCGGCGAATCCGAGGCGCCAAAATCAACTGTCAGCGCTTGAATCTGTTTTATGCCTCCACCGGAACCGATCGATTGATAATCGATGCGCACATTCGGATGTAGCTTTCCGTATTCGCTGAGCCACTTTTGATAAAGCGGATTAGGGAAAGTTGCTCCTGCGCCCTGTAAGTTGATTTGGCCGCCACTCCCGGTGCTGGGCGTGTTACCGGGACTGCACGCTCCGAATAGCCCTCCCATTGAGATAAGCGCCAAGAGTGTGGCTATCGTAGATAGCTTCTTGAATGAGGGCATTGCATTCTCCTGAGTTGGATTGATGAAGCGAATGTAAGACTCTAGATTCGCGGTGTTACATCGGTCTGAACGTGTCCTGAATTCTGTGTGAACAAGCCGGAAATTGGCCGAGCCTCAGAAGCTGTAAGAAACCATTTGGAGAGTAAGAGTATCAGCCACAGATAAACGCCTCCAGACTCTAGACTCCGGACTTATGTTTATGTTTTTGATCTGTGTCATCCGCGTTAATCTGTGGCTAAGTTTCTCTTTTTTCACAGCTTCTCGTCTCTCGCTGACATCGATAGCCAGGCGGTATCCCACATTAACCATCGTCTCTATTTGCAATTTGAAAGGGGTGAGTTTGTTCCGCAGTCGATAGACGTAAACGTGCAGGCTTTCTGAATTGAGCGGTTTTGCGCTTCCCCACGCGTACCGCCAGAGATCTTCCGCAGTGACAATCCTTCCGGCTGATCTGGTAAGCCGGGACATGATCATGAATTCGGTGCGCCTTAAAAGATTGTTAACGCAGGTAAGAGTGGTCCGAGGAAAGCGGGTTGCGAGTCGGCGCGACTCAAACCCCGGTTAGTTAACATAGACGTAACGTTGCTGTAACACGCCCCGTGTAAGCTTCGTCATCTCCAAAGCAATTCTGAATTCAAGACCGGTCTGGACTCAAGCATTCCCATGGCACTTTCAAACGAACTGAGCAGCGAGATAGCCGCGGCTTTACTCTCAAGCTCGAATAGATCTCCGAGCGAACTGAAGGATTTGCAGGAAGTCGTCTTCAGGATTCACTCAATGCTTCAACAGTTAGACGACCAGGGACACTCCAGTCGACAGAAGATCAAGACCGAAAAGCGCGCCGCAGCAGGCAACGGCTAGATCCGCCCCGGGCGACGCAGAATCAAGCCCGACGTTTCTCCGCAACCTCTGTGTGCTCCGTGTCTGCTCGTAAAATCTCCTGCCACAAAAGCCAACCACAGAGGCACAGCGCGGCCTCGGCCGCAACCAGGTTAGTTCACGCAAAGGTGCAAAGGGAGCAAAGACGCAAAGAAGAATACTACTAGACTTTTCTCATCGTATTCGCTTATGCGAATGTGAGGCTCACGATACTCCAGCATCTTCACATATGTCAACTCATATATGACAGGTGGAATAGGCTTATGCCACACCAAAAACCCCGTTGATCTGGAACGTTTCTTTTTGGCGCTTGCCGATCGGACGCGTCTTGCGTTTACTAAAACTGATGGGCCACGATGAGGTTTGATTCTTCGTTTCGAGATCCCTCACCGCTCAGAAGGAAACCCTTTTGCTTCTGTTGTTCACCTCAAAGTGGCGATGCTCCGGTCATCCAGCCCGCCCACAACGGTGGCATCCCACATCACCCAGTATCGTTTCTTCTTAACCGAACCGCCGTTTTCCTGGACAAAAGAAAGTCGTACCAGCTTAGTCGTGAACTCGTTATCAGCAGCAACAGGGAACAAACTGTGGAAGTAATCGGCTCTTAGTGGAAGGTTGCACTCCTGGCGCATTTGATTAACGTGTTCCTCGCACTCTCCGACCTCGCTTCGAGAACTTGAATCTTCAGAGTTCTCCAGGACGTGGTCCAAAGCGAGTATCAAATTATTCGCAGAAACTGGAAGGCATAAACACGTTCTGAACTCAGCCTGAACGTGTGGCTCAAAATCCGCGGGTGATGCTTAACAACCATTTAAGCCAGCCGCAATTTCGTAGTAACGCTGCCGACCTACTCTGGCACTGTGAAATGACCGTGGGTAAGGAGCAGGGAATGAAAGAAAGCAAGCGACAAGCGAGTTTTTATGTGTTCTGCGCGTGGTGTGGAACTACAATTCGTGAAGATAAAGCTGAAGATTCTGAGGGAACATGTTTGCGGTGCTTCTACCGGATACTGAATGAACGTTATCGAGTTCGACGGCGAACAGAGTTGCGCAACGGCGTGAGCGATCGCTAGCTGTCTTCCGATCATTAAGAACAGCAGTCTCGAGCGGTGACAATCCGCTTGAGAGTACAATCGCCGGCAATTACATTACTCCATCCGTCCGCGTCGATATCTATTTCTGCTAAAGCGGCGGTCGACATCGATTCCGATCGACCTGTGAGCGACCGAAGAAGATCTTCCATACCCGGATTGTGGCCCACGACCATGATGCTTTGAAGTTGCGGGTCGGATTCTGAAATCACCACGAGTAGGTCTTGCGATGTCGCATCATAGATTCGAGGATCATTCCGAACATCGACAGCGAGCCGAGCCCCATGTAAGACCAACTCCGTTGTCTCGCGAGCGCGTTTTGCAGGCGAACTAATTACCAGATCGATTTTGAGTTGCCGGCCGCCCAGGTATTGACCAACCATCTCCGCATCCCTGGATCCCTGCTCAGTTAGCGTTCGATCAAAGTCGCTGCCGCCTGGTTCTGAAGGGATGGCCTTGGCATGTCGCAACAAAAAGAGTGTCTTCATGGCGCTTGGGTTTACTCGTACACCTAAAGTAATCGTGACGGTCTGCTGCGCATTGTACCGAATCGCTGTGATACTCTGACTACTAATTGTGCAACAAGAGGTTAGTACAAGACCAAGCAGGGTTAGCTATCGCGTCCGGAAGATGCGCACCCGCGCGCGTATCACGCGGCGGGAAATAGAACGAATAGCAAGTACTCCCACCCTTGGCGGAATCTTTCTATCATTCCTTAAGATCGGTCTGGTGGGCTTTGGCGGCGGCCTCGCTGTGATAGCGCAGATTAGGTCACTCGCAGTCCAGCAGCGACGATGGTTAACGGATCAGGAATTTGCAGCCGCTTTTGCCCTTGCGCAAACATTACCGGGCACCTCGGCTGGTAATACCGCGACCTACGTGGGGCTGAAGGTCCGGGGTTGGCGCGGCGCCTCCGTCGCGATAGCCGGTTTCATACTGCCATCGATGTTGATAATGATTGTGCTGGCAATCCTCTATCGACATCTGAGGCACCTTCCCGACACCGATTATCTTTTTCATGGGTTAAATGCTGCCGTGGTGGCACTGATCATAGTGACAGCATTGCGCATGGGACGCCACACGCTTCACAAGCAGTGGCAATGGGCGGTCGCCGTGGTCGCTTGTTTAGTTGGTGTGTTTTTGGGCGCGACAGTAATAGAGGTTGTTCTCGCTGCCGGCATTGTTGGCATCTTTGTTGACTCGTTCGCAGAGAGGCAATTACGCAGACTCGGTGGACTGGCGGCGCGCAGGCGTAAGCGCATCGCTGCCCGCATGAAGTTACGTCGGAGACGGCAAATCGATCACAAATATTTTGTTGGCGGCTACCTCACTCGCGCGCTTGCCGAAGAGCGAGTGCGACGGGCTGAGTTGGCTGCTGCGGAAGTAGATCATTCCGATGCGAATGTCGCCCCGAGTGATCCCGAAACGTCAAGAGAAGGCCGGAAATCACTGCTGCTCTTTGGCCTGTCAGTCCCCATATTCGCGAAGCTGGGGCTGTTGTTAATGATCTCGACGATCTTCCTGCGGTTGGGAGCGATCACTTTCGGAGGTGGCTTCGTAATGATTCCACTGCTCGAGGCCGAGGTCGTAAATACACATCAATGGTTGACCCATCAGGAATTTGCCGATGCTATGGCTCTCGGTCAAATCACTCCGGGGCCAGTTCTGATCGCCGCCACCTTCATCGGCTATCGGGTAGCAGGGACACTCGGTGCGCTCGTTTCAACTGTCAGCATTTTCCTTCCATCCTTCTTGATGACGATTGCCGCGGGATCCTCACTCACACGGTTTCATACCAATCCGATCGTCCAATCATTCTTAAAAGGCGTTACGCCGGCAGTCGTTGGTCTATTGGTAGCTGCGGGTTGGAGCCTCGGGCGGGCAGGCATTCATACCTGGATCGGTTTGTCCATTGCCATCATTGCAGGGCTACTGTTGATCCGCTATCGACCAAACGCATTTTGGGTGATCATGGGAGCTGGAGTGATACGTGTTCTGATTCGTCTTGTCGTGTATTGAATGCATGAGCTGACGTTCACTCGCTGCTCCTCAACTTCAAAGGCAACGAACCCATTTCGTAGTTCAGCAGGTCACCGATATGATCGATACTGATGTCTGCTGGAGGGTACTTCGCGACCTCGCTCTCATCATTTGCATAGTGTCCTTGCCGCAGAAACACTGTCGTCACGCGTGCGCCCCACGCCCGCTTGATCTCAGTTAAGATTCTGATCTTGTCGTCAACAAGCACATAATGCTCAGCCGGATAGCGGCGTTCAACATCCGCCAGTTCCTGCTCTTTGTGGATGTAGATCAAAACGTTTTTATCTACCTCTTCAAAGAGGCCCGAGCGCTCAACCTTGCGTGGTTGAAACACAACGTCGCCATCGGAAAGGATCACTGTCGGTCCCCATTGTTTACAGTTGTCTATGACATCGAGCGAGTTTGGAAAGAGGCGATTGGCAAACGGATAATTAATGAGGTACGTCGAAACGGCGAGTAGACGGGTGTCGTAAGGATTCTCTTGCCTGTAGCGTTGGAGGGCGCCCAAATAGTCAGCGTATCCAAGCTCAGCGCGCAAATCTTCGAAGATTGCCCAGTAATGAGTACTGCGATCTGTGCCGACTTCACGCTCGAGATAGCGCTTCAAGTCGGCGGTAACTCGGTCGTTATCAAGTAAGGTGTTATCTACATCGAAGAGATAGACTATCTCGTGCTTCGGCATTGTGAGCCCTCCTGGACT
>WNGF01015086.1_pt1 | contig 16523 bp, 23 predicted proteins | sample 5400641 | NCBI WGS metagenome assembly WNGF01 (sample SAMN13153371, study PRJNA577476) | soil metagenome | isolation source: 80 cm soil or saprolite under grassland replicate 2 | place: USA:California | collected 2016-06-15
AGGTGTGGTACAATCGCAAGCGTCGGCATCAGACTCTGGGATACCGAACGCCCGTACAGTACGAAAAAGAAGTTCTTGAGGTGCTCGAACGAGCGAACGCAGCCTGAACTACGTGTCCACCAAACCGGGGTCGTTCCACCTGCGCCCTAACGAACGTTGCAGCTGACAAGCACTTCTGGATTACGCGCTACGCGCGCATTGTTAGATGTGCTTGCAGCTGAACTCAGGCGTTAGGCGACACACACGTCGAGAGCAGCGAGGTCATCGGGATGCAAACGAATAGTCGCCGGGTTGTTTCACTGACCGCGCTCGCCGGCCTACTCCTCGCTGGCGTCGCCCAGGGCGTTGGCGCCCAAGTCGCGTACGATACCCCGCACGCCAGAGTGGAGGTGTTGGGCTTGCGGCACTGGACGCTCCAGGCGCTGCAAGATTCGATTCGGCACCGAGTCCCCGGGCAAACGCTCGCGGATGCGGCGTGCATGGTCACACTTCGCGACTCGCTGCACTTCGCAGACGCACACGTCCTCGTCATGACCTATTCGGCCAGACCTGACGAGGTGGAGCGGCACTATCTGATCATAAAAGTCATCGAGCCCGAGGAGTCCGTGGTCGCCCCGAGGCTACACGTGAGGATGCTGAGCGCCTCTGGAGCTTTTTGGACGCGCATCGTTCCGAGTCCGACCGGCGCACGGCAGTCGCCGCGCTGCGTCGGGACGGCCCGTACGCGAATCGCGTCGTCGCCGCGGCGGTGCTCGCGAACTTCGCGGAGCAGGATTCGACGTGGTGGGCGCTCACCGAGGCACTGCGTGACGGTAACGAAGCCGTGCGTACGGCCGCGCTCGTCGTGCTGCGCGGCCTGCCCAGGCGCCCGATAAACTGGGCGCCCACTGTTCCAGCGCTCCGCGGGTTGCTCGGTGGCACCAATGTTGGAGCGACGCACGATGTGATGGAGTTGTTGGACCACACGCACGTGAGCGCCGCGCTTGCACGCCCACTCCTTCACGACAATGGAGACTGGGTGCTCACGCACCTGCGCGCCGAGTACCCTGGGGCGAGCGATGCCGCGCATGCCCTGCTCGTCCGACTGAATAGCGGGCGCGATTTGGGCGTGAGCGCCACCATCTGGGCGCGTTGGCTTGCGACGCTGTAGATACCGGCCCGGTCGCCTACCGAATCGTTGCAGCTGACGTGGCGGCCCAACCCTCCTCGGAGGTCCACAACTCCGCGTCGGCCGCCATCCAGCTGAGCTCGGGCGTTAGCCGACTGCATCGATGTGACAATTACGCTCGTTTTATCATTGCGGCTGGACAGTGACCGGCACCCTAACCTGAAATCTCCGGTCGGCACGTTCGTTCTGAACTGTGAGAATAAGTTTGACGCGTCCCGGCAGTCTTGCTTGAAAGTGCAGCGTTCTAGGAGTGTGGATTTTCCAGTTGCCCTCAACCGGCGGGCTTGTCACGGCCCAAAAGGTCGTATCAACACCGACGTTGAAAATGACGTCAGGAACTGAGACACCGACGGAGTCGAAAGCTGTGACCGAAACCGAAAACGTTTCACCCACGTGAGCTACGACGCTTTCCGGCTGGGCTACGAATCCGGCAGCCTTGGGCGATACCATAAGCCGTATGGTCGGACTAATCACGCTACCTACACTCGCGGTGAACTCCGTCTCTCCGATCGACAACGTTTTGATATGTCCAAGAGAATCCACCGTTGCGACGGCCGGATTACTCGAGCGATAGTGGAATCGTCCGGGCTCAACTGAAGAATCGTAAATGGTGTGCGTAGGCCAGAAGCCGGAGAAGGCCTGGGCCTGCAGGCTATCGGGTTCACCCAGTGTCAAAAAAACATCACTGATGTAACCACTATACCCGATGCCGAGGTATATACCGGCAATTTCGGATTTCGCGTTAGTCACTTCGTCGAGCTTGCAGCTGTTCGAAGCGAGTAGCGACGCTATAACGCAACAAACAGTGATGGGTTTCACACCCGGACTTTAGCAACTCGCGATCTCCGGACGTATACGTCATCGTACGTAGAATGCCGTTGCCGCCAGGGCCTCATCCAATCCACCGCGACCTAACGTTAGTTGCAGCCGACGGGCACGGCCAAGTCGTTGGGTTGAGTATGTTCAGAGTAGGATCGCCCGCAGCTGAACTCGGACGTTAGGCAGCCCCGACAACTGAGAGGCGTTCCATCGTTAACGGCTCCTCGCCGCGAGGAGCGGCCTCCGCGCCAAGGAGGCGCTGTCGATTTCCTTCTCTGTCATTCGTCGTAAGTGTAGAAGCCGTAGTTCTCGGACGGCCACCCTTGCCGGGAAGCAAACAATGACTCGTGTACGCGTACACAACTTTACGATTTCGCTCGACGGCTACGGCGCTGGCCCGCACCAGACTCGCGAGAATCCACTCGGCGTCGGTGGTGAAGCTCTGCACGACTGGTTCATCCCCACCCGCGCGTTCCAGCGCATCAATGGCAAAACCGGCGGCACCACCGGACCCGATGACGATATCGCGTCGCGTTTTGGCGAGGGCGTCGGAGCCTGGATCATGGGACGCAACATGTTCGGTCCGATTCGTGGCCCGTGGCCCGATGACTCCTGGCGCGGCTGGTGGGGAAAGAACCCGCCCTACCACGGCCCCGTATTTGTGTTGACGCATTACGAGCGCGCGCCGATTGAAATGGAAGGCGGCACGGTTTTTCACTTCGTCACGAGCGGCATCCGCGACGCGATGGAACGAGCGAAGGCGGCAGCTGAAGGAAAAGATGTAGAGATCGGTGGCGGCGTGTCGACGGTCCGCCAATACCTCGAAGCCGGACTCATCGACGAGCTGCATGTGGCGATCGCGCCAAGGCTGCTCGGGTCCGGCGAGCATCTCTTGTACGGCCTCGATCTCACGGCATTGGGCTATGAGTGCACCACCCATGTGCCCACCGCCGCCGCAACGCACGTCGTGCTGACGCGACGTCAGTGACTCGAGCGGTGAGCGATCGTTGAAGAGCCTGACTCCGTCGGGATGGGTCTGCCCGGCGCGGGCAGCGGAGGTCCATGATTGGCGCCAAGCGCCGAAGTTACTCGCAGCTCAAAGTAGTTTCCGCTGCTCCTTGTTGGTGAGTTCCGCAGCGGCGATATCCCCACTGCCGTCGGGCAATTCTCGCCTTACCGCTCGCCTGGCGAGAGCGAGCGAACCCACTGCGCTGATCCCGCAAGCAAGAGCGAATATCGGCGCGATCGCTAGCGCCTCTGCCCCGCTAAGGGACGCGGCCCTGACGAAGAGGGCCGATAGCAGAATGCCGCCCGTCGCACCCCACACTGCAAACCGCGGAAACGACATCTGATCAAGACTGAGACGACCTTCGGTCAGCGCGAGCACCCCGGAGAAGATGACGCCGGCGATGAAGCCGAGGATACCAAAGACGAGAGGAAACGGGACATCGGCATTGAAGCCAAACACCCACCTCGGCACGGAGCCCGCAAGTCCCCATGCCGCTCCCCAAGTGAGGCCCATCCCGATTGCGCCGCGAATGCGCCGCAGCGGCTTCCCCATGATCGCCTCCGACCCTAGCGCTGCGCGCGTCCTCAGCGGCTACCGTTAGTCGAGTGCTACTTTATGCTGCAAAGTACAATTCATGGAAGCGGGATTCAAGAGCGCTCACCGGCCGTTCGACAAGAACGTGGGGGGACCGAGGGCGCGTCGTGATCTTCGCGGCCGCAACACCTGACAAACATTGCTGCTGACGCGGTGCTGGGACTTATGAGGTATTGCGCTCACTGTCGTTTCCACCAAGCATTAGGGAGCGCGGTCAGATGAACTTGAACGTTACGCCGCCGCACCCGGACTTTGCATGGCCAAGTTTGCTGAGAATGAAGCGGCAAAGCCCAACCCGGCGCTGCAGCCGCTGAGCGTCTTGGTTGGGACGTGGAAGACGACCGGGACACATCCGCTCGTTCCCGGGAAGACGTTTCACGGTCGCACTTCATTCCGTTGGCTCGAGAGTGGGGCCTTCCTGATCATGCATTCTCAAATCGATGAGCCCGAGATTCCTAGTGGGATCGCCATATTCGGAACGGACGACACGAGTGGCGAGTGCTCGATGTTGTACTTTGACGAGCGGGGAGTATCCCGGCGGTACGAGACTCGCATCCAAGGCAATGAATGGCTGTGGTGGCGGAATGCTCCTGGGTTCTCGCAGCGCCTCGTCGGAACGATCGCGGCTGACGGGCGAACGATTGTCAGTCACGGCGAATACTCGCGAGACGGCGAGCATTGGGAACAGGATCTCGCCCTCACGTATAGTCGCGTCGACTGAGTGACTCGCGCCGTCGCCGGAGCCCGTCCGCCGGGCGTTAGCCCGATGTTCTTCGCACAAGTATCGGGATAGAACATTCACGCGAATTGCATTATGTCCTACAAACACGCTCTGCTCGCATTCTGTCTCTTTACGGCGCCGTTGGCACGCGGGTACTCGCAACCAACTGTCGAAATTACGGGTATCAGCCTGCGTGGAGTTCCACACCCCGTATCGGCCGCGCTGGCTTACTGGGACTCGCTCGGTTTGACCGAAACGCAAGTTCGGCAACTGAGGCACATTTCCGAGCGCCTTGAGAATCGCTTCGCGCAGGCCGCCGTAAAGATCTTTCCCGACAGCTCCGCGCTCCTGCATTTGTGGCGATCGGAGCCCATCGACAGCGCTGCGCTGGCCAAGTCGGCTCACGACAAGGTCGCGACGGAAACATCTCTCGTGATTGCAACGCTACGGGCGCGTGACGAGGTGTTCGCGGTGTTGACATCCGAACAGCGAGTGCGGTTGAACAGTCTTGTACACCCGGTCGCTGGCTCCGCTCTCCGCCCGGAGAGACCGACCCGATTGTGTACGTTGGGCGGCATCGGCGGAAGCTCTGTCATCTCAGATCAGGTGGATTTGGTGTATAGCTTGGACCTGAAGGGTGACAGCGCATACGTTGGCACGATCTTCGTGGCGCGTGCTGATGAGAAGCTGCAGAGTTCGCCACGTCGGCTCTCCAAACCGGATCTGCCTGGAGCACCAGGCTTTCTCAGCGGAGGCACATCCGGACGCTGGTGGCTGCAGTACGATAGGCGGGAGCACGCTGCGTGGGTTGAAACGCGAAGGATCGACCTCGGTCAGAACAACGTCGTTCTTGTGCAGGGCATCGATCGCCTCACGAAAGATCCAGACATTGCAGGCCTTGTCCGTGTTGAATCGCCATTCTACACGAACGGTTGCCGGTCCGCTGAGCTGACAGAGTTGATTAAAGAACAAGTCCTGAAGTCGGCCAGAGTCCGTACGTTCATCGAATCCGGCAGGTAGCCACTCACGGGCTAACAAATGGATGAAGCTGACATCATACTCTCACGCAAATGCGACCCCTTCGCTATTCCATCAACGTCACATTGGACGGGTGCTGCGATCATCGTGTAATGATCGCGGACGAAGAGTTGCACCGTCACGCGATTGAGAACCTCGAGCAGGCCGATGCCCTTCTCTTTGGCCGCGTGACTTACGAAATGATGGAGACAGCATGGCGGCACCCGGTGCCGGCGGGCGCGCGACCTGATTGGATGGAACCCTTCGCCCAGAAGATCGACGCGATGAAGAAGTATGTAGTGTCGAGCACACTCGACCGGGTAGATTGGAATGCGGAGCTCGTGCGCGGCGATCTAAGGAACGCCGTTCAGCAGCTCAAGGACAAATCCGGAAAGGGGCTGCTAACGGGAGGCGTGAAGCTCCCGCTGGCGTTGGCGGAGCTGGGATTGATCGATGAGTACGAGTTCGTGGTGCACCCCAGGCTAGCGGGTCACGGGCCGACGTTGTTCGCGGGACTCTCAAAGCATATCGACTTGAAGCTCGTGAGCCGCGAGGAGCTCGGCTCAGGGGCGGTGGCGATGCGGTATGAGCCGAGACGGTAGCCCTCGCACGGAAAGGTGGGAGTCAGGGACATGACGCTTCAGCGGATGGACAATGTTCTCATCGTCGTCGACGACCTCGAGGCTGCGAAGGCATTCTTCGTCGAGCTTGGTATGGAGCTGGAGGGCGAGACGCCGCTCGAGGGCCCTTGGGTGGATCGTATTGTCGGGCTCGAGAACGTTCGATGCGAGATCGCGATGATGCGGACCCCCGACGGCCACGGTCGGATTGAGCTGGACAAGTTCCACACGCCGGCGGCGGTCAGAGCCGAGCCGAAGAACGCACCAGTGAACACGCTGGGCATACGTCGCATCATGTTCGCCGTCGATGACATCGATGAGGTCCTCGCGCGCTTGCGCGGTCACGGCGCTGAGCTCATCGGCGAAGTCGTCCAGTACGAGAACATGTACCGGCTCTGTTACATCCGCGGCCCCGAGGGCATCATCGTCGCGCTTGCGGAGAAGCTCTCATGAGGCGTTTCTGCATGGGGCACAGGTAGAACCGGACTTGCGTGACGGCAAGCGAGACTCGGGTTGGCAAAAAGCCATTCACTTCCGTATAACAAATCGTTCGAGCCGACATTCCAGATCTTTGCGAGACAGCTGACCACTCACCGCGGAACGTAAGTCATGTCATCCATCATCCATTCGCAGGCAGCAGACATTCCCGCCAACATGACAACGACCGGCTTCGACGTGCCCGGATTCCGAATCGTCGACAATGTTGGCGTAGTACGTGGTGTGGTCGTCCGATCCCGATCGCTCTTCGGTACTCTCGGCGCCACGCTGCAATCGGTAGTTGGCGGCAATATCTCGCTCTTTACGGAACTCGCCGAGCGAACGCGCAAGCAGGCGTTCGATACAATGCTGGTTCAAGCGCATAGGGCGGGGGCCGACGCAGTGATCGGCATCCGCTATGACGCGAACGAACTCATGAAAGGCGTGACAGAGGTATTGTGTTACGGGACGGGCGTTCGCGTCGAGCCGATGGAATACTGAGGAACATCGCGACGCGATTCCCGATCCGCGCGGCCTGACACTCGTTGAAGCTCACGGGCGATGTATGGAAGCTCGATTCGCCCGCAGCTTGACTGAATGCGTTAGACGGCGCTACAGATCGCGCACCGTTACGGGAGTCGAGTGATTGCCCTTTTCAAGAAATGGCGTCGCCAACGGCTGCGCGCGTTGCCACTCTCGGCCGAGTGGGAGCGCATCATTGAGCGCAATGTCTCCGCGTACTCGCGCCTCTCACCCGAAGACCGGCGAGAGCTGTTAGGCCATACTCAGGTGCTTCTCGCTGAGAAGCACTTTGAAGGATGTGGCGGCCTGCAGCTCACCGATGAGATCCGGGTAACCGTCGCCGCACAGGCAAGCGTGCTGCTCTTGCACCGCGAGACCGATTACTACCCGCGGTTGACGTCTATTCTGATTTATCCGGGCGCTTATGTCGTGCCCGGTGAGAGACCCATTGGCGGAGGCATTTGGGAAGAAGGCGAAGAGGTGCGCCTTGGCCACACATCGGCTCAACTGGGCGCGCTCGTTGTTGCATGGGGCGATGTGGTCCGGGGCGCTCGCACCTTCGATGATGCCGACAACGTGGTGTTTCACGAGTTTGCGCATCAGCTCGACTTTGAAGATCATGTGGTGGACGGCACTCCGCTCTTGGCGTCGCGGCAATACGTGTCCTGGGCCCGTGTCCTGGGAGCGGAATACGAGGCGTTGCGTCGGGCAACCGTTCAGGCGACGCCCACCTTGATCGACGAATACGGAGCGACGAATCCGGCGGAGTTCTTCGCCGTGGTGACCGAATTGTTTTTCGAGCGCCCCACGGCGCTGCTGGAACGCCACCCCGCCCTGTATGAAGAACTCCGAACGTTCTATCAGCAAGATCCCGCGACCTGGCTTAACAGAGATCTCGACCCGCCAATTAACGATCGTTGAACCCGACGAGCGATCCGAGGATTGCGCGGCCTTCGGCCGCGCTTCTTATTTGATTCGCTTGCAGCTGAACTTGGGCGTTAGGTGCCTGCTCATGCATCAACAATTCTTCAGTTCACGCACGTATCGTTTTCGATTAGGTACGCTGATGACCTTACTCTGCGCGTCAGTCGCCGGACGTAATGTCGCCGCTCAGAGCGTCGTCGCAGTTCGAGACGCGCAGAACCTCTCCCCAGCAGCCGTTGTCGAACGGTACGCAAACGCCCTGATTGCGAAGGATTGGGCAACCTGCGTCAGCCTTACCGATCCGGAGGAACTCGCTCGGAACAAAGCAGCGTTCGTGCCGATCTTTCAACGCGATTCCTCCGGCCAGCTCGCGTCGCGAATTCTAGGTACGCCGCGGCAACTGGTTGTGAGCAGTTTGTCAGATCGGGAATTCAACGCGCGGCTTTTCGCGTTTTTCGTGTCAACCAGTTCACAAGGCTCCGCTCTAGAGCGCTTTCAAGGAGTCGACGTGGTGCGGAGCTCGACTCCGATCGCGCAGCCCGCGCTGGCCCTCCTCCGCATAGCGGGCCAGCCACTTGTAGCCGATGCGACGACTGACGCCGTACCGCGCGCAGAGCTCCGACATCGTGAACCGGTCGCTCAGCGCATCTTGAATGAACTGGATTCGCTCTTCCACAGGGGCAGTCTCCAACCAGGGCATCGGCCATCCTCGCTGAACCGGGATGCAGCTACGCCGCAAAGGTGATAGTGTGCATTGAAAATGCGGCTTCGCTCCGGTATATCGAATTAGCACTTGAGGGCGCCTGAATCCCGTGCGTGCACTATCGAGCTGTGCAAAAGCCGCCTTGTTTCTCCTCGTCGTCCAGACGGGCGTATTGTCCTGTCAGTCGACCGGTTTGCAGACGGTCGGAGAAGATTCACTTCGCGAATACACAGGCACCTACCAGTGGGGCCCGACCGAGTTCGTCTACCTCCAACTCTGGAGCGAGCTCACTGGTAAGAATCAACTTGTCGCGTTCGACGAGTCCGGTGAGGTGCGCGCGCTTTATCCCACCGCACGCGATCACTTCTCCGCGGGGGCCGCCGCTGGTGTGCCGCAGCCGGTCGAGTCGCGCGTCGAGTTTATACGCGACACTACCGGAAAAATCACCGCACTTACATGGCAGCGCGCAAGCGCACCGTCGCGAACTGCACGCCGGGTGGAAATCGAAGCGCGTCAGAACGTCCAATTTTCAAATGGAAACGTCAGACTCGCCGGAACGCTAATCAGTCCGCGCATCGGCGCGAAGCACCCGGCCATCATCCTCGTCCACGCCTCAGGCGCCGAGGATCGTGGATACCTGCTTCCCTTCGCGCATTTCCTCGTCCGCCACGGCATCGCGGTACTCGGCTACGACAAGCGCGGGGTGGGCGGATCGACCGGCGATTGGCGCACTGCCTCGTTCGATGACCTCGCCGGCGATGTAGTCGCTGCCTTCGAGTACCTGAAGACGCGGCCGGACATTGATCCAAAGCAGATCGGCTTACTGGGCTGGAGTCAGGCGGGGTGGGTTATGCCGCTCGCGGCGGTACGCGCGACCGACATCGCGTTTTTGATCAGCATTTCCGGTGCAGGAATAACCGCCGCCGAGACAACGATCGATGAGACGCAGCACGAATTGACCTCGAGAGGGATGAAGCCGCAGACCATCCAAGACATCGTGGAATTAATGAAGGTCCAGAATCGGTACGCTCAGTCGGGCCAAGGGTGGAACGACTACGCAGCCGGCCGCTCGGCGCTCGTTGCCCGAATCGGTCGAGCTCCGGAAACTTTTCCGGCATCTCCGGACGATCCTTATTGGGCGTTTATCCGGCGAATTTATTTCCACGACCCCGCACCGACGCTGCGGCACCTCAAGATTCCAACCCTCGCGCTGTTCGGCGAGCTCGATGACAACATCGTGGCGGAAAAGAACCGGTCGGCATGGGATTCGGCCCTTCGAGCCGCAAGAAATTCAGATTACACGCTCCGGATTATTCCAAAAGCGGATCACCTGATGCTGGAGGCGAAGCTGGGCACCAACGCCGAGATGCCGACGCTGCACCGCTTCGTGCCGGTGTACGCGGAGACCGTGCGTGATTGGCTCGCGCCGCGCGTGCGCGGCTTTCGGCGGTGACGGCCGCATCATAAATTTCGAATTCGGACGATGGCCTCCCGTCAACGCCCCTGTATTCATCCACTGGGAGGTTCGCATGTCGCGCATTTCGTTCTCACTGCGTCCTGTCGGAGTCGGTTCGGCGCTCGTTCTGTTCCTCTGCGCACACCTTTCAGCGCTCGCGGCGAGTCTTCATCGCGAATTCCCTCAGGGATCAGTACGACCCTGATTAGAGCCAATCACCTCCAATAATGATTGAATTCTCGGGACGCGTAAAAGCCAATCGTGGTCTTGGCCGGACCACGGCTAAGTGTTCCGGCTTGGCGCTGCCGGCAGGCTCGCTACCGGTCCACCCGCTGCCTTCGTCAAAGCGTGGATCGCTTGCGTCAGCTCGAGAATCTGCGTAGAGAGCGTCAGCAGGTCTTCATTCTGCTTCTCCTCCGTCTGGACCATCGCCCATTGGTGATCGGCGAGCACCTCGCGCTTGACGTCGGCGCGGTTCTGGCTAATCATCACGAACGTCGACAGGAATATTGCCTCCAACGACACGATCATCGTGAGCAGGCCGTACGGATACGCCTCCACGCGAAAGATGATCCACGCTGCGAACCAGAGTAGGTGCAAGTACACGAACGCCATCGACCCGGCGAACGTCGTGATCTTGTCCGCGACGCGATTCTGCGCGCTCTCGGCACGCGACGCCTCGTGCTCGACGAGTGCCGGATGCCGCGATGGGCCTGCCCGGCGCGTAGCGCTCATCTGGATGCCTCCTAGGTCGATTCGCTCAAGGCCCGACGCCAACCGACCGCTGGCACGGTTAACACGGACGGCACAAGTTACGCAAAGTGTGTTGTCCAGCGGTGGCGCTGTCAAATCTGCATCACGATGCCAGTTGCTGGCATGTCTTGAGTCGCAACTCCGAATTGATGGGCGCCTAACAAGCCGAGAAACCTCATGAACCTATCACGTCGAGAGTGGTTCTAACCGCAATCCGTTAGCCTGCCGATCTCACATTTCTTGATTATGACGCAGCCAAAGGCGGATTACGCCCAGCACAGTCACAGGAAGCAAATGCCGATTCTGCGTATTCAACACGCTGTCCCGGATTTCGAGAGTTGGAAGCGGGCCTTCGAGAGCGATCCAATGGATCGCAAAAGATCTGGCGTTCGTCACTATTGGGTCTATCGATCCGTTGATGATCCGAACTTCGTCATGATCGATTTGGAATTCGACTCTATTCGTGAAGCCGAGGCTATGTTGGAACGTCTTCGGAGCATGTGGGCAGGGCCAGGCGGGGCGGTAACGCGCAACCCTGAGGCATGGGTTGTTGAAACGGTAGAATCACGTGCTCTCTGATAGAGATCGCTGCTCAATCGGATAAACTGCAACCGTCGCCCGCGACAGAGATTTATTCTCGCATGTCATTCAAAGTCAGGATCTGTTCCGTTCGCATCGGCAGCGCGATCCTGTTCGCGTCTCTTGTCGCGTGCAAAAGCGATACAGTCGAAAGCCCCAGGCCAGGTCTTGACTTCGATTTCTCGGACGGTGCACAGGGTTGGACTGCGCAATTCGCGGATTATCCACCCGGCGATGACGCTTATGAGCTAGCGAGCGGTTACCGCAGACTCCCATCCCCGCTCAATACCCGTGGCGGGTTTTTTATCTCCGGAGCCAACTACAGCGATGACCTCTTCATGTATCTGAAGAGGCACGTTACTGGTTTTGAAGCGAACGCGAATTACCAAGTCTCATTCATCGTCGAGTTCGCGACTGACGTACCGACCGGATGCGGAGGTGTTGGGGGACAACCGGGAGAAGGTGTCTTCGTCAAAGCTGGAGCCAGTACAGTCGAACCTACGCCCTTTGTCGACCAGAACGGTTGGCTGCGAATGAACATCGATAAGGGCAATCAGTCCCGAGGCGGTGTTAACGCTCTAGTCATCGGAAATGTCGCAAACTCGACTCTTTGCGAGCAGAATATTCGACGCTACGAGATAAAGCAGCTTCGTAGTCCGCGTGCCCTGCTTGTCACGACTGATGGTGCGGGATCCGCCTGGCTTTTTGTCGGAACGGATTCTGGCTTTGAGGCAGTTACATCTCTGTACTATACCCGCATAACTGCCGAGTTCTCGAAGGAGTGACACACATCTGCGCGCTCTGAGCAGGCTCGCTGAGCCCGGTAGCTTCAAATCGTACCAGTCGCTCTTCGGCCGGCGCGAGACGCACCCGCTTCACTACATCGCGTTTAGTGAGCTCTCTTCGTTGGAGTGAAGCGGCCCCGCTCGTCGGACAACGTGCATTTACTCTTCTACGCGTGCACCGCGGAGCGGATCGTGAACGCTGCCACGAGTAGCGCGAGCCCGGATATCATCGCGAAGCCGGCGATCAACCCCATAATGGCCGCGAGCGTGACAGGCGGCGCGAGCACCGCGAACAATCCCGCAGCCACACCTAGAACGGCGAACGCGATGGTCCAGCCCCAGGGCAGCCCGAGCTGCCTCTGTCGCATGCCGACGTATATCCCGAGAACGCCGGTGATCAAGAGCCACCACGCCACCCAGACGACGGCGAATGTGAGCGAGAGTACCGGGTAGTAAACCAGTGACGCGATTCCAAACGCGACACTCACCAGGCCGCCGAGAAGCATCACCCACCAGTGGCTCATCACCGCTCGCATCTCGATGCCGTGAACAATTTCGACAGTGCCTGAGAAGAGCGCCCACCACGCAATCACGAGCGCAAACGCGGCGATCGAATCCAGCGGCCGCGCGAAAACGAATATCCCGACGGCGACCGACAGCAGACCACGAAGCACCAGCGCCCACCACGCACCGCGATACACGCGCCTGACATCATCAAGGACCGTTGTCGCCATGTTGCCCCCGGCTCAAAGTTTTTTTGGCTACTGCTCCTTCACGCGTTTCTTCCGTCTACTCGAATAAGTGTTTCGTCCGGCCTACTTTAAGGATTGCTCGCTCCGCTCGCAACTGCCTGGTCGTATACTTCGGCCATCGATCATGGCTATTCCATTAACTCGGGGCGAGCCTAACCAGGCCTGCGAACAGGAGCTTCCATGACTCAAACCAACTCCGTCGAACGGGGTGCCCACGTTCGGTTTCCACCGCCACTCGTGTTTCTAATCTTTCTTTTGCTGGGCGTGGCACTCAAATACGCGGTACCTGCACCAGTTCCGGTGAGCAGGGCGATCAGCGCTATCGGTGGGATTGTTATTCTCGTGATCGGCTTGGGCTTCATCGCCTCCGCGCGTATCTGGTTCCACCGTACGGGCCAGAACCCCGCCCCCTGGAAGCCCTCACCCGCACTCATCTTGAGAGGGCCCTACCGTTTCACACGAAATCCGATGTATCTCGGAGTCACTCTGGTCGTGCTGGGTCTCGGTCTGGCGGCAAACAATCTCTGGATTTCGTTGTTTGCCTTCCCCGCACTTATGATCGTGCATTTCATCGCCGTGCTGCCCGAAGAGAAGTATCTATCCGAGCAATTTGGCGAGAGCTACAGGGCTTATGTCGCCCAGGTGAGGCGATATCTCTGACCGAACACCGGAACATGTCACACGAAGTGCTGGCTAACAGGCGTTTCGGCCGATGGCGGCCGGTACCATCTATAGCCGCCGCGGCTGAAACGCGATCGTTAGATCGGCAAGACACGAGCACGACTTTGCAGGGCGTCGAATGGGTGTGCTGAAACCCGAGTATCGAACCGCACTCGGCTGGCAGATAGCGCTTGCACTCTACATGCAACTTATCTCCTGGGTTCCACTCGGTCGGTGGAACTATCAGCCTTGCTGTGCGCCGGGGCTCGAACAGCTGCGTCGCGGTACTCTATCGGCGAGCGACGGGCTCATGATGGTGGCATTTCTGCTACCGGTGGCTGTCTTCTGGCTGGGGGCTCGCCGCGACTGGCGTTGGGCCATGGTCCTTTCATTGTTGCCGATCGGCGTGTGGCTAGGGCTGCAGATCTGGACCTGGTGGCCGCCATACGTCTACGCGCGCGCGTTCGCCGAATCGACTCCGATCTTGCCGCGATGGGACAACCATCTGCCCCCGGATGCCGCGCACTTCGTGCTGCAGGTGTTATTGGCGGGCAGCATGGCAACCGGAACGAGAGCTGTGCTGCGGCAGCTGCGCGGGCGGTCGAACAAGCCGCCGCAGCCGACGGGCTGCGTTGGCGCGCCGGGCTGAGTCCATCGTTCGTGAACGCCGCTCGCGGCCGAGCGGCATGACGTAAGGCCGCAGAAAATACACTCTCTCCCCAACCACCACCCTTCCTCGGACATTCTTATGAAGCGAGTCACTGGCATTGGCGGCATCTTCTTCAAAGCCAAAGACGCTCCGGCACTACAGGCTTGGTACAAGCGCCACCTCGGAATCGATGTCCAGGAATGGGGTGGCACGGCTTTCACCTGGACCGACGGTGAAGGTAAGCCGGTCGCCGGAACAACCGTCTGGTCTATTGGTTCGGCGCAAGGTGACCAGTTTGCGCCCAGCACGGCAACTTTCATGGTCAACTACCGGGTGGAGGATCTCCACGCCCTGGTCAAAGTCTTGCGCGAAGAAGGCTGCAACGTTCTCGAGAAGATCGACGATTCCGAGTACGGGAAGTTTGCCTGGGTCATCGATCCAGAAGGAAACAAGGTAGAACTTTGGCAACCGCCTGCCGGGCAATGACCAGCTACCGCTTGGGCTCGAACAGTTCAACTGGATTCCCGTCTGGGTCCTCCAGTTGGATCTGGCTCCCCGCAGGTCCCGTTTCCATCTCGTTCCGAAAACGCACGCCGGCCTTGTTCAGCTTCTCGATCCAGGATGGCAGGTCGCTCACTCGTAAAACGACGCGATTCCATCCGCCGGCCGCTTGAACGCGGCCATCCGGCATCGTGCGCGAACCCGAGGCTTTGGGACCGCTGAGCAACAGGCTGAGCGGACCGAGGATCAACGTTGCAACCGGAAGCTGTGGGTGTTCCACGCTGAACCCGAAATGCGTCGAATAGAATTCAGCGGAGCGAGCGACGTCCTTGACTTGGTACCTGACGCCGAAAAAATCGAGATGCGTTGTTCGCCCGGATGTCGCAGGCGCCGCTCCGCCCTTCGTCGCGCCGGCTATTCCCCGCTTGTCCGGCATTGATGCACGCTCCCCGGGTGTCTCGCGCCTCCAAGGTGCGCAGGTCGTATGCCACGTAACCAAGCCGATGGAGAGAGGGGTAGATTCTGTTTGGCAACCATTCTGCCGAGGAGAGCGACGATGACCCTTTATCTCTCGAAGTTCAGTTACACACCGGAGACGTGGGCGAGGCTGATCGGAAAACCCGAAGACCGGCGAGTAGCGGCGCAGGCATACATCGAGTCGGTTGGCGGGAAGCTTCACGGCTTCTGGTACGCCTTCGGCACGCACGACGGCTACAACCTGTGGGAAGCGCCCGACAACGTGTCCATGGCAGCGGTCGCGCTTGCGATCAGCGCCGGTGGCGCGCTCAGCTCTTTCGAGACGACAGTCCTCTTGACCGTTGACGAAACGATGGATGCTCTGCGCAAGGCCGGTCAGATTCGCTACCGCCCGCCGGCTGCGTAGCGCGCTCGGTGTGAGCCCGCCTGCGGTGTGCATGATCGGTTCGATTGTTACGGTTCGCGCTGCGCGCGCTAGTTCACGACATACGCCGTGATGGGTTGGACCGCCGGAGCGGACCGGTGGTTCGGAGTCCTTCTTGACAAGAAAGACAACCTAACGATGCACAGACCGTTGTGATCAGCGCGCCGCTCACGGCGTGGCCGCAACCGCTCGCACCACTCCACTCTCCGGCGCTCTCGGCGCTGGTCGCCGTCGTCCCCTTGGCGGTCGTGCTCGCGCTGATGGGCGTCTTCCGGAAAAGTGGTCTCTTCGCCTCTGCGTTTGGCCTGACGACGACCGCAATCCTGGCGATCGGTGTCTGGCGCATGCCGGTTTCACTCGCGGGATGGAGTTTGGCCTATGGATTTGCGACTGCAGTGTGGTCCATCCTGTGGCTCGTGTTCAACGCGTTGTGGCTCTACAACGTCTCCATCCACACTGGCTCATTCGATCGCCTGCGCCGGTGGATTCAGCAACACGCGTCGGGCGACTCATGCATCCAGGCGATTCTCGTGGCGTTCTGTCTCGGCGCGCTTTTGGAAGGAAGCGCCGGTTTCGGCGCCCCCGTTGCCATCACGGCGTTTCTTCTTATTGAGCTTGGATTTCCTGCCCGACGCGCGGTTCTCGTCGCGTTGATTGCGAACACCGCTCCCGTCGCGTTCGGAGCGGTCGGAGTGCCGATTGTGGCGCTAGCGAGTGTGACGGGGCTGGATGTCATGAAGCTCTCCGCTATGGTCGGAAGACAGCTGCCGCTCCTCTCCGTTTTCTTGCCCGCATATCTGGCGGTAGTCGTTGGCGGTTCGCAAGGCCTTCGTCGCACGTGGCCTGTCGCGCTGGTCGCCGGAGCCAGCTTCGCCGCGACACAGTTCATCGTGTCGAACACCTGGGGACCGGC
>WNGF01005828.1_pt1 | contig 16519 bp, 17 predicted proteins | sample 5400641 | NCBI WGS metagenome assembly WNGF01 (sample SAMN13153371, study PRJNA577476) | soil metagenome | isolation source: 80 cm soil or saprolite under grassland replicate 2 | place: USA:California | collected 2016-06-15
CGGGGCGAGGTTGAGTAGTGCCTCGACCGCCCGGCCGGTGGCGAAGCGGCTTCGCATCTCCAGCCAGTGGCCGAGGAGGCTGAAGGCGGTCAGCATCGCCGCGGCATCGTAGAACGGCTCGCCCGGCACCCCGAACGTGACTGCGGCCGAGTACACGTAGCTCACAAGAATGCCGGTCGCGATCAGGGTCATCATCGTGAGCTCGCCCTGTCGCAGCGAGCGCGCCGCGGACGACACGAATGGCCACCCGCCCCACCAGACGACGATCGAGGTCAGGACGAAATTCAGGGGCCCGGGCGACAGCCCAAATGGCAACGTGAGCTCGCGGCCGACGAGCGAGGTGCCAAGCGGTGAGTAGAGGACGATCGGGATGGTGAGGATCGCCGACCCGATGAAGCGCCGCAGCATGTCCTGGACCATGTGCGCCCCGTGTACGGCGTGCCCATATGGCGCGTGGAGTTTTTCGGCGGGTGCCACGACAGCCGAGGCCCGAGAGCGTTCGTGGTGCTGATGATGTTTCATCGGCTCAGTCTCCGTGCATGCCCGGCGGCGTAGAGCATCAAGGTTTTGTTAGGAGCCCGCAACGCCCGTTGCACCGGTCTGACACCAAATCGCCCGGGCCCACCCAGCCCGAACGGGCAGTAACGCCTCCGAGCGCGGCGCGAACTTTGCGACCTGCACCACGTGGCGCCTTCTCCACATGGAGGCAGGACTACGTCCAAGCGGCTCCTCGCCGTCGCCCTGCTCGCCGCGGGCTGCTCCGACGCTGCCACTCCCCCGAGCCCCACGGCCGGCACTCCCGGGCTCCTGGCTGAAGTGACGGCGTCGAGCCTCACGTTGTGGGGACACAACGGCACGATGCCCCAGAGCGGCGCGGAGCTCAGCAAGGAGTTCAATCCCGAGAATCCGCCCCTCGGCAGCACCGTGGTCGCGACCTTCCAGTGGACTGGTTCGACCAACGTCATCGATTCAGTATCCGACGACCTGTGGACCGGGAAGCACGTCGGCAATACGTACCACCTGGTGGAGTATCTCCCAAACAGGCACTCGGGGAAGAGCTGCTGATCACGGCGCATCTCTCCACCCCGGTGGCGGGCGGGGGAACGCTGGTGTCCGCCTATACCGGCGGGAACCCCGTGTTCGCCCAGGCGGTGGGCGCGCACCGCTCGGCGACCGGATCCGGATCGACCACGCCCACGATGGCCCATCCCGGCGCGATCGCGGTTGGCGCGGGTGCGCTCGTCTACGCCGCCTCGATGACGTCCGAAGGCCTCGCGGGACGCACGCCGCCCGCGGGATTCACGTACATCACCAACAACCAGATGAGCTCGCCGCCGCTGCAATTCGACGCCGAGTACAAGGTGGAATCGAGCGCGACCTCGGTCGATCCCACATGGGGCTGGTCGTTCACCTCGCCGACCACGTGGCTCGCCACGGCTCTCGAGCTCAAACCGGCGGGCTCGCCCAACCAGCCGCCGGTCGCCGCGTTCACCTCGACCTGCAGCGCCTTGTCGTGCGGCCTCACGAGCACCAGCAGCGATCCCGACGGCTCCATCAGCAGCTTCCACTGGGACTTCGGCGACGGCCAGACGTCGGCAGTGCAGAATCCGTCTCATGACTACGGTGTGGCAGGCACCTACCCCGTCGCCTTGACGGTCACGGACGACCAGGGGGCGACGAACACAACGTCGCAGCCGGTCACCGTTGCGGCGGCGAATCAGCCACCGGTCGCCGCGTTCACCTCCAGCTGCAGCGCGCTCACCTGTGGCTTCACGAGCACGAGCAGCGACCCCGACGGTTCTATCAGCGCCTACAGCTGGACGTTCGGCGACGGGGGGACAGCGGCAGTCCAGAATCCGTCGCACGACTATGCGGCCGGAGGCACGTACACGGTCACGCTCACGGTCACGAACAACCAGAACGCAACCAACGCGATCTCGCACGACGTGACGATCACGCCGGCGAATCAGCCACCCGTCGCCGCCTTCACGTCGAGCTGCAGTGCGCTCACCTGCACCTTCACGAGCACCAGTACCTACCCCGACGGGTCCATCAGCGCCTACAGCTGGACGTTCGGCGACGGCGCGATCTCGGCCGCCCAGAATCCGGGTCACACCTACGGGGCCAGCGGCACATACACCGTGACGCTCCAGGTCACCGACGATCAGGGGGCGATGAATTCGATATCCCACAGCGTGATCGCCTCGTCCACCTCGCCCCGGATCGCCCTCGATCAGTTCAACGGCACGCTCAATGAGCGGGACACGTCCGTCCTGGCGAAGGGGTTCAATCCCACCAACCCGCGCCTCGGCGACGCGGTGATCGCGACCATCTTCTGGGTCGGCCCGGCCACGATCGTCTCGGTCAGCGACTTCATGACCAACACCGAGCGCACCCCCGTCGGCAACACCTTCCACCTCGTCCAGTCCGTCACAAGGGGCGGCGTTTCGATGGCGACCTACGTTGCGACCAACATCCAGGGCTTCGCCGAGCCCAACCCAGATCCCAACGTGGTCTATGCGGTCCAGGCGAGGTTGTCGCAAACGCCGCCCGACGGCGGCCTGCTGCTCTCCGCGTACCGCGGCGTCGACCCGACGTATGCCAATGCGTTGGCGGGATCGCAGTCCACTACGGGGGTCGGCACGGGGATCACGCCCGCCGATCCCGGCAGCCTGAGCGTCGGCGCAGGCGCCCTGGTCTATGCCGTCTCGATGTCGAACGGCTTGTTCTTCAGCGACAAGCCCCTGGCGCCATTCACCGACATCGGCGGCGGGATGGGCGACCCGTTCATGGTGGCCGATGGCGTATACGCCGTCGCGGCGGGGGCGACTTCTCTGCACCCGCAGTGGACCTATTACTTCGACAACGGGCAGTACGCGTGGCTGGCCACCGTGCTGGCTCTCAACCCGGCCCCCTAGGGAGGCCCCATGTCCATGTCGATGTCCCGCCGCCGGTTTTTGTCGAGCACCGCCACCGCGGCCGGCGCCGTGGCGCTCGGCTGCCGCGACTCCTGGATCGCCACACCGCCGCCCGCCCCGCTCTTGCAGGCCGAGGTGCCCGACCCGGCGACCACCGGGATCGAGCACATCGTCGTCTTCATGATGGAAAACCGCTCGTTCGACCATTTCCTCGGCTGGCTCCCGGGTGCCGACGGCCGGCAGGCGGGGCTGACCTACAGCGATGCCGGCGGCGCTCCCCACGCGACGTTCCCACTGGCTCCGGACTTTCAGGGCTGCGGTTACGCCGACCCCGATCACTCCTACGCGGGGGGACGGGTGGAGTACGACGACGGCGCTTGCGACGGGTGGCTGCGCGCCAACGACGTCTTCTCCATCGGCTACTACCGCCAGGAAGACCTCGCTTTCCTCGGCCACGCGGTGCCCGACTGGACGTCCTTCGATCAGTACTTCTGTTCCATCCTCGGCCCGACGTTCCCCAATCGCATCTACCAGCACGCCGGCCAGACGGATCGCATCGCCAACACCGCCACGATCTCGCTGCTGCCGACGATCTGGGACCGGCTGGCCGCGCGCGGAGTGTCGGCCCGGTACTATTTCAGCGATGTGCCGTTCCTGGGATTATGGGGCGCCAAGTACCTGCCGATCAGTCGCCCCATCGACGCGTTCTACTTTGCCTGCGCCGCCGGCAGTCTCCCGCACGTCGCGTTCGTGGACGGGAGCTTCCTGCAGGAGCTGACCGGGACGGGGGCGGACGACCATCCCTTCGGCGACGTGCGCGCCGGCGAGGCAATGATGAACCGCATCTATCGGGCGGTGACGCAGAGCCCCGCGTGGGGTCGCACCGTCCTCGTCATCAACTTCGACGAATGGGGGGGATTCTTCGATCACGTCCCGCCGGCCGTGGCGCCGATTCCCCCGGCCGACCTGGCGGCGGGCAACGCGGACGGCCGGCGCGGCTTTCGCACGCCCACGCTTCTCGTGTCACCCTTCGCGCGCCGGGCGTATACGTCGCACGCCTTGTACGACCACACGTCCGTGCTGCGAATGATCGAGTGGCGGTGGGGGCTGAATCCCCTCACCGTGCGTGACGCGACGGCGAACAACCTGGCCGACGAGCTCGACTTCACCCAGGCGGACCCCGCCCCGCCGCCGGTCTACGCCGTCCCCGACGTCACGGGAGGCTTCTGTCCCGTCCGGCTGCCGGGCCTCTCGACGTCCCGTCCCCTCACCGCGCGCGGCCATTGGGCGGAGCTGCGCGAGGTCGCGCGGCGGCACGGGTGGAAGACCTAGTCATTCCTGCCGTCCCGACTGAGTGAAGATCAGGCCCTGCAGCGACTTTCGCTGTGGGGCTTTTTCGTTGCGCTCCCACCCAAAGAAGTGCAACATCGGGGTTGCATTTAACAGGAACGGCGGGTATAATGCGCAACACGAATGTTGCATATCACCGAACCGCCTTTCTACCTGGTTGCGGAGGGAATCGACCCATGGCAGTCAACACCCCAGCGCCCAACGACACGGTGAGCACCGATCGGATCGAAAAACGGGTCGTGCTCCGCGCCGCCCGCCCGCGCGTGTGGCGCGCCCTCACGAACGCGGCAGAGTTTGGAACCTGGTTCCGCGTCAAACTCGACGGCGCCTTTACCGAGGGCAGGCCGATCCGGGGCAGGATGGCCATACCGGGCTACGAGCACGTGACATTGGAAATGCTGGTCGAGCGCATCGACCCGGAGCGGTACTTCGCGTATCGCTGGCACCCCTACGCCGTCGACCCCGCCGTCGACTACTCCGCCGAGCCCACCACGCTGGTCGAGTTCACGCTCGAGGAAACCGAGGGCGGCACCGCGCTCACGATCGTCGAGTCGGGGTTCGATCGCATCCCGCTCACGCGTCGCGCCGAAGCGTTCCGCATGAACGACAACGGGTGGACCGGCCAGATCAAGCACCTCGCGCAATATGTCGAGTAAACGCAGCGCCGCCGCGCTGCAGCCCCCCCCCGACGCGGTACCCCTGTTCGCCGCGCTGGGCGACGCGACTCGGCTCCGCCTACTGGGACGCCTGTCCGCCGGCGGGCCGCTGTCGATTACTCGTCTCAGTGAAGGGACCGGGGTGACGCGTCAGGCGATCACGCGCCACCTCCACGCCCTCGGCGACGTGGGGCTGGTGCGCCACGCCCGCCGTGGGCGGGAGCAGGTCTGGGACCTTAACCGCAAACGCCTGGAGAAAGCCAAGCAGTACCTCGACCACATCGCCGCGCAATGGGACGACGCGGCCGAACGCTTGCGGGCGTTCGTCGAACAAGAGAGCGGAGAAGAGCGATGACAATGTTGCTGCTCGCAGTTTTCTTGGCCGTACAGACACCTGTCGATTCCGTTGCGCTCGTGACGCGCGACATCCCCAATTTCTGGCGCGCCTACGATCTCGCCGCGGGTAAGGACAACACCGAGCGGGTGCCCATCTTCCGCACAATCTACCTCCAGCCTGGCTCCCCCGGACTGCGCGACTGGATGCGCGTGCGGCTCATGAACCGCGACACTGTGAAAGCCCGAATGATCGCCGCGGGGTGGACGGCTGGTCACCTCGATTCGCTGAGTCGAGACTCCCTCGGTCGAGACTCCCTCGAACGCGCGGTCGCGCCATTCGCCGAGCAGTCGGCGGCGGAGGAGCTGCTCCGCGCGCTGAGCGCGTACCCGCGCTATTACGCGGCCGTGCGCGCGCGGACCCTCGCGGTGGATACCAACTCCGCCATCAGGCAAGGCATCTGCCAGGGTCTCGCGAAACTCGCCGAACTGTGTCCCGGAGCTCGTTTCCCCAATATCTACTTCCTGATCGGCACGCTCTCGACCGGCGGCACCACCGCGCGGAGCGGCATGCTCATTGGGACGGAGCAGTACGCGAGCGACTCGGGCACGCCGCGCGACGAGCTCTCCGAGTGGGCGCGCGTCGCGACGCGATCGAACAACTTCCAGTCGATCGTCGGGCTCGTGGTACATGAGGCGGTGCACACGCAGCAGCAGCCGCGGCCCCAAGGGCAGCGCAACACCTTGCTGCGCCAGTCCCTCGGCGAGGGCATCGCCGATTTCCTCTCCGAGCTCGCGGTAGGACCATGGGCGGCAAACACACCGCGTCAGATCTACGGTCGCGCCCACGAGCGGGAAGTCTGGATCGATTTCCGGGACGAAATGGCGACGGACGCGACGATCCGCACGTGGATGTACAACGGCGGGGTGCCGCCGGACAAAAACCACGGCGCTGTCGACATTGGGTACTGGGTGGGGTACCGCATCGCTGCCGCGTATTACGCGCGCGCCGCCGATAAACGCGCGGCGGTGCGCGACCTGCTCGAGTTACGTGATCCGGTCGCGGTCCTGCGCGAGAGCGGCTACGCGCCTTAAAACCAAACCAAACGGTTGAGGGAGACAACAGCGATGACGAAGCACAAGACGGGGACCCGTGAACAGTGGCTTGCCGCCCGGCTCGAGCTGCTCGAGGCGGAGAAAGAGCTGACGCGCCGCAGCGACGAGCTGGCGCGGCTCCGGCAGGAGCTGCCCTGGGTCCGGATCGACAAGCCGTACAAGTTCGATACCGACGAGGGCAGCGCCGCGCTGGCCGACCTCTTCCGTGGGCGTTCGCAGCTCCTCATCTACCACTTCATGTTCGGGCCCGACTATAAGGCCGGCTGTCCATCGTGCTCGGCGATCGCGGACGGGTTCAACGGCTCCGTCGTCCACCTCGCGAACCACGACGTCACGCTGGCGGCGGTGTCGCGGGCGCCGCTCGCGAAGCTGCAGGCGTACAAGCGGCGCATGGGGTGGAGCTTCCCCTGGGCGTCGTCCTCCGGAAACGACTTCAGCTACGACTTGCATACGGCGTGGACTGAGGAGCAGCAGCGGTCGAACGTCGTTGAATACAACTTCCGCCCCGAGGACCAGAGGTCGTTGCTGGAGGCCGGTAAGCAGGGGCCGCCCGCCGAGATCGCAGCCACGACCGGCACCGACTGGCCGACGTTCATCCGTGAGCGGCAGGGCCTGAGCGCGTTCGCGCTCGAGGACGGCGTGGTCTACCACACCTATTCCGCCTATGCGCGCGGCGTGGACGGCCTGTGGAGCATGTACCAGTGGCTCGACCGCGCCCCCAAGGGGCGCAACGAGACGGGCTTCTGGTGGCGCCGCCACGACGAGTACGCCAAGAAATGAGCGACATGCCGATGTCCGGTTGGTTGGGCGCCGCGGCGTCGTTCCTGGGGATGTGGGTCGTGATGATGGTGGCGATGATGCTGCCGTCCCTGGTCCCGACGCTGCGGCGCTACCACCAGGCCGGCCTCGGCCGGCTGACCGCGCTCGTGGGCGTGGGCTACTTTTTCGTCTGGACCGTGTTCGGAATGGCCGTCTTTCCGCTGAGCGCAGCGCTGGCGCGCGCCACACCGATCACGGTCGGTCTGGTTGTATTGTTAGCCGGCTCCCTCCAATTCACCACGTGGAAAGCGCATCACCTCGCTTGTTGCCGGGAGGCCGGGCGCGACCGTGTACCGGCCGACGCCGGCACCGCCTGGCGACACGGCCTGCGCCTCGGCCTCCACTGCGCCAAGTGCAACGTCGGTCTGATGGCGATCCTCTTGGGTCTCGGGGTCATGGACCTGCGCGCGATGGTTGTCGTGGCGGCCGCCATCACCGTCGAACGCCTCGCACCGGCCGGTGAGCGCGTCGCACGAGCCACCGGGGCCGTCGCCCTTGGGGCAGGGTTCTTTCTGATCGCGCGAGCCGCCGGCCTCGGATGATGCTGGCTGGGCAGCCTCCGGCCGGCGTGTCGATTTCGGGAGCTCTCGTTCGACGCATCCATGGAGCCGGGGTGGGCCCGGCGCCGGACCTCAAACGCGAAGGAGGCTGGAACGATGCCCCGATTCATGATGCTGGTAATCCCGAAGGAGTACGAGAAGGCGGGAGCGGATTTCGTGCCCTCCGCCGAGCTCGTCGCCAAGATGACGAAGTACAACGAGTCTCTCACCAAGGCCGGCGTGCTGCTCGGCCTGGACGGATTGCACCCACCCGCCAAGGGGACGCGCGTCAAGTTCTCCGGTGGCAAACCCAAGGTCATCGACGGGCCCTTCACCGAGTCCAAGGAGCTGGTCGGCGGCTACTGGGTGATCCAGGTGAAGTCCAGGGAAGAGGCGGTCGAATGGGCGAAGCGCGCTCCGATGCAGGACGGCGACATCATCGAGGTGCGCCAGGTGCAGGAGCTGTCGGAGTTCCCGCCCGAGATACAGGCCGCCGCGCGGGGAGGGAAGTAGCAATGCGCTTCCTCTCCTTCATCAAGACCGCCGAGAATCAGGGCCCCATTCCGCAGGGGCTGGAAGAGGCGATGGGCAGCTTCATCGAGCAGTCGCTCAAGAACGGCTCGCTGGTGCAGACCGGCGGCCTGGCGCCGAGCGCCCAGGGGACCCGGGCGCGGCTCGCCGGCGGCAAGGTGACCGTCACCGACGGCCCCTTCGCGGAGGCCAAGGAAGTGATCGGCGGGTACGCGATGCTCGAGGCGGCCTCCCTCGAGGCGGCGAAGCAGATCATGGTGGACTTCCTGGAGCTGCACCGCCGGCACTGGCCGGAGTTCGAGGGCGAGTGTGAGGTCCGTCCGGTGGAGTTCCTGGCGCCGTGACGTCGGACCCACATCGCGCGATCGAGGCGGTCTGGCGGATCGAGTCGGCCAGGCTGATCGCCGGACTGACGCGGATCGTGGGCGACGTGGGAGTCGCGGAGGACCTGGCGCAGGATGCCCTGGTCGCCGCGCTGGAACGGTGGCCGGAGTCGGGCGTCCCGGACAATCCGGGCGCCTGGCTCATGGCCACCGCGAAGCATCGGGCGATCGACCACCTGCGCCACGGCAAGCTCGCCGAGCGCAAGCACGAGGAGCTCGGGGCCGAGGTCGACGCCCGGCAGCGGAGTCCGGAGCCGGAGCTCGTAGAGGCGATCGACAACGAAGTGGGCGACGACCTCCTGCGCCTGATGTTCATCGCGTGCCATCCCGTGCTCTCGACCGAAGCGCGCACGGCGCTGACGCTGCGCCTCCTGGGCGGGTTGACGACCGAGGAGATCGCGCGCGCCTTTCTCGCGCCCGTCGCGACGATCGCCCAGCGGATTGTCCGCGCCAAGCGGACCCTGGCTGAGGCGCACGTGCCGTTCGAGGTTCCGCGGGGAGCCGCCCTCGCGGGCCGGTTGTCCTCGGTGCTCGAGGTGATTTATCTCGTCTTCAACGAGGGGTACTCGGCGACCGCGGGCGAGGACTGGGTGCGACCGGCGCTGTGCGACGACGCCTTGCGCCTCGGCCGCATCCTGGCGGAGCTGATGCCGGACGAGCCCGAAGTTCACGCGCTCGTCGCGCTGATGGAGATCCAGGCGTCGCGGCTCAGGGCGCGCGTTGGTTCGTCGGGAGAGCCGATTCTGTTGCTGGATCAGGATCGCGCGCGCTGGGATCACCTCCTGGTGCGCCGCGGGCTCGCGGCGCTCGAGCGGGCCGAGCAGCTCGGCGGCTCCCTCGGCCCCTACGCGCTGCAGGCCGCCATCGCCGCCTGTCACGCGCGCGCGGCAACGCCCGAAGAGACGGACTGGACCCGCATCACGGCGCTCTACGATGCGCTCGGCCAGCTCGCGCCATCGCCCATCGTCGAGCTGAATCGCGCGGTCGCGTTCGGCATGGCGTTCGGCCCCGCCGCGGGCCTCGAGATCGTCGATGCCTTGACGGCGGAGCCGTCGCTGCGGAGTTACCATCTCCTGCCCGCCGTGCGGGGCGACCTGCTCGCCAAGCTCGGCCGCTTCACCGAGGCGCGGGCGGAGTTCGAACGGGCGGCATCGCTGACGCGCAACGCCCGGGAGCGCGGCTTGCTCCGCGGGCGCGCCGCGGCATGCGTGCCCAAGGCGCAATGATTGTTCATCTCATCGACGGCACCTACGAGCTGTTCCGCCAGTTCTACGGCCGGCGGAGCTTCACCAAGGGCGAGGATGCCCCCTGGGGCGCGGTCGCGGGCGTGCTGCATTCCGTCTTGGAGATGCTCGAGCAGGGGGCCACGCATCTCGGCGTCGCGACCGACCACGTCATCGAGTCGTTCCGCAACGACCTCTGGGCCGGCTACAAGACCGGGGACGGGATCGACCCGGCGCTGTGGGCGCAGTTCCATCCCCTCGAAGACGCCCTCGCCGCCATGGGGGTGGCGGTGTGGCCCATGATCGAGCTCGAGGCCGACGACGCGCTGGCCTCGGCGGCGCACCTCGCCGCGGGCGACGATCGCGTGGAGCGAGTCAGCATCTGGACACCGGATAAGGACCTGGCGCAGTGCGTCCGTGGCGACCGGGTCGTGCAGGTGGATCGGCGAGGGAAGCAGATCCGCGATGCCGCAGGCGTCCGCGCCAAGTTCGGCGTCGACCCCGTCTTGATTCCCGACTTCCTCGCGCTCGTCGGCGATGCGGCAGACGGCTACCCAGGCATTCCGGGGATCGGGCCGGTGACGGCGGCGCGGCTCCTGAACGAGCATGGCCCCATCGAGGACTTCCCACCTACCGTGCTAGGAGACCGCCGCGACCTGGCGCTCCTATTCAAGACCCTGGCAACGCTCAGGACCGACGCACTGCTCTTTCGCGATGTGGACGAGCTACGCTGGCGGGGCCCCACGAACGCCTTCGCCGCCTGGTCGGAGCGCCTGAAGGATGATCGCCTGGCAGCACGGTCCCGCGAGACTCAACCTCAACCAAGGAGTTCCCCATGACCGCACCGAACGTCGTCACGAAGTGGCGAAGCTGGGCGCCCTACCTCCTGAGCATGCTCAGGATCATCGCGGCGTTTCTCTTCATGCAGTTCGGAACGGCGAAGCTGTTCGCGTTTCCGGCGGCCATCATGCCGGGCGGAGGTACGGCGCCGCTCGCGTCCCTGGCCGGTATCGCCAGCGTACTGGAGACGTTCGGCGGCGCGTGCCTCCTCCTCGGCCTCTTCACGCGCCCGGTGGCATTCATCCTTTCGGGCGAGATGGCCGTCGCGTATTTCTATGGGCATGCGCCGCAGGGCTTCTGGCCGGTCCTCAATCAAGGCCACCCCGCCATCCTTTTCTGCTTTGTCTGGCTCTACCTTTCAGCCGCCGGCGCGGGACCGTGGAGCCTCGACGCTCGGCGCGGAAAGTAGATGAGTAGTCCGGCACGCCCATCCCGGCCCCTCGATCGCTCCATCGTCGAGGGGCCGATCCCCCGCGCCGTCTGGTTGATCGCGTGGCCCACGGCCCTCCAGAACCTCATCGGTGGGCTACAGGGGGTCGTCGATCACGCGCTGGTGGGCCGCTTCGTGGGGTACGCCGGCAACGCCGCGATCGGCGTCGCGATTCAGATCTTCATCGTCGTCATCGCGTTCGTGATGTCCGTGTTCAGCGGGATGGGTGTCCTCGTAGCCCGCTTCGCGGGGCGGAACGACGCCGAGATGGTCCACCGCACGGTCTACCAGGCGTTTCTCGCGGCGGTGGCCCTCTGGGGCGGCGTGCTCGCGCCGCTTGGCTGGATCCTGGCGCCCTCGCTGCTCGGCCTGGTGCACGCCGCGCCCGCCGTGCGCGCCGCCGCCCTGCCGTTCCTGCGCATCATGTTCGTCGGCAGCCTCGGCATGCTGCTGTTCTTCATGATCGGCGGCGCGCTGCGCGCAGCTGGCGACGCGCGCACGCCGCTACGCCTCGGCATCCTGTACACGGCGCTGAACATTGTGTGCAACATCGCCTTCATCACCGGCCTCGGCCCGTTGCCGCGACTCGGCACGGCGGGCGCGGCGGTGGGCAGCACGATCGCCGGCGTCATCGTGAGCGGCATCGCCGCCTACCTGCTGTTCTCCGGGCGGCTCCCCGTGCATTGGCGCCGGGGCATGAACTGGCGTCCCGATTGGGGCATCATCCGGGAGTTGTTCCGGTTCGGTCTGCCCACCGGCGTCCAGGGAATCGCCATGAACGTCGCCGGCGTGATGCTGTTGCGGTTCATCGGCTCGCTCGCCCAGAGCGCCGAAGCGCAGGCGGCCTACGCGATCGGCTACACGGAGCTGTTCTCGTTCATCACGTGGACATCGGTGGGGTTGATGAGCGCCGCGGCGACGGTCGCGGGGCAGAACCTGGGCGCCCGCCGCCCCGACCGCTCGGTACACGGGGTCCACGTCGCCGCCGGACTCGGTCTCGGCCTCGCGGCCGCAATCGGGGTCCTGTTCGTCACCATCCCCCGCGCCCTGCTCGGGATCTTCGGCATGACCGACCCCGTCGTCGTCGGCATCGGCGTGCAGCTGCTCGGCTTCCTGAGCGTCTCGGGGCTGTTCGTCACCGTCGCGCTCACGTACACTGGCGGTCTCCAGGGCACGGGCGACACCCGCTCGCCGCTCTACATCTCGATTGTGTCCCAGATCGTCGTCCCGCTCGGTTTGTGCGCCCTGCTCCAGGCGACGCGCGACCTGCGGCCCGCCGACATCTGGACGGCGATCCTGCTCGGCCACATGACGCGCTGCGCGTTGAGCGTGCTGCGCTTCCGCCAGGGACGGTGGCGGAGCATCGAGGTGCAGGTGGAGCCGGCGCGCCCCTAGAAAATCTCCGGGACGTGGCGGGGGGGAACTGCGGTTGGATGCCCTGGCCCGGATTCGAACCGGGACGCCTTGCGGCACTGCCCCCTCAAGACAGCGTGTCTACCAGTTTCACCACCAGGGCGGGTGAGGAAAATTAGCGGCCCCGAGGCTGGCGCGTCCAGCCCTGCCGCGTCCATTTTGGTACCATGGCGCTGTGGGTGCCGTTTCTGTTCGGGATCGGGGTGGGCGCGCTGATCGGGTTTCTCGTCGGCCGGCAGCGCCGACCCGGGCCCCTCGCGACGCCGGCGCCCACGCCGCGCGTCGCCGCGTCGGCGAACGCCGTCACGCACGTCGCCCTCGACGAGCGCTCCGCCAACGTGCTCAACGCCCTCAACAACCGGCTGGCCGCGATCGGCGCGCTGACCGACCTGCTGTCGGGCAGCGCGCTCGACCCCGAGCGCGCCCGCGCCCTCGCCTCGCTGCACGGCGAGGTGCGGCGCGCGGCGGAGATCACCGATCATTTCCTCGAGCTGGCCGAGCATCCCCAGGGCGCCACCGAGCCGAGCGACCCGCGCGCGGTGCTCGACGCGGTCCTCTCCCTGCGCGACACCACTCTCAAGGAGCTCGGCGTCCGGGTGATGCGCACGATCCCCGAGACGCTGCCGTTCGTCGCCTGCCCCGGCCCGCAGCTGCACGAGATGCTGCTCAAGCTGCTCGACTTCGCGCTGCGGCGGCTGCGCGAAGCCTCGCCGCCACGCACGCTGCAGATCCACGTCGTCGAAACCGGGCCATCCGTCGTGATGGCGCTGTGGGACAGCGGCGCGCCGCTGCCGGTGGAGGCCGAGCAGCGGCTGGTGTCGCCGTTCCGCTTCACCCAGAGCGGCGGCGGAGGCGAGATCGAGTTCGCGCTGGCGCGGGCACTCGCCCACTCCTCCTCCGGCACGCTGCGGCTGCGGGCCCGCGGGGGCGGCAGCGGCGCCGAGGTCGTCGTCACCCTGCCTCGCAGCGTCCTCGGCCCCACCCCGGAGCTGCGCCCCGAGCCCCCGCTGCTCCCGCACCTGCGCATTCTGGTGGTGGACGACGATGCCATGAACCGGCAGGCGATGGAGCTGCTCCTGAAGCGCGAGGGCCACGAGGTCGTGGCGGTGGACAACGGGCTGGAGGCGATCGAACGGCTCGCCGAAGGGCGGGTGGGCTTCGACGTGGTGGTGACCGACCTGCAGATGCCCCGCCTCGGCGGCCGCGCGCTGTACGAGCAGCTCATCGAACAGAAGCCCGACCTCGCCAAGCGCTTCGTGTTCGTCACCGGCGACCAGGCGCGCGACGAGACCCGCCGCTTCCTGGAAGAGTGCGGCCAGCCCTCGGTGCTGAAGCCCTACGAGCTGAGCGAGCTGATCACCGCGATCGGCTCCGTCGCTGTTCGCTAACGCGCGTTCCTACGGTGTGACGGACGCGTAGTAGATCTCGAGGTTCGTGTTCAACCGTCCGAACGTCGGTCCGACGCCCGTCCACGTCATCCCCGCGCGATCGGGAAGCGACACGATCGCGTTGTAATCCCCGATAAACGGCCGGATCCCGGCACCCGCCGGCACGCCGTACTGCGACGGATCGAAGCCCGCCGTCGAGACGCGCGCGCTGCGCCACGTCGCCCCGCCGTCGTCGCTCGTCGCGTACGTCACGTCCACCAGCGCGTTGCCGCTGTAGCTGCGGTCGTCGAACATGACGTCGAGGCGGCCGTTGGGCGCGGCACTCAGCTCGGCGCCGAAGCGATCGCCGCTCCCCGGCGCGACGACCACCGGCGCCGACCAGTGCGTCAGGTCGTTCGCCGGCGCCCAGGTAAAGAATGCCTTCGCCCGGCCGTCCACGTCGATGTCCGTGTACATGACGTCGAGCCGGTTTCGCACCGGATCGAACGCGGGTGCAGGATAAGAGCTCGGCGCCCGAAACGGCGCGCCGGAGATGTTGAAGCAGAACGGTGGGAACAGGCACACCGGGTTGTTATAGAAGGAAAAGGCGAACGGCGCGCTCCACGTCTGACCGCCGTCGCGCGACGCGCTGACGTAGTTGGCCGTGCCCTTCCCGCCCTGGATGCCGTTGTCGAACGTCAGGTACAGCGTGCCGTTCGTCGCGACCGCGATGCGCGCGTCCTGGTTGTTGCGGATCGGACCCTTGGTGACCGAGATCGGCGTCGAGAACGTCCGGGCGCCGTCGCGCGAGAAGGCGACCTGCACCGGCGAATGCCCGCTGAACCCGTTGAACTGCACCCACGTCACGTACACCGAGCCGGCGAACGGGCTCGTGGGACTCGCGTCCACGGCGATCGACTCGTGGTCGGGAAACTGCCCGTTGTCGCCCCGGGACTTGCCGTTGCCGTTCCACTGAGACACCTGGACGGGCTTCTCGCTGACGCCGTCGAGCCAGGTCCGCCCGCCGTCGGTCGAGCGGCTCACAAACAGCGCGATCGGAAAGGGCGGTTGCGAAAAGATGAACGCCTGGCACGCGAAGTAGGCCGTGCCGTCGGGGCCAAACGCGACCGCCGGATCGCCGGCCGCCTCGTAGGTCCCCGTACCCGGTACGGCCGGATCATTGGTGAACGCGGTCAGGCCCGGGATGAAGCCGTCGGGCAGCGTCGCCGTCCAGGTGCGGCCGCCGTCGAAGCTGGCGTTCACCGCGCACCCGTCGTTGTAGTTCCAGTCGTTCGCGCCCGTGATCCAGTTGCTCGGATTCAGCGGGTTCACCGCGAGCGGCGTCTCGTTTTGCGCGGTGGTATCCTGGCTCACGTCCACGACGAGCTGAATCTGGGGCCCCCCGCCGCCGTGCGTGTTCGCGAAGCTTGGCGTGTTGGGTGCGGACGGAGGCGTCGACGGCTCACTGCACGCGGCGACGGCGGTGACGGCGGTGACGGCGAGCACGAGGCGCACGCTGCTGGACATGAGCCGCTCCGGATGGGGAAGCGGTCAATATGCCCCGACGCTCGGACCCCGGCTAGCGTGAAAGATTATGTGATCGGCTGCAACAAGATTCAGAAGAACTTGAAGTTCAGCTTGCTCTCGCGCCGCGTGTAGCCGTCGGGAATGTCGAACAGCGCCCGGTCGAAGCTGGCGCGCTCGACGCGCGTGACCTCGAACGTGCGCACCGAGTGGTCGCCGCCAGCTCTCCCGGCGCTGTCACCGCGGTCCACGTCGAACGAGCGCGAGGTGATCACCATCTTGAGCGGCGTCCCCGAAAACAGGGCGGCGCGGGCCGCGGCGGAGCGGTGCACGAAGTCCTCGCTGCGCTGGGCCAGCGCGGTCTCGACCGTGGCGAGCAGCTCGAGCAGCGGGTTCGGCGGCAGGCGCAGGTCGGGGCTGACCCAGAAGTCCGTGATCACGATGTGGTGCTGGTTGGCCGCGTTGATGCCCATCGCCCCGATGCTCACTGTGTACTCTTGCAGCAGCCGGAACCGTCGTGTGGCGTAGCCGGCGATCGAGTCGCCGGCGCCAAGGCTCTGCGTCTCGATTTTGATGTCGGCGAGGTGCAGGGTCACGAGATTGCCCATCGCGTCGAGCGCCGCCCCGATGAGCCGTTGGAACGTGGTGTCGTCCACGGTCTCGTATTCACGCCGATCGGTGTGGATTGTCGCGACGGTGTGCCCGCCGTTCATGAGCAGGAAGTACTGGCTATCCTGGCGGGAACCTGGGGGGAAGTCGATGCGCTCGCGGTCGCCGGCGAGTCGCACGAGGCCCGTCACGTCCTCGCCGCTGCTCGAGGTCATCCGCAGGGCGTAGCGGAAGCCGGACACGTTTTGGGCGGCGAGCGGGCCCACCGCCAGCGCGGCGGCGAGCAGTGCGATCAGACGACGGGACATCGGACCGTCCTTCAGGGAGGAGTGCCCTTCCCTACGCCCGAGGTGGGCCGGAGTTCCGCGGAAGGAATGCGCCGACTCGGAATCGAACCGAGAACCTAGCTGTCCGAGCGGGGGTTAGCTCCGTGCGAGGACCCACCGCGGACGCTCAACGGCAGAATCA
>WNGF01005308.1_pt1 | contig 16517 bp, 15 predicted proteins | sample 5400641 | NCBI WGS metagenome assembly WNGF01 (sample SAMN13153371, study PRJNA577476) | soil metagenome | isolation source: 80 cm soil or saprolite under grassland replicate 2 | place: USA:California | collected 2016-06-15
TCAGGTCTCATGAGCCTGCGGCTCCGCCTGCTCCTGCTGGTCCTGCTCGTGCTCCTGCCCGCGGCCGGGCTGCTCGTCTACACCGCGGCCGAGCAGCGGCGCGCGGCCATCGTCGACGCGGAAGACTCGGCGGTGCGGCTCGCCGCCTTCGCCTCGAGCAGCCAGCAGCAGCTCATCGACACGACGCGTCAGCTCCTGGCCGCCCTGGCGGTGGTGCCCGACGTGCGGAGCGGGGATGGAGCCGCGTGCGGCGCGGTCGTCAGCAGCCTCTTGAAGCAGCATCCGCGCTACACGAGCATCGCCGCCGCCACCCGCGACGGCGACGTGTTTTGCAGCGCCGTCCCGCTCAGGGAGCCGATGAACATCGCCGGCCGGGGCTTCTTCTGGCGGGCGGTGGTCCTGCGCGACTTCGCGGTGGGCGAGTATACGATCGGCCGGATCACCGGCAAGCCGGTCCTCGTCTTCGCGTATCCCGCGCTCGACGAGGCGGGGCGGGTGCTGGCCGTCGTCCTCGCCGGCCTCGATCTGACCTGGCTCGGCCAAGTCGTGGCGGAGGCTCATATGCCCGAGGCCTCCACGGTGGCGATCCTCGACCGGAGCGGGCTCGTCCTCGCCCGCTACCCCCCTGCGGGCGAGGAGATCGGAAGGCCGGTGGACCCGTCCCTCCTGAACCTCATCTTGGGGACCCGCGGCGTCCGCACGACCGAAGCGCCCGGCCCCGACGGCAGTCCGTACCTGTTCGCCTTCTCGGCGCTGAGCTACCGGGAAGCGCCCGTGGCCTACGTGAGCGTCGGCGTATCCAAGGCCGTCGCCTTTGACGAGCCCGATCGGCTCCTCCGGCTCAACCTGCTCATCCTCGGCATCGTGGCGGCCCTCACCCTCGCCATGGCCTGGATCGGCGGCAAGCTCGGCATCCTCGAGCCCGTACGGGCCCTCGTCGACGCGACGAAGCGGCTCTCCGCCGGCGATCTGAGCGCTCGCAGCGGACTCGGCCACGGCCAAGGGGAGCTGGGCCAGCTCGCCCGGGCCTTCGACGTGATGGCCGAGTCGCTCCAGGAGGCCGAGCGGCGGCGGCTGATGGACGAGGAGCTGCGCCGGAAGAACTACGAGCTCGAGCAGCAGAACGCGGCGATCGAGGAGGCCAACCGGATGAAGACCGAGTTCGTCTCCATGGTTTCGCACGAGCTGCGGACGCCGCTCACGTCCATCCAGGGCTACGTGGAGCTGCTGCAGGAGCGCGACGCGGCGGCGCTGGGAGACGAGGCGCGCCGGTCCCTGGCCATCGTGAAGAAGAGCGCGGGCCGGCTGCTGGGACTGATCAACGACCTCCTGGACCTGTCGCGCATGGAGGCCGGGAAGATCGAGCTGCGCTGCGGTCCCGTTGATCTCCCGGCGGTGATCGAGGCGGTGGCCGCCTCGATCCGTCTGCTGATCGAGTCCAAGCGTCAGCGGCTGACCGTGGCCGTGGACGAGGCGCTTCCGGTGGTGTGCGCCGACGCCGACCGCGTTACCCAGATCCTCACCAACCTGGTCGCCAACGCCCACAAGTACACGCCGGTCGAGGGGACCATCGAGGTGGCGGCGCGGCGAGAGGATGGGTTCGTGCGGGTGGACGTGAGCGACAGCGGGATCGGGCTCAGCGCCGAGGAGCAGGCCCAGCTCTTCACCCGGTTCTTCCGCGCCCGGCAGCGCGGGCCGCTCGGCACGGGGCTGGGGCTGGTGATCACCCGCCTGCTCGTGGAGCTTCAGGGCGGGCGGATCACGGTGTCGAGCGCGCCGGGACGGGGCTCGACCTTCAGCTTCTCGCTGCCCGTGCTCGCTCCCGCTCCTCCCGTCGGCGAGCGGGCCGGGTGAGGGGGGCGCGCGCGCTCACACCTCGAGCTGGGGGCGGCCCGGGTGCGGCCAGTCAACGTGGAAGGCCTTGCCGCGGGGCGCATCGACGCGCTCGAAGGTGTGGGCCCCGAAGTAGTCGCGCTGCGCCTGCAGCAGATTGGCGGGCAGCCGCGCCGAGCGATAGCCGTCGAAATAGGCGAGGGCGCTGCCGAAGGCCGGCGCGGGGATGCCGTGACGCGCGGCCAGCGCGACGACCGACCGCCAGCTCTCCTGGCCGGCCTGGAGCACCCTCCGGAAGTAGGCGTCCAGCATCAGGTTGACGAGGGCGCCGTCGCGCCGGTAGGCGAGGGAGATCTTCTGGAGAAAGCGGGCGCGGATGATGCAGCCGCCCCGCCAGATCGACGCGATGGTGGCGAAGTCGAGCGTCCAGCCGTATTCCGCCTGCGCCTGGGCCATGAGCTGGAAGCCCTGGGCGTAGGCGCAGACCTTCGAGCAGTAGAGCGCCTGGCGAACCGCCTCGACGAGCGCCTTCCGCCCGCCGCGGAAACGACTCGCGGGTCCCTTGAGCTTCCGCGAGGCCGCGACGCGCTCGTCCTTGAGCGCGGAGAGGCACCGCGCGAAGACGGCCTCGGCGATCGCATTGGCGGGAATGCCCAGATCGAGCGCGTTGATCGCCGTCCACTTGCCGGTGCCCTTCTGGGCGGCGGTGTCGAGGACGACGTCCAGCAGGAACCTCCGCGGGCTGGTCGGGTCGCGCTGCTGGAGGATGTCGGCCGTGATCTGGATCAGGTAGCTCTGGAGCTCGCCGCGGTTCCACTCGGCGAAGACCCGGGACAGCTCGTCGTGCCCGAGGCCGCCCAGCGTCCTGAGCAGGTGGTACGCTTCCGAGATGAGCTGCATGTCGATGTACTCGATGCCGTTGTGGACCATCTTGACGTAGTGCCCGGCGCCGTTGGGTCCGATGTAGGCGGTGCAGGGCTCGCCACCGACCACGGGCTTGCCGGGGGCGTAATCCTCGAGCGGCTCGCCGCTCTTCGGGTCCACCTTGGCCGCGATGGCTTGCCAGATGGGCTCGAGGTGCTTCCAGGAATCGGGATGGCCACCCGGCATGAGCGATGGGCCGAAGCGCGCGCCCACCTCGCCGCCGCTGACGCCGGAGCCGAAGAACCGGCAGCGGAGCGCGTACTGCGTCTCGCGGCGGATGGTGTCGGTCCACTGGCTGTTGCCGCAATCGACCACCAGGTCGGCGGGCTCGGCGCCGGCCTGCAGGAGCTGCTCGACGACGGCGTCCACGGCGGCGCCCGCCTTGACCAGGATGATGATCTTCCTCGGCTTCTTGAGCGTGGCGACGAGGCCTTCGAGGGTCGGGCAGCCCACGAGGCCGCCCGGCGTATCCCGGTTCTCGCCGACGAACTGTTCCATGGTGGCGGTGGTGCGGTTGTACACGGCGACCCGGTAACCGTGGTCGGCCATGTTCAGCGCCAGGTTCTGGCCCATGACGGCCAGTCCGATGAGTCCGACGTCGGCAGTGGCTCCGCGAGTGGTCATCGCTCCCATGCTCCCTTCTTCACGCGATGAGACGACAGCTTAGCGGGGCGATCGCAAAGAATCAAGCGCGGCCGGGCTGCTGATCATTGACGACGCCGGCCGCTCGGCCTACACTCGCAGGGCCCGGGGATCGGGCCAAGGAGGCGCGCGCATGAAGAACGTGGAGATGAAGGTCGAGGGGAACATCCTCATCATCCGGGTGGACCTGTCGAAGGAGTTCGGGCCGTCCTCCTCCGGCAAGACCACCATCATCGCCTCCACCGAGGGGAACGTGCCCATCCTCGATCGGGACGAGAAGATCGGGCTGAACGTCTACCGGAAGAAGTGACCAGGATGGTTCAAACGGGGGCTGACGTCCCCGACCGTCGGGCGCGGCGCGCCGACGGCGAATCCAAGGAGGAGCAGATGGACATCGCGCGTCACAACGTCGGGCCCCGGATGAGCGCGGCTGTCGTCCACGCCGACACCGTGTACCTGGCGGGCCAGGTCGCCAGCGACCCGTCGGCGGGCGTGAAGGGGCAGACCGAGCAGGTCCTCAAGAAGATCGAGGGGCTCCTGGCGGGCGTCGGCAGCAGCAAGTCCAAGCTCCTCTCCGCCACCGTCTGGCTCGCCAACATGGGCACCTACGACGAGATGAACGCGGCCTGGGATGCCTGGGTGGATCCGGCCAACACGCCGGCGCGGGCCACGGTCGAGGCGCGGCTGGCCTCGCCGAAGTATCTGGTCGAGATCGCCGTGATCGCCGCACGCTGAGCGCGCGGCGGCCTTCCTCGACGAGCGCCTGAAGTCGCGACTCGACGCGAGTGGGGCTCAGGCGGCCCGCGTACCGTGGCCTCGCGGCGCTGCTCCGCCGCGAGCTCGTGCGCGACGAGGACCCGGCGACGCTGGAGCTGATCCGCCGGCTGGGCCACGTCGGGTCGCGGGGCGAGTTCTCGCGCGCGGAGTTCCTCCGGATGTGTCGCTGGAAGAGTCCGCGGGCGATGCCCCACTACGCCCGGAACTCGGCGGCCCGCATCCGGAGGGTGTCGCGGGCGGCGCTCGCCACCCGCAGCGAGCGGCGACGGATCGAGCTGCTCACCAGCCTGCGCGGGGTGAGCGTGCCCGTCGCCTCGGCCATCCTGACGCTGATCGATCCCGGGCGCTACGGGGTCCTCGACATCCGTGTCTGGCAGCTCCTCTTCGCCCTCGGGGCCGTGGGCTGGAAGCCCGGCGGCCGCGGGTTCACCGCGCGCGACTGGCTCTACTACCTGGCGCGGCTGCGCCATGAGGCGCGGGGGCTCGGGGTGTCGGTCCGCCTGGTGGAGTACACGCTGTTCCGGTGTCACCGCAAGTGGCAGACCGGCCGGCTCTACGATTGAGCAGAGCTGTCGGGCTGCTACAGGTCGATCTTCCGGCGCGCCATCGCGCGGTCCCACTTGGTGTCGTGGTCGCCATCGAAGATGAGCGCCTCGTCGGCTGAGGCCCTCGCCCAGGCCCCCGTCTTCATCTCGGCCTCGAGCTGGCCGGGAGCCCAACCGGCATAGCCCACCGCGAAGAGCGCCCGCCGCGGGCCCTTGCCCCGGGCGATCGCGTCGAGGATGTCGGGCTGAAACGTGAGCGCGATCCCGTCCTTGACGCCGAGGGTGCCAGCGCTCGCGTAGTCACCCGTGTGGAGCACGAAGATCCGCAGCACGTCGACCGGCCCCCCGGCATGGAGCCGGACCGTGCCCTCGACGCCCCTGCTCTCGATCCCCGTCTGCTCCAGCAGCAGCGCGAGCGGGACCTCGCGGAGCGGCCGGTTCACCACCAGGCCCTGAGCGCCGGTCGCCTCGTGGCGGACCATGTAGATCACGGTGCGCGCGAATCGCGGGTCCTGCATCTCGGGCGTGGCGACGAGGAACTGCCCGGCGAGGCTGCCGGCACTGGCGCCGGGCTGGGCGGAGCCGCCCGCTGTCACGGCGATTGCGGTGAGCGCGACGGCGACGAGGACCACCGCGGGGCCGGCAACGCGGCGTGACCGGGAGCGTACCGGACTCGCGCGGAAGAAACCTGGTCGAACCCGGCCCGGTTGAGGCATGCTTGGATGGTCTCTGCCCTGACAGTATATCGGACGGTGGCTGCACAAGATAATCGGCGCGGGAGATCCACGAGCGATGCGATGGCCGGCCGGACTGCGGGCTCTGGGTCACCGTGACTATCGCCTGTTCTGGGCCGGTCAGCTCGTCTCGCTGGTCGGGACCTGGATGCAGACGGTGGGGCAGTCCTGGCTGGTGCTCGAGCTGACGAACTCGCCGCTCAGGCTCGGGCTGATCGGCACGCTGCAGTACGCGCCCATGCTCGCCTTCTCCTTCGTGACCGGCGCCCTCGTCGATCGGGTGCGCAAGCGGCGTCTCATCCTCGGGACGCAGGCGGCGCTCATGTGTCAAGCCTTCGCCCTCTCGGCGCTGGCCTGGGGCGGGCACGTGCAGTACTGGCACGTCGCGGTGCTCGCGACCCTCTACGGCCTCGCCCAGACGCTCGACATGCCCGCCCGCCAGGCGTTCATCGCGGATCTCGTCGGCAGGGCCGATATCATGAGCGCCATCGCGCTCAACTCGACCGTCTTCAACGGAGCCCGCGTGATCGGCCCCGCCGTCGCCGGCCTGCTCGTGGCCCGTTACGGCGTGGCCGTCGCGTTCTTCCTCAACGGCGTGAGCTTCGTGGCCGTCATCGTCGCGCTCCTCCTCGTGCGGACCGAGGGCGCGCCGCGCCCGCGCGAGGGCAGCACCATGCTCGAGGAGATCGCCGCCGGCGCCCGCTACGCGAGCACCACCCCGGTGATCTCGCTCGTCCTCGGGCTCATCCTCGCCGTCAGCCTCTTCGTGATCAACTTCAACACGCTGGTGCCCCTCATCGCCCGGGACGTGCTCCACGAGGGCGCGCACGGGTTCGGGCTCTTGATGGCGTCACTCGGGATCGGCGCGGTGGTCGGCGCCCTCGCCCTGACCCTCGTCGGCCCCGCCCGGCCGGCGGTGAGCGTGCTGATCACGGGCGCGCTCGTGGTGTCGGCCGCGACCCTGGCGCTCGCGGCCGTGCGCTCCTTCTGGCTGGCGGCGACCACGCTCCTGATCGTCGGCTGCGCTCAGATCGTCTTCACGACCGGCTGCAACACCACGCTCCAGCTGACGGCCCCGGACCGGATGCGGGGCCGCATCATGAGCCTCTACGCGCTCGTGTTCGTGGGCGCGAGCCCGTTCGGCTCCTTCTTCGTCGGTTCCGTCGCGGAGAAGCTCGGCGTGCCGGCGGCCTGCGCCCTCGGCGGCGGCGGCGGGCTGGTGCTGGTGGCGCTGCTCGCGCTCCGGTGGAGGCGCCGGAGGGGGAGCGCCCAGCACCTCGCCGGTTGGTGATCGGCCGGTCGCCGGTTCGCCTCCCGGCCCGCTCCACCATCGAGCGCAGAGATGGACCCACCCCTCCTCCATGCGGTGGAGGCCGCTCGTCGAAATTTCCCCTTGACTCGAGGTATCTTGTCGTATAAATTATATGTCAACTAGAATTTATATAACATAAACCGAGACGGGGCTGCCTGATTGGAGGGAGCCCGGTCGGCAGCAACCGGAGGGTGACGTGGCGTTCGAGAACCGGACCAAGGTCCTTCTCATTCTTCCCCAAGACATCCTCGACCAGGCACGGGTCCTGGCGGGGGAAGCAACGACCACGCTCAAGCTCTCGGTGAGTGTGCAGATCGTTCTCCGCGCCCTCATCGAGGAGGGCCTGAAGCGGGATGGCGACCGGAAGGTCTTCGCCAACATCGAGGGCCAGGCCCGGACGGTCCGCCTTATCCGCAGCCTGGCGGGCCGAGGGAAGGGAGTTTACGGCGCACAAGCGCCTCCCCGGTCGGGGATCGCGCCGAGCGTCAGCGGAAGGGACGGAGGGCAGCGCCGGACATGAGCGATCCGGAACGCGATGCGGCGACCACACCATCATAATATTCACACACCTGGAAGAGGGAGGGACCTACGCCATGGCCCATGCAACGAAGATGAAGCTTCGCCCGCTCCACGACCGCATCCTGGTCAAGCGCCTCGAGGAGGGAGAGGTCAAGCACGGCCGCATCGTCATCCCCGACAGCGCCAAGGAGAAGCCCCAGGAGGGGGAGGTCGTCGCGGTGGGCACCGGCAAGGTGAGCGACGGGGGGAAGAACATCCCCCTGGCCGTGAAGGCAGGCGATCGGATCCTGTTCGGCAAGTACTCCGGCAGCGAGGTCAAGCTGGACAGCCAGGAGTACCTCATCATGAAGGAGGAGGACGTTCTCGGCATCGTCGGCGCCTGAACGCGCGGCTCCGCCGCGGTCAACCATTGGTGCACATTCCAGGAGGAACGTATCCACATGCCTAAGCAACTCCTATTGAACGAGGAAGCCCGCGCCGCACTCTTGCGCGGGGTCAACATCATGTCGCGCGCCGTCAAGGTCACGCTGGGCCCCAAGGGCCGAAACGTCGTCATCGACAAGCGGTGGGGCAGCCCCACGGTCACCAAGGATGGCGTCACCGTCGCCAAGGAGCTCGAGCTGAAGGATCCGTACGAGAACATGGGGGCGGCGATGATCAAGGAGGTGGCCGCCAAGACCTCTGACGTCGCCGGGGACGGGACCACGACAGCGACCGTCCTCGCCCAGGCGATCTTCCGCGAGGGGCTCAAGAACGTGACGGCCGGGGCCAACCCGCTGGCTCTCAAGCGCGGGATCGAGCACGCCGTCGAGCAGGTGGTCGCCGAGCTGAAGAAGATGTCCAAGGCGACCAAGGACCGGAAGGAGATCGCCCAGGTGGCGACGATCGCCGCCAACAACGACCGGACCATCGGCGAGCTGATCGCGGAGGCGATGGAGAAGGTGGGCAAGGACGGCGTCATCACCGTCGAAGAGGCCAAGACGATGGAGACCACCCTCGAGGTGGTCGAAGGCATGCAGTTCGACCGCGGGTACATCTCGCCGTACATGGTGACGGATCCGGAGCGCATGGAGGCCGTTCTCGAGGACTGCCTCATCCTGATCCACGAGAAGAAGCTCGGCGTGATGAAGGACATGCTGCCGTTGCTCGAACAGGTGGCGAAGTCCGGGCGGCCGTGCCTGATCATCGCCGAGGACGTGGAGGGCGAGGCCCTGGCCACCCTGGTGGTGAACAAGCTCCGCGGCACGTTCGTGTGCTGCGCCGTCAAGGCCCCCGGGTTCGGCGACCGGCGCCAGGCCATGCTCGACGACATCGCCACCCTGACCGGCGCGAAGGCCATCACCGAGGACCTCGGCATCAAGCTCGAGACCGTCAAGCTCGCGGACCTCGGTCGCGCCAAGAAGGTGGTCGTGGACAAGGACAACACCACGATCATCGAGGGCGCCGGCACCACCAAGGCGATCGAGGGCCGCATCAAGCAGATCCGGGCCCAGATCGAGGACACCACCTCGGACTACGACCGCGAGAAGCTGCAGGAGCGGCTGGCCAAGCTGGCCGGCGGCGTCGCCATCATCAAGGTGGCGGCGGCGACGGAGACCGAGATGAAGGAGAAGAAGGCGCGGGTCGAGGACGCGCTGAACGCGACGCGGGCCGCCGTCGAGGAGGGGATCGTGCCCGGGGGCGGGGTGGCGCTGCTGCGGGCGGCCACGGTGCTCGACGCCCACACGCTCGCGGGCGACGAGGCGACCGGCGCCAACATCGTCCGCCGCGCGCTCGAGGAGCCGATCCGGCAGATCGTGGCGAATGCGGGCCTCGAGGGCGCCGTCGTGGTCGAGAAGGTGAAGGCCGCCAAGGGGCGCGCGCACGGCTTCGATGCCGAGGCGAACGAGTACGTCGACATGATGCACGCCGGCATCATCGACCCGACCAAGGTCGAACGGATCGCCCTGCAGCATGCCGCCTCCATCGCGTCCTTGCTCCTGACGACGGAAGCGCTCATCACGGATATCCCGGAGAAGCACGCGGCCCCATCCATGCCGCACGGCGGGGACTTCTAGCCCGCATCTTCACAAGGCCCATCTGCTTCGTGGGCGAGGGAAGCGCTCCCTCACGGTACCGAGAGTACGTGAGGGGGCGTCGCCCCCCTCGCCGCCCTGCACCTGGAGTGTTCGCCTCTTCGTGCGCGACGAGGAGGGAGAGAGGAGGGTTGGGAACGAGCGACATCGTGAGGTCTTGGAGTCACTCCCGGCCAGACTGTTAGGAACCGGGGGGTGGCCAGCGTGTCGGTGTTCACGCGGGCCCTGGGAAACGGGTGCGGTGCGAACGGAGGAGGAGAACGATGGAACAGAATAGGCAGAACGCGAGTTTTGGACAACGGTGGAGTGAAGCCAGACCGACGAAGACGCTTCTCTTCTGGTCCTGCATGGCGTCTGTTGTTGCGACCATGATCGTCGGCTTCAGCTGGGGCGGATGGGTGACGGGGGGCACGGCTCGGAGCATGGCTCAGGTCACGGGGGATGATGCGGTCGTCAAGCGCCTGGCGCCGATCTGTGTCGTGCGGTTCACGCAGGATCCGGGGAAGGTCCAGAAGCTCAAAGAGGTGCAGGACACCGATACCTGGCAGAGGGGTGACTACGTCAAGAAGCAGGGGTGGGCGACAATGCCCGGAGAGCAGGAACCCGATGGCAGGGTTGCCGACGAGTGTGTCAAGCTCCTGATGGTGACGAGCAAGTAGCTTGCAGGGCGAGCCGCCGGACGTCGCGGGGCTGGGGCCCCGCCGTCCGAGGCGAGCAATCCGAAAGAGCTGCGGACGGGACTCGGGGGTCCACTGCGCCCGGCCGCTCGGGGGCGCACACGACGCCACCCGCAGCCGCCGCGGGGTCGTGACCCCTCCGAATCATGCGGCGCTATGTAGCCCGAGCGTTTCTCCGACAGTGTCCTAGCGCATACCGAGGCGACCCACCGCCGGCAGCTTCAACGCCGGATGCCTGATGTCCAGGCCGACGGTGAGGCCGAGGAGGTTCAGCTCGAGCCCTTCCTCCCATCCGACCAGGAGACCGGCCAGCCCGAAGAGCGAGAGCTGAAGACCGGTGCCGCTCGGGGAGATCCCCGCGAGCGCGGCGCCGGGAAGATAGTCCTTGCCGATGGCCGTCGGCGGGAGACCGAGCCTCAGCCCGGGGACGGCCCGGCCGACATAGGCAGTGAACGTGTTGCTGTTCGGGCCCGGCCAGGTGCGGTAGCTCGCGGGGTAGGGATAGGCCTTCACCGCCGCCTCGACCTCGGCGATGAGCTCGTCCACGCCCTCGCCCCGGCGATCGACGAGGAGGTCCGGGCGGCTGCCGAACCAGTGGTTGTCGGGTCCCATGCGGTTGACGCGGATCGCCGGCGCCCCCCGGTCCACGCCCCAGCCGACGACTTCGTAGCGGGTGTACGCCGAGGCGCCGCTCGGCTTGAGCGCGATCCACGTATGCACGGCGAGCACGCCGCGCCATCCCACGGCGCGCGCGGCATAGACCTGGATCACAGCCTCCCGTGTCGTGGCGGGATCGGGCGCCTGACCCGAGGAGTCGCGCCGGAGCTCCCACCAGCGGCCCGTCACTCGCTCGAGCCCGGCGCAGCCGACCCCGGCCAGGAAGAGGAGCGGCATCAGGGACAGCCCCGCCGCGATCGCGACCCGGCGGCCCGCGCCGTGTCTGACCGACGTCCGGTCGCGCGCCGGCAGCGCCGGCGCGAGCTCTTGACCGCGCGCCCCGTACGCGCGGGGCCCAGCCCCCGGCCGCCCTGCGGCCTGCAATGCATTCTGGGTGGAAGAGTCGGAAGGGGGACGAGGCTCCCCTTCACGTTCGCGATCCGGCTGGTCGGTTGGCGCGGAGGACACGAGACGAGTGCTCAGGCCCCGGGGCCAGCGCGGCGCGCCGGGGTCATCGCGGTCCAGCCTCTCGAGACGGCTACCGCGGGGGATAACGGAACGGAGCCCAGCCCATGCCGATGCCCTCGACCGGCGGTGGCGTATAGGCGTCCGGCCGGGTCTTCGCGCCCCCGGTCATGCCGGAGGTCGAGGGCCCTGGTCTCGCCGCCGCCTTCTTGGGGGCCGGGCTCTTCGCGGCGGGCTTGTTCCTGGGGGCCGTCTTCTTGGCTGTCCTCGCGCCAGCTTTCTTTTTCATTTTCATGGGGCGCACTCTACAGCAGGCCCCCGGCGGCGGTCAAGTGGAGGGCAGGACCATCCCAATTTGCTCGCGACCCACTACCGCGCTGTCCTGGCCCTCGCCGCGAGCAGCCGGAAGAGGCGCTCCGGAGTCACGGGCAGCTCCGTGATCTCGATCCCCAGCGGAGCGAGGGCGTCCGCCACCGCGTTGGCGATGGCGGCGGGCGCGCCGATGGTTCCGCCCTCGCCGACGCCCTTGAAGCCGCCGAGGGTGGACGGAGACGGCTGCTCGAGGTGCATCACCTCGACCCACGGCAGCTCGGCCGCGGTGGGGATCAGGTAGTCCATCAAGCTTCCCGTCAGGAGCTGGCCGCCGTCGCCGTACACGAGCTCTTCGAGGAGCGCGGCGCCCACGCCCTGCGCCACGCCGCCGATCGCCTGGCCTTCCACGATCATCGGGTTGATGAGGCGCCCGCCGTCCTCGACGACCACGTAGCGCGTGAGCGTGATGGAACAGAGGTCGAGGTCCACCTCGACCACCGCCACGTGGGTGGCGTTGGCGGCGGTGCCGATGTAGGGATCGTAAAAGCGCGTCGCCTCGAGCCCGGGCTCCATGCCCGTCGGCAAGCGCCTGGTGCCGGCGTAGGCGCTCCGCGCGATCTCGGAGAGCGTGAGGCGCCGGTCGGGCGCGCCGCGCACCCATGCCACGCCGCTCGACAGCTCCAGGTCGCGCACGTCGGCCTCGAGCCGGTGCGCGGCGATCTGCAGGGCCTTGTCCCGGACCGCGCGGCTCGCCAGGATCGCCGCGCCGCCGCCGATCACCGCGCTGCGGCTCGCGTAGGTCCCGCTGCCGATGGGCCCGGCCTCCGTGTCGCCGTGGACCACCCGCACCGCATCCAGCTCGACGCCCAACTCCTGGGCGACGACCTGCGCCAGCGTCGTCTCGTGCCCCTGACCGTGGCAGGCGAGACCGAAGGCCGCCGTCACCGTCCCCGCGGGGTCCACGCGCACGGTGGCGCCCTCGGTCCCCGTCGCGATGTCCGCGCCCGGCGAGGCCGGGATGGCCGAGCCGACGCCCGTCAGCTCGACGTAGGAGGCGATCCCGATGCCGGCGCGCCGCCGGGCCGGGACGTCGTGGCGTTGCTCGGCGCGGAACCGGGCGTAGTCGACGGCCTCGCACGCGCGCTCCAGAGACTCGGCGAAGCTCCCGGAGTCCCACACCAGGCCCGAGGGCGAGCGGTAGGGTAGCTCACTGGACTGGATCAGGTTGGCGCGCCTGATCGCGGCGGGGTCCAGGCCGAGCCGGCGGGCGGCGCGATCCAGGAGCGCCTCCATCACGAAGGTGGAGACGGGCCGGCCCACGCCCCGGTAGGGTCCCATCGGCGCCTTGTTGGTCGCGACGCCCCAGGCCTGGCCGTGATAGTGCGGAACGCGGTAGGGCCCCGGCAGGAAGCTCACCACCTGGATCACCTCGATGCTCGCCGTCCAGGGATAGACCGAGTACGCGCCGACATCGGCCCACACCTTCGCCCGCAACCCGCGGATGCAGCCGTCGCCATCGACGCCGAGCTCGGCCTCGATGTCCTCGTCCCAGGCCTGGGTGCTCGTGAGCAGATCCTCCCGGCGATCGCCGACCCATTTCACCGGGCGACCCAGCTGCCGGGCGAGCGCCGAGACCGCGACCTCCTCGGGATAGAGCGCGCTCTTCATGCCGAACCCGCCGCCGACATCGGGGGCGACCACCCGGACGCGGTGCGCCGGGATCCCGAGCAGCTCGGCGAGCGCCTCGCGGATCATGCCCGGGATCTGGGTCGAGGTCCAGAGCGTGAGGGCGCCCGTGCCGGGCTCCCACTCGGCGAGGCAGGCTCGATTCTCGATGGCGACGGCGGCATGCCGATGAAGCCGGAAGCGGTCTCCCACGACGACCGCCGAGGCCGCGAGGGCCGCCGCCACGTCGCCCTGGCTGAACTCGCGGCTCAGGAGGAGATTGCTCGCCCCGGTTTCATGCAGGAGCGGACTGCCATCGGCCATCGCTGCCCTTGGACCGGCCACCGACGGGAGCGGCTCGTAGTCGACGCTGATCCGCTCGAGCGCGTCCTCGGCCGCGTAGCGGCTCTCCGCCACGACCGCCGCCACCGCCTCGCCCGCGTAGCGCGCCTTCTTCGACGCGAGCGCGGGCATCTCGGTCGCCGCATAGCCCCGCATGCGCGACAGCGCCCGGATCGGCCGCGCGTGGCCGCGCAGCTCGTCACCGGTGACGGCGGCGGCGACGCCCGCGGAAGCTCGGGCCGCCGTGGTGTCGACCCCGAGGATCCGCGCGTGGGCGTGAGGGCTTCTCAAGAACGCGACGTGGAGCATGCCGGGCCGGATGAGGTCCGCCACGAAGCGGCCGCGCCCGGTCAGGAGCCGCTCATCCTCGCGGCGCTTGACGGGGGCGCCGATCAGCGGCGGCGGGGCGCCGTGTTCCACGGGAGGGCGCGCCCGCTCAGCGGGCGTTGCGGAGGGCGACGGCCGCGGCCGCGACCGCCTTGACGATGCCCTGGTATCCGGTGCAGCGGCAGAGCACCGCGGAGAGGCCCTGGCGGATCTCGACCTCGGTCGGCTCGGGATTCGTGGCGAGGAAGTCGAGCGCCGTCAGCAGCATCCCCGGCGTGCAGAAGCCGCACTGAAGGCCGTGGTGCTCGTGGAAGGCTTGCTGCAGCGGATGGAGCTGGCCGTCCTTCATCAATCCTTCGACCGTCACCAGCTCCGCCCCGCTCGCCTGCACCGCGAGCATCAGGCACGATCGCGCGGCGAGGCCGTTCACGAGCACCGTGCAGGCGCCGCAGACGCCGTGCTCGCAGCCGACGTGGGTCCCGGTGAGCCCCAGGTCCTCGCGCAGGAAGTCGACGAGGAGCTTGCGCGTCTCGCAGCGCCCCTCGCGCCGCTGACCGTTGACGGTGAGCTGGACGGAGACGGTCTCGGCCATCTAGCTAGCGGCCTCCCATTCTCGCCTTCGCCCGGCGCAGGGCGCGGCCGGTCAGCACGCGCGTCAGGTTGCGACGGTAGGCGGCCGAGGCGTGGATGTCGGAGTCGGGCTCGACCAGCTCGGCCGCCCGGCGCGCCGCCGCCTCGACGGCGGCCTCCGAGAGTCCGTCGCGCTCGAGGATCTCCTCGGCGCTCCTGAGCCGCATCGGGACCGGACCGGCGCCCGCGGTCGCGAGGCGGGCCGTCGCGCAGTGCTGGCCGTCGCCCACCAGCATCGCGGCGATGCCGACGATGGCGAAGTCCCCGTGCCGCCGGCTGAACTCCTCGAACGCGAAGCCGGCGCCGGCGGCCATGGCCGGCAGCCGCACCTCGACGAGGATCTCATCCGGGCCGAGGCTCGTGGTGAGATAGCTCTGGAACAGCTCGGAAGGCCGGAGCGCGCGCTCCCCGCGCGGGCTCCGGACCACGACCGTCCCGTCCAGCGCCGCCAGGACCGCCGGGTACTCCGCCGAGGGATCGGCGTGGGCGAGGCTGCCGCCGATGGTGCCGCGCGTGCGGATCGGGAGGTGCCCCACCAGCGCGGTCGCCTCGGTCAGCAACGGGAGACGCTGGCGCACGAGTGGCGAGAACTCGATGGTCCGCTGCCTCGTCATCGCGCCGAACCGGACCTCGCCGTTCTCTTCCCGGATGTACGCCAGGCTCGGGATCGCATTCAGGTCGACGAGCGCCGCCGGCCGGCTCAGACGGAAGTTCAGCAGCGGCATCAGGCTCTGCCCCCCGGCCAGGAGCTTGGCCTCGCCGCCGTAGCGCGTGAGCAGCGCGATGGCGTCCTCGACGGTCGCGGGGGCGTGGTAGTCGAAGGCCACGGGCTTCATGGGTTTCCGCTGCCCCCGGTCTTCCTGGCGCGCTCGATCAGCTCCCAGAGCCGCGCCGGCGACATGGGCAGCTCGGTGATCCTCACGCCGAGCGGCCCGAGCGCGTCGCTCACGGCATTGGCGATGACGGCGGGGACGGTCATCGAGCTGGACTCGCCGAGCCCCTTGGAGCCGAGCGGCGTCAGCGGCGAGGGGGAGACGATGTGCGCGATGTCGATGACGGGCGCCTCCGAGGCGGTGGGTACGAGGTAGTCCATGAAGGAGCCGGTCAGGAACTGGCCGTCGTCGTCGTACTGCAGCTCCTCGTAGAGCGCGCCGCCCAGCCCGTGCAGCGCGCCCCCGTAGATCTGGCCCTCGGCGATCATCGGGTTGATGATGGTCCCGGCGTCGTGGACGGTGGCGTAGCGCAGGATCTTGATCGCCGCCGTCTCGGGGTCGACCTCCACCGCCATCACCTCGGCGATGAAGCCATAGGTGTTCGACGAGTTGACGCAGTCGTTCTGGTCCACGGCCCGGGAGACGGTGAAGCCGAACACGGCGCTCGCCTGGAGCCCCGGCTCCATGCCGTCGGGCAGGGACTCGGTGTTCCAGTGGGCGCGCCCGGCCAGGTCCTTGACGGTGTAGGACGGGCCCGTGCCGGTCCTGGTCCGCACGGCGCCGTCGCGGAACTCCAGCTCGGCCACCGGCCGCTCCATCAGGTGGGCCGCGTACTCGATCAGCTTGGCCTTGAGCTTCCGGGCGGCGAGGGCGACGGCGCTGGTGCCCACCGAGCCGAACCGGCTCGAGTAGGTCCCCGACGAGATCGACCAGAAGCGCGTGTACGTGTCCATCTCGTCGACGACGGTCACGTCCTCGGGCGTGAGCCCGAGCTCGTCGGCGACGATCTGCGACACGACGGTCTGGTGCCCCTGGCCCTGGGGCGTCGTCGCCAGGATGGCGATGACCCGCCCGAGCGGGTCCACCTTGATCGTCGCCGCGTCCACCGCGCCCGACTTGGGGAGATACTCGGGCTTGGCGCGGAACTGGGGATCGAGCGCCGTCGCCACGTAGCCCATGTTGGAGACCGAGGGATCCACCGCCAGCGCCACGCCGATGCCGAAGCAGCGCCCGGCGGCGCGGGCCTCTGCCTGCTCGCGCCGCAGCTCGGCGTAGCGCGCCACCTCGAGCGCCTTGTCCAGCGCCGCCGGGTAATCGCCGCTGTCGTACAGACCGCCCGTGGGCGAGCGGTACGGGAACTGGTTCGCC
>WNGF01005613.1_pt1 | contig 16517 bp, 15 predicted proteins | sample 5400641 | NCBI WGS metagenome assembly WNGF01 (sample SAMN13153371, study PRJNA577476) | soil metagenome | isolation source: 80 cm soil or saprolite under grassland replicate 2 | place: USA:California | collected 2016-06-15
CGCGCAATGGGGTTTTGTTACTTCAACAACATCGCCATCGCCGCCCTTGATGCCCTGGAAAACTCTACTAAGCGCGTTGCGATTTGGGATTTTGATGCGCATCACGGCAATGGGACCGAAGCGATTGTCGCGCACAACCCGCGGATCGCCTTTGCATCCATCCATCAATTCCCCGGTTATCCTGGAACGGGCACAAAATCTTTTGCGAATGTGACGGATTATCCGCTCGGCCCCGGAACGCCGCGGAACCATCATGTCGAGGTGGCGAAGCGGGGGCTGGACAGATTGATCGCCTTCAAACCTGATCTACTTCTTGTCTCTGCGGGCTTCGATGCCTATGCAGGTGATCCTCTCGTGCAGATGACTCTCCAACACGAGGACTTTTCCACCTTCGGCGAATGGCTGCGCCAACTCGACATTCCCGTAGCTACGATCTTGGAAGGCGGGTACAGCGACGACCTGCCAGAACTGATCGATGCATTCTTAACTGCCTGGGCATCGAAATAACAACAGAACATACGCTTCAAGGCGTTGCATTCCGAGTTGTCTCGATGATTGCCCTCAGTTTTGCCGCCGCATTTTCGATTTCGGAATATTTGTACTCACCTGCTCTGCTCTGCACAGCAAGCACCCCACAGCGATGAACATTTTTGAAATCGCCATACGGAAATTTGTATCTCCGTTTGGTGTTCTCGGGGTAGCGATCGTCAATTCCCAGATGCCATTTTGCATATTCACTGAATCCCTGCACACGGATAAACTCATTCTCTTCGTCTACAGAAGGCCGATATTCGCTCCACGCGCCTTTGCCATCCGCGATGAAGTGCCCTTGTTTGATGAGTTGCACGGCAAAAGCGAAGGCGTCTTCGTTTAGCTTAAGGTGCGTTCGCGGTTGGGCAAGCATTGTGCCGATCGCGCAGAGCAGAATCTTCTTAACCCGAAGAAGCGTGAGATTTTATATGTATTTTGGATTGTAAATCGGGCAATAAAGGCAATCGTGATTGCCTAAATATTGCCTACAAAAGATGGGTTTTGCCACAATCTTCCACAACTGGTACCTACCCCCAATCCGCAACTTTTGTTTATCGCGAACGTTGCGAAACCGGCAGACGCGCCAGACTGAGGATTGCGAAATCGTCGATTTTAAAGCGTTCCATTTCGTTTCAAAGAAAATCGGTTTACGCGGGAAAAACACGATGTGTTTTTCAAACAATTGTGTTCACGATTGACGACTAGAAATGTCGTCATTCTAGCACAAACTCTAGCACACGGACGCGGGCACATGCACCAATTCAATCTGTTCAGGTGACCAAATCGGTTTCCACTGTTGCGGGAAGACTGTCCCTCCTGCCACGGGACACTGCCGAGCGACGGAAAAATCGCCAGCGAAAACTTTAAACCGGCAACGAGTTACCGTCCCTATCTACTTCTTGCACCTTGTAAGCCGTAAAACCGTTTATTGTTGGATTGAAAATGTGGTTTGCTTCGGTGGTTCCGTAGCGAACGCGGTATACGCAATTGTATACAATACCTATCAGATAATATTGCTGGTTCAATAACCCGTAGACGCGATAGTGCGAACCTTGGTTGTATCCTTTCGTCCAATCCAATTCCTCCACAGTATTTGGGAAATCAAACGTTTTAGGCGGGAATGGCACACCGGTTCTATCAAGAAATCCAAATTGGCCGAGGTAATAGCTGGGGTCGCCTGATCCTCGTTTTAATTGCAAGCCGATTTCAGTGACGGTCTTGCCTGCAAGATTTGGCGGAAGGTTGTAGGACAGTTGCTGCCACCCATTTTTCAGGTTGATCACTTGTGACACCCGAAGATTGGTAGAGCTTCCGTCGTTCGTTGTTAAGATCGGTGTCTCTAAGGTGACATTCGTCTGCTTTCGAACGAGGTTGACTTGGCTCTTGGCGGGCAGCGTAATTGCGCTCTTAAAGAGTGCAAATTGAAGGCTGGGCTGGCCGTCAAAATCAACGAACAGGCAAGAACCACCGGTGAATACAAACTCGCTGGCTGGATGTGCTATCGCGGTCTTGTTCCGTCTGCTGCCGTCATAGTTAAAGAAAAATCTGTAGGTCGGCAGCACATTTTGATCGCTCAAATTGTTCCATGGACCAGTAGACGCTGTTACGCCGGCGATATTGTAGAAGTCCCCTTCGCCATCGTTAAACCAGGTCACGAATGGTAGAGAGGCCATTACTGACCTTTCCTCTACGTATGTTTTCATGCATTGGTTGGCAGCGATGGAGACAAACTTGTTGTTTTCGTTAGGAAAAATTATGCCCTCTTTGGTGCCTGTCCAAAAAGCTTGATCGTTAGAGTGGAATACATCTCGATCCGGCAGCTTATCTGTATTCTTGCCAGTGCCATGTGGTCGCAAATCATACATATCCCAAGCCGGATAATATACACCCAAGCCAGTAAAGTAATCCGGAGGATCCGTCTGAGACTTTGTACTATTCAACGCATCGAAGAACGCGTCACCGCTGCCATATGGGGGCGTTCCCGATTCAGCTGAGCAATACTTCGCCATGAACATTCGATCGCGGTCAGTGAGCGGTGATTTTGAGTTCTGTTTGATAACGTTCCAAGACGACTCAGGATAGCTATCAGCACCAGTCCACCAGTAATTTGCTTGAAAATAGCTTGCCGACGTAAAGAAATCGTACGCCCCCTGCGTCAGACGGTTGCTGTAGCCTCCACTAAAAGGTGAGTCATACCAGATCGTTCGGCAGCCTTCCTGTTTCAATGCTGACAACAGCGTCAGCATTCCCGGAATCAAATCAGGTATCGCATCTTCGAGATTAACAAGATACCCATCAAAACCAAAATACGTTGCGACATCTTTTAGAGTCTGAATTGCTTCTTCAAGATACATTTTCGTTGGGTCTGGCTTGGCAGGTTTCATTGTGAGAAAGGCCTTTACATCATCGTTCGTGAATTTACCCACGTTCTCGTTAATGTTTAGACAGATAGTTCCCAGACTGAGCACCCCATTCTTGTGACACGCATTCGTCCAAACCGTTGGTGGTATGGTTAACAAGCGGTGACCAAAATAGTACGAGATGTCTACGTATTGCCAATAGCTGAAATTGTATACGTTGGCTGCTGTTCGGTTTCCATTTGCACCTGTGCCTTCAGCGCCCTGAGACCATTCGGTAAACCACGGATCAAAAGCAAATTCACCCATGTCAAATCCCATAAGACTGGGGATCGGCATGGCGGTTTTGTTTACTCGATTTGCCAAAGCGATCTTTGCAATATTTGAACGTTCACTTTGCGACTTCCAATTCCTTAATCCTGTGATTGTTTCAATTGGAAGTAGCGTAGGCGCCAAGTTTTGTGCTCTCACACTTGGGTTTTTCTTCATGACATTTCTCGCGTTATTTGTCTCCTTTTACTACATTCGTCAGAGTGGTTGAACCCCTCCGCACGCACCTACAGATTGGCTTTCAGCCAATTCGAACATTCGTCATCAAATCCTTGCCAAGCGGCGGGCGAGCTGCATGAAATCACTAACAGTTCATCGTTCGCATCCATGTGCGGCGCTAAACAGTCGCGAACTTGCACCGCTGTTCGACCGGTGATCACAATCCAGGTCGAATCAAGACAATGCCACCAGTTGCTGCCGACTGATTTGATCGCCGCAAACAAGCTACTGTAATCTTGACCTGGCTTAAGGAGATCGTAACCGATGATGAACCGATTCATAAGCTGATATTTTTGCTGTTTTAAGCCGGACTGGCTGCTAGTTTATCAGGACCGCCGCAGAATTCCGCTGCCATCGGCCTAGGTGGCGTAGCACACTCCTCAAGTCTTGCGAACAAGAGTGGTTCAGCGACGACTAGCGGCACCGGCTGCTCATCAAGGATCGCAGCATATCTGTTCTTAACTGCCCAGTCGCGCCATTGACCTTGGAGCAACGAGCCGCCTCCAACGATCGCGACAGCCTGGTCGTGTTGGACGAACGAGATTTCAGCGCCCAAGCGGGAGGAGCGAGTGTCGATCAGGACGTATAGATCATTTGCCACCTCTTCCAAGGCGAGAACAGGAGAGGCTATGTCCGCAGTTCGCCAACGTGAGAGCCACTTGCTCACGAGACTTTCACAGCGGTCGATTACTGCCAGCGTCTCGAGGCTGCCTGAGGGATACTTGGCGACAAAATGATACGCGAGTGCTCCCAAATGCGTGCCCGCCGGAAAAATGTCGCCGTAAGCCGGCAATGGCCGAAGTGCCTGCAGGCCGAACTCCTCTGCACAATCAAAATAGGGGCTGAAGCGGTCGATGCTCAGACGGTAGCATCCTCCCGGCGGGCAGAGATGTTCCAGCAGGGGGAGTAAATCGGCCGTGGCGGCATACCACTCTGCCAAATCGCCGGGGAAGCCATACAATAGGTTCCAGTTGAGCGTTACGTCCGTGGCCCTCGCGTACCGTAACAGGCGGACGTTCTGTCGTGCCGTGACCCCCTTACGCATCAACTTCAGGAGATCAGTACTAAGTGCCTCGATGCCGGGTTGAATAAGGCGAACACCTGCGGCTGCCAAAAGCGAACAATGCGCCAAGGTTAGATTGGCCTTCTGCTCATAGAAAATATTTACGTCCGGCAATGCATCCGGCAGTACGGGCAGGAGGTCTTTAAAATAATTCCATGGCATGATGTTATCTACCATGCAGACATTCTTCGTGCCGTATCGTGTGACCAACCGGGTCAAATCAATGAGGATTCGCTGCACAGACTTCTTGCGGAATCCCATGCCGGTGCCATTTAATCCGCAGAACGTGCAGTGTTGTTTTTGGCCCCACCAGCACCCGCGGCTGGTTTCATAAGTGAGCCACACCTCGTCGCGACTGCGGAACGAGGCGTTTTTCAACATGGTGTCAAGCGCCTGGAAATAGTCGTCGAAATCCAGCGGTGGCAGATCGTCCAGCGCCTGACATGGTGCGCCGACAATGACCCGGCCAAAGCTGTTAAGTCCAGACGACGCTACTTCCGTCAAGAAAGTCAGGAAGGTACGCTCGCTCTCCCCAGAAAACACACAGTTGATCCACGGGGAAATATCACTTACTGCCTGCGCCATCTCGCCGTCGCAGTTAGCGCCGCCCAAAATAGTGATCAAGTGAGGTGCGATGCGGTGCACCTCGCGAAGCAATGCCAGCGATGCGGCTGTCTGCTCGAACGTGGTGGAACACCCAACCACGTCTGGGGAATAGACGTTAATCAGATCTTTTGCAAACACGCGAACAAAATCGAGAGTGTCAGATTGAATTGCCGCTAACCGGGTCGCGTCGACTGTAGGATTGTCCGGCCAAGACACACGACGGTACGTGGCAGGGCTATCACCATCTAAGTCGATTGGATTCCGAAAAGCGGCTTCCGCGAAAAGCTGCTCTCCGACGAGTGCGCCTGTCGGCGCATAGCAAATGGCGTGATACTCCCGTTCACCCATCCGGGCCGCGAAGGCGATATTGGCGTAGGCCACTCGCACACGATGACCTGCGTGTCTACCAACCGCCTGAAGCACATGGACACCAAGGGCGGGCCGATCTAGTCCAGCCCATGGGGGTACCACGAGGACAACACTCAGTGACATGGTTGGGATCCGTAGGGATCCGGCCTGATTCCGTTGGATGGGGCTAAAACTTCACCTTCACGGTGACTTCAACCTCAGTCGCTAGCGGGTTGGCGCCAGGCCGAATGGTTGCGCCTACGACACGACCATTCGGAACGCCCAGCTGCTTATCAATGAAGCTCTTTAGCGACTTTGCTCGCTCTGGCGGTAGGTCTACGCCCTGTCGTGCAAGTACTCCCGCGGGATCCGCAAGGAACGTGCTGCGGGCACGCGTATTCGTGCCGAGTCGCTTCTGCAACTGTTTCAGGTTCGTGAGCACTTGAGATTTCGGTTGGGTAAGCATAACGTTCTCCAATTGGTTAGGGTTAACTCATAAGAAATTGTTTTTTGACGCTGCGCAGTTCAGGGAGAATGCTTTTGCGTCGGGGTTCATCTGCAAACGGTGAATATTTAGATCTGACTCCAATCTTGATCACGTCTCTCATGCTGTCGCGTCTTGCCTCGAATCGGTGACGATCAGTGGGCAAATTCTGCAAGCACGCGCACCGCACTGCAAATGCCACCGGCAATTCTTTCGAATGCTGCATGTCGGCAGTTGTTCCGAATCGTTGTAATCGGGATTCGCTTTCAGCACCCGATCAATGACACCGCACCGACCGTTTTCCCATTGCAGGCAACCGCTCTTGACACAAGTGTCAGCGAAACGGAAACGCTTTTCAGGCTGTCGCCCCTCATGCGCGAGCTTGACAAAGAATTCATCAACGATTCGCCGCTGCTCTAAAAAGGCAATCGTTCCATTTGATTGCACAACGCCCAAAAGAATAGCACCGGAAGTGCACCTTGAACTCGGGCAAAGCGCTTGTGGAGTGATCCCCGATTGATCGAAACGCGAACTTTCCACAGCTCTAGATTTAAAAACCTTTTTGTGGGAGATTTGCCAACGTCTTTGAGACTTCGGCGAGCGAATTGACAGTAGAAAATTTTCCCAATCTTTGACTGCGAATCCAGATGCCGTACCATTCCGGATTGAGCGCGATTGGCCGGCCCACTGTCACGCGGTCGCCTCCCAAATCTAGCTTTGCAAGGTGCGCAGTGACAACTTTGTCCAAGTCAGCAGCGATTGCTTTAACTTGCTCGTCCTTCAGGTTCAGTCCATCGAGTTCAATATGGAATTGAGTTGAGTTTTTCATGGTTTTTCTTTGTAACCTCTGTCTTTGTTTACTTTCAGCTTTCACCTCAGCAAGGAAGTTTCTTCGTCGAGGTTCAAAGTTCTATCAGAGATCCTACGCTGCAACGAGAGAAACAGTTGAGGAACAGTTGCCACTCGCTTGCATACCGTTCACCGAAGTTGCTCATTGGTAAGCCCGTCAGGTCGATTGGCGCCTTTGTGCGTGAATGAGGGGCACAACGCGCACGCCACGCTTGAAGTCCCCGTTGGGGCCTTTATTAAAAGAACTACGCACAATTATTTTCAGCAAGAGGAAGTTCAGACCTGTTCCGCAACTGTTTCTGTGGATAACGACAGCCGACGTGCGGTAAGAAGCAATATCTTGACAGCCATTACATTGGGCGGAGCAACGTCAAATCTAAATAATCCTGTATGGGACGTTTACGATGAATTGCGCACGGCGCGACTGAACATCAAGTATCTTCAAACCACGATTCGGCGACTTAATAGCTGGAATACATTCTTCGAGATTCTCATCGCGGTAACGACTTCATCGACCGTTGCCGGTTTTTCGTTCTGGAAGACGGCGTATGGCGGTGGCATCTGGACGGCAGTTGGCGTCGTGGCAGCGATTTCGTCCGTAATTAAGCCAATCCTAAAATTTCCAGAACGCATCGGTCGGAAAGAAGAATTGCTAGCTAGCTACCACATCTTAGATCACGATTTGAACACGATTTGCATCGAGATTAAGCATGAGAAGAAGTATGACGACGGCCTTTACAAGCAATTCCTGAGAGCTCTTGATCGTAAGGCGGAACTTGTCAAGCAGGATGCTGCTTCTGGGGTTGACGAACGCCTGCGTATCAGATGCCGCGAAGCAGTAGAGCAGGAATTGCCGGCAGATTCTTTCTATATTCCACCGGACGCATAGATATGCCAGAAAAACAGACCGAACCACGACCACCGGCGCGTCCTTCGCCGCCACGACCGCCACCGCCGGCTCCTTCTCCTCCGGAACGACCGCGCCGCGAGCTGCCCCGACCAATTCCCGAGCACGTGGAACCCGACCGTCCTTGGCCGCGGCAGCGGTAAAGAGTGGGCGATGAAGAACGCTGACAGTACCCTTCCTTATCCTTTTCATCTTTCGAAAATTTAGCCTTTCGGATGTCGTAGTACTAATTGGGACGGTACACCACGATGATAAGATTAATTACAATACGAAAGGAAACAATGATATGAAAGATCTTCTGGCGCCATTTGCCCAACTCGGACAACATGATAAACACCCATGGAAACCTCTTCCGTGGAATGGAACCCACAATAAGGTGCTTTATTTCGATCGCGTTTCTGGGGCTACTATCGAGTTAGCTAAAATCGATAAAGGCGCAGAATTTCCAGAACACTATCACTCGTCGGTTCAGACTCTTTTCCTTGTTTCCGGCAAGCTTCGGTCCCATGACTCCACAATAACACCCGGTACTTTTAATGTTATTCCCGCTGGTCAGCTTCATGGGCCTTTTCGCGGCGAAGAAGAATCGATTACATTAAAGTTCTTTTCAGCGACGCCGGTGTATTTCTTGAAGGATGGCTCGGCGTACCTCTATAAGGAAGATGGGCGTACAATCGCCCTCCATGACGGTTCGATTAAGAAGTTTCTAGGGTCACCAAATATTCTCCGTTAAACGGGATGCGGACATCGTGAACACGCAAAGAGCTGAGACTCCCAACCGGCGGCCATGTGGCTGCCGAAATGGTGAAGATCGGCACAAATATGATTCTTGCCGACCAAAAACGACGCTCTGTCGCATTTGGCACATAATCGCGAAGGAACAGAAGACTCCACACGGCGACCCTTGCGTTGAATTCCCTGGACACATCCTTCACAAACCCGATCCCTGCATTTACGACCAATTCTTGTTGATGGCGATGAATCAGCCGGTGACATGGGACAATCCCGATGTCGCGATCTTTCTCGACGGTGCTGAGCAATATACATACGGTCTCACTACCGGCACGACGTATACCGTTGCGATAACAGTACACAACAGCTCGCGCGACAAGACCGCGAACGGCACGTCAGTCGAAGTCCGCTGGATCGACTTCGGCGCGGGAGGACAGACTCGCCACCCGATTGCGACGTTGGCTGCGGATGTTCCGGTTTGGCCAGCTACGGTCACCGTGACCACACCGTGGCGAACCCCCGACGTGCCCGGCCACTACTGTATCGAAGTCGAGCTCTTTCACCCCGACGATGGGAATCCGTCCAACAACCGAGGCTGGAACAACACGCAAGTGTACGCGGCGCACTCACCGGTCACGCGACCGATCCGGATCTTCAATCGATACCCAAAGGGCTGCCCCCCGATAGAAGAAGGCGGCGGACCTTTACTCCGGCCTCACCGCGTTTTTCTAGGCTGGGGGATGCTTGGTGCACTAGCTGGCCTCTTCCTTGGCCACTTCATGCCGGAAGGCTGGCCGATGCTCGCGCGCGCCGGTACCACGGCTGCGATCAGCTATCTCATTCTCGCGCTAGCGGGGTTGTTGAGCGAAAGCGTGTTTGCTTGGATCAAAAGAAGTCGCAGTCGTGCCGCAGGAGCCGAGAAGCGAAGCCGAGAAGAAGAGCGGCGTCGACTCAATCCGTGCAATCTCGTGGAGATCGACGTTGACTCGTACACCTTCGACGATAGGGTCGGCAAGGACTTCGACCCTCGCGCCGCGTTCCAAGGCAAAGGTCCCGTGTGGCCTGCTCGCGTCGATCCGCCAAGATTTCTGTTCCTTGACGGTGAGGCATACCGTGACGTTGAACTACTCGTCGATGTCCCCGACGGGCCTGGCGAGACCGGCATCTTCAATGTGAACGTCCGCCAGGGCGGTGTACCGGCAGGCGGCGTCACTATTACGATCACGCGTGAGGGCGCGTAACTCATGTCCGGATGTGAAGTCAGTAACTTGGAAGCCGGTCGGGATCCTGATGCTGGAGAGGGACGAGTCCTCGGATGGGTGTGGGGTGGCGCCGCGCTCGGCGGGCTCGTCGCCTACCTGAACGCTGCCGAAATCGCAGGGGTCGCTGCATCCGGCGGTGCCGTTGGGTTGCTTGGCCTCGGGATCATCGTATTCGGAGCGGTTGCCGGGGCGGAGCTGGGTTTTGCAATCGGGTACGCGGTGAACTGGTTCGATCGGTTGCACACTCAGAACCCGGCGTCGATCACGCTGGGAGGATGCGTCCTGTGCGCTGGCAAGAACACAGGGTTTCCGCCTTGGCACGATAATGACTGGACGTTCAATCTAGGCGGCCCTTCGATGGCTTTGCTGTCGCCGCTTGACGCGAATCTGACGCTTGCGGAGATCCGAACTCGCGATGCTCCAGGAAACGGTCCGGCTTTCGCCGTCGTCGACGCAGGAACCGGCCAAGACGCTCTTCACTGCGAAATCGGCTCTCACATCGGTGACTATGCCGCAGTTGGCGGGGCGATCGGTGCGGTCGCTGGCGTCATCGCGGGCGCTGCCATCGGCGCGGCAATCTGTGTCGGCCTGGCGCTTGCGACGTTCGGGATCGGCGGACTCATTTGTGCGCTCATCGTCGTGATCGCTATCGCTGTCATGGCCGCCGCCGGCTACTTCGCCGGCGACGCCATCGGCGCAGCCGCCGGTTACATCGCCGACGAGCTGGATGACTTTGACGAGCGTGGCGAGGCGATTCATCGCGGATGTCTGATGTCATTCACCGGCACTTGGGTCACGGACTCCAGCCATCAACACAATGAGATCCACGATATCGCCAGTGCGCAGCTCATCGAGTGCAACGACTGCGACACGGCGACAAAGGAAAGTTCGCAAGGGCTCATTGCGGCTGTTGAAATTGGACGCCACCCAACCGGGCTTGATCCATAGCAGTGCACACAACGGGGTTGTCGGTCTTTATGCTCACGTATGGCTCCGTCTTCGCTGCGGAGCTCGTTGCCGACAAGCTGCTCTACACAACCAGCGTGCTTACCACACGCTATCGGGCAGTTCCGATCGTTTTCGGAGTAACGCTCGCGTTCATGATGAAGATCGGGATCGCTGTTTTAGCCGGCGAAACGGCATCGCAGATACCGCGGATTTTCCTGACGAGTACTACAACAGCCAGTTTCGTATGGGTAGCTTATGTCCTCTGGAAGAAGCCTTACCAGAACATGACCGCGCACCCACGACAAGCTCCGTCGAACGGAGCGTTGGTGGCCTTCGTCCTCGTTCTGTTTTCGGAATGGGGCGATCTCGGCCAGATTACGACCGCAACTATAGCGGCCCGATTCGGGGCACCGCTGGCGGTTTGGCTCGGAGCCGTGTGCGCGATGGCCAGCAAGGGATTCCTCGGCGCGTGGCTTGGGGTCGGTGTTCGGCGTTGGCTTCGAGATCGACTGTCGCCGCGGACAGTCCGGTACGCCGGTGTCACGGTGATCCTTCTCCTAGCCGGACTGTCCGTGGCTCCATTGCTCCTAGGTTACCCGTAAGGCGGACGGTCTCGAATTTCTTTATCAGGAAACAACCTCCCTGCGTCCTGCTGCCTCGCGGCGTGAGAGATGGGCATGAACCGACAGACCATAACTATCTTTTAATGACGGCCGAGTTGGGCGAGGGTGCGGATCTAGGCTCGACCTGGGTTAGGAGTGAACCTCGCAGACTGCGGCAGAATAATCGACAAAGCAATCGCAGAAACGTTCGCTGGCCAAGTAACTCGAGCGATCGTTTTTAATCGCGGCGGCGTGGATCCAGAATGCCGCGCCTAAGGAGCCTTTTATCGGGCCTTTTGCTGAGCTCGCCGTTTTACGTGTTGAATTTCCGTTGTCCGTTTGTGACGCGCTTCGCGTAGCTCTTTTTTGCAAATCGGCCGGTTACAGAACTGCGCGCTATAGTTTTGCGGTGCACATCATTTCCCCTGAAGATAATCTCGCACTGCCTGAGCTGACGTGCCCACTTGTCTCACTGCGTCCTTTAGCTGCTCCTCGGTGCAGCCCAGCGCGTGAGTCCACCAACGCACTTCGTAAGGTTCGTGGATGTTGATACGGCTTGCATCTTGCGGTCGGCGCTTTGATGGGTCGTCTGGCATCTTGTGTCCTCCTAGTAGCTCAATTTACAATATCTAATCGACGGCGTGTGAGAAACACTTGCGGAACAGTTAATTTTTCTACGACTTCGGCTAGTACCTAAAATCACTTATGACCAATCTACCGGTCTCGCGTAGCTGCAGAAAGACCCGACCAGCTGTCCTTCGATTAAGGCGGGGTTGGACGTGAGTGTGGAGTGGGGCGGGGCCTCGGTGTTGCTCTTGGCGTGACCATAGGCGTTGGAGTAGCTGTTGGTGAAGCAGTCGGACTCGCACTAGGAGTAGGAGTAGGTGTTACGGTGGGCGTCGGTGTTGGTGGCGGTCCGGATTGCGTGCAGTATCTCCCGCCGGTATCCAAGTGGTTGATGCCATCGGCTCCACCCCAAACGATCATTTCGCCGCCAGTCCAGATCGCTGTGTGATACGCTCGCATACTGGGTGCGTTGATGTCAGTGGTGACTGTCCAGCTATCCGTGGCCGGATCATATACGCCCCCTGTGTTTAAGTAGTTGTTGTTATCGTTTCCGCCCCAAATAATCATCTCAAGCCCGGTCCATACGGCGGTGTGAAACGCTCGCTCAGACGGTGCGTTAACAGTGCTGGTGGATGTCCAACTATCGTTGCCCGGGTTGTATCTCCCGCCGGTTGTATCCAAGCTACCTCCCCAAACGATCATTTCATCTCCGGTCCAAACCGCTGTGTGTTCTAATCGAGGAGTAGGAACATTGACGCTACTCGTCGCTGTCCAGCTATTGGTAGCGGGATTATATCTTCCACCTGTGTTCAATACCTCACCGGTGAAATGGTCAAACCCACCCCAAGCGATCATTTCGCCGCCAGTCCAAATCGCCGTATGAGAATATCGTTCTTCGGGCGCGTTCGCGGTAGTCGTGGCTATCCAACTGTCGGTGCTGGGATTGTATCTTCCGCCGGTGTTCGTAGGATTCTGTGGAGGAAGCGCCCCGCCCCACACGATCATTTCATTGCCACTCCACACGGCTGTGTGACCGACGCGCCCTTCGGGCGCATTGACTGTGCTGGTGGCTATCCAACTGTTCGTCGCAGGATTATATTTCCCGCCCGTGTTTAGAAAGGATGAATTACCATCTTCGCCACCCCAGACAATCATTTCAGTGCCAGTCCAGACTGCGGTATGAAATGCTCGGCCAACGGGCGCGTTGGTAATGCTGGTGGCTGTCCAGCTGTCCGTAGCCGGGGCGTATCTTGCTCCGGTATTTAATGCGCTGGGGCTAAATCCGCCCCAGACGATCATTTCACTGCCGGTCCAGACTGCAGTGTGCGATTCTCGGGCCAGGGGAACGTTGTCACTATTCGTGGCTGTCCAAGTATCCTCAACGCATCCGCCCCCTTCCGATATTGTCGGTAGCCTGTAGCCACTGCCGGGCACCGACATATCGCTAGGCACTTGGTTTTCCACTCTGGCCAGCCAGGATTCCAACGGTTCTTTGAGCCATGAAACGGTAGCTAGTTTTAAGTGGTCACTAGCTTGCTCGATTACTGCCGTTGCGTAATAACAGTTCTCAGCTTCCTCTAACGCACCCAGTTTTTCTATAGGCAGGGCTTCGTAGCGATCAGGAGCAGTGTTTTTGGCCTGCGCTGACATGTCAACGCGTTCGAAAACGGCGACGTGTCGCCGCACTCCAAAAACAGCAGCCAACTTTTGAATAGTTTCATCCCATTGTTCGTTGTTAAGTTTCGCCCTGTGTCCAGGGCCCCGGCTACGCTCGACTTCGCTACCATCGCTCTTCACCAGTTCGATTTCGCTGTACGTCCCGGTGAGCCGTTTCATCTGCTCAATCGAGCGACATTTCTGTAGTTCAGCCGCGGCGCGCTGTTTTAGCCGGCCGTGGATTCCTCCGTCGTAAGCATACCAGTTTGCAAGCAGACGCTCAGCTAGTGACGGCCGAGCCAGACATTCCGCGATTACAAAGGGATCGTTCCCGAGCGCTTCAAAGAGTTCCCGCAGCATCTCGGGTTGTTTGGTGTCCCGCGCCATCCGGTCCAATTCCGCTTGCAGCTGCTCAGCCGTAATCGGCCTTTGCCAATAATCCTCGAGGGCCTGTGACTTGCGCAGGTAGTCTGTGACTTTCTTTTCCAGCTGCGCCTGAGATATCACCGCTTCGAGCGACGGCTTGCGATCAGTTCGCTCCTTGGGCCAGATCCGATGACGCCAGTAGACTTCCTCAACGGCACGCTGATACGCGACACGTTCTTCGAAAGTTAGCTCTCGATTAGAAACCTCTGCTCCTGATTGGACCCGGAAAAAAAGGAGGAATATTCCGCTAATGACGGAACACACAACGAGACGGAAGAGGGTTGGCGAAACGCGCAATTTGAGCCCAATGCAGAGAACTGCTTTCGTTTCCATTCGATTTTGAGCTGGATTTTCCTGTCGTTTCGTGTGCGGCTTTAGCTAATTTTCGTCATGAGAACTCTGATGACTCTGCCGTCCCGAATGATAGCGTAACCCTCCTCATTCCAAGAACGGGTATCCGTGCGAAAGAAAACGAGCGCATCCCCCGGTTGAATCATTCGTTTCATCTCCTCCCAGTACTCATGCGCGCAGCCGAATGGAACTTGAGGGCAGCGGCTATTTCTTACCTTTTCAAGTGTCTTCCGTTCGACTGCGGCGATGTTTAGCGGTCCTTGCACGCTGCTGCCTGCGCCGAAGTGCCCCGGATTCCACGCAGCGAGTGCGGCACGCAGCTCCGTCTTTTTATCCATCGCCAGTGAACTAGATGTGAAAGCAAGTATGACAACGATCGCTGGCGCTAACCACTCGAGTAAAGAACAATGCATTTCCTGCCTGCGGCCGAGATGGCTCTGGACAGGCAGCATTCCGCCAAGTGTATTTCCCAGCGAAAGGCTTGTCCTCATAACTTTATCTGCCAGGAGGAATCGGAGTTGGTACGATTTGGCCGCTGTGATACCAGTGGTCGAAGCGAATTGGCTGACCGAAGTAACTACTCGTCGTTCTCTCGATTCCACTAATCACGGTATACTCCTCTAGATTATGATAGTCGTAAAGAGGATTTCCAGGAGAGTATGGTGTTAGCCTGCTAGTAAACAGGTCCACATTTCTACCGGTTCCGAGGAAATCGGCCGCATGGCCCAGCTCATGCAAAAGTATAAAGGCAGGGTACTGGATTCCACCGGTCGCCGTATAACCGGCAAAATTAGGATTCCAGTCAACTGAGTTCGTGTACTGTGAGAAACTGCCGCCTTTGCCAGAGTAACTCGTAATGCTTACATCACCCGACATGTACAACAGATGAATAACATCAGCGGCTGGACCGTATTGACTCAGATAATCAAGAGAGCTAGTTACTTGCTGTTTGATAGAAGGATCGATTTGAAAACCGGCAGGGCGACGTGCAGTAAACATTGCCATCCCACCAGGTCCAATTGGAATGCCCATGGCTGAGAAGCACATTTGCAACGTGATGCCGCTCGAAGAGAGAGACATGGAATACATGAACTCCGCCTGCAGCACGGACACGTGAGACACTCCCGTAACGTCGATACCCATCGTATCGAACGACACCGTCGCGGTGCCATCGCCTCCCCAGTAGCCGTAATCGAGAAAATCTCCCATCGCGCCCCGAGGCTCGCCTCCTTTTTCCGCTTTCGTGTTCATTACACCGGTGCCGTTTGGATCAGAACGAGTTACCGGATTATTTCCGCAATAGCGGTACAGATTCATCGCGTCGCCACCAAAGCCGGCCGGATCAGGCTGGAGGAAGCGGCCGATGTCCGGGGAGTAAAAGCGGTTGCGCAGATCATACAGACCAATATCGCTGTACCATTGCTGGCCAGTAAAAAGATGGCGCACGCCGTAGGCAGAAGCTGTGCGTTGAATGTTGTTGGCATCAAGAATGCAGGGCAGCCCCTGCAAATCGTACCAGTACCATTCCAGAAGCGTGCCGCTGCCGCTGGCGAGGTGCGACGTGCTGCCGCTGCCGTCCTGGTAGTAGTAGCCATTAGTGGTTAGGTTCTTTACCAGGCCGGTAGCACCATAAAGATAACTCGCAGCCACAACGCCCTGACCGCGATATTCCTGCACCAAATCCCATCCATCCCAGACGCCGAATGTGGGTACCATTGGGTCGCCTTGGTCACGGCGCACCTGCCGGTTCAATCCGTCGTATGCAAATATCATGGTCGCACCGCCCTGTGTTGCACGTATCAGTCGGTTTTGCGCGTCATACTGGTAAGTGGAAGCGTCAAAGCCCGTGGTTATGTTTCCGTTTAAATCGTAATCGGCGGCCTGTTGTCCTAGCGGAGTGGGACGTGGGAAGGGCGTCGGACGCGGACGCGGCGTGGGACTTGGGCGCGGATCTTCAAGCTCGGTCACGACCCGTAGAGGATATTCGTTCAGATCGTTAGTAGTATAGGCCTCCCGCGAGTCGTAAGGGCTGAACACAACACGGTTTCCGCTGCCATCGTAGGAAATTGTCGGATCCCCGACGGGCGTGCTATCTGGGTGAGCGACATCCAGTAGAATCGCGGTCACCTGATCAGCCCGATCGTAATCGAACACTTCGCCAACATCTTGGTTCCCATACAGCCGACGAGTATACTTGCGGTTGTTGCTGTCATCGTAATATCCGTAATTAAACTTCCTGGTAGTGCCATTGAGCCAGTGCGTAATCCACGTCAATCGAT
>WNGF01005309.1_pt1 | contig 16516 bp, 18 predicted proteins | sample 5400641 | NCBI WGS metagenome assembly WNGF01 (sample SAMN13153371, study PRJNA577476) | soil metagenome | isolation source: 80 cm soil or saprolite under grassland replicate 2 | place: USA:California | collected 2016-06-15
GCCGCTCCTTCAACCGTCTGTTGGCCGCCCTCAACCGTCGCTGCCGCGACTCGCGGATTTCTCTCACGCGCGGCGCCGGCGTTAAAACGCCGGCCTAATATCAGACCGTCGCTCCGCGACGTGAAAACAAAGCTCAGGGGATGACTTTTCATAATAAAAAAATGGATAAAGTCCAGCTTAGTTAACGCTGTATTTAGTCAACTGATCAGCACAATCGTAAGTTCTACGAGGAAGTGGAGCGCAAGGGGCTTTGGCAATAATACTGTCGGTCACGCAGCTTCGAGCCAGTGAGGGCAAATCACGTGAACGTCACAGCTATCACACTTCCAGCGGTTGATCTGTTGGTTGAAAATCCGCCGGGAAAAAAGCTTGTAGCGCTCCTCGGCGCGACGCGCTTCTTCTTCCACAGACCCTTTCTTCGCGCTCCAGAGAAAAGGGTAAAGAACGCCGTCCTCCCCTGAAAAAACATAAGGCCGAAGCTGCGGTTCACGTTGGCGCAAGAGCGCGAACGGAATCCGGTAGGGGTTGTCCAGCTTGCTCCACTGCAAGTTTCCGTCCTTGGCCTTGTCGGCGTATGACTCGGGTCGGAATTGCACGGCTACGACCGAGCCGTCCGCCGCTCGGTGGAAGGCGACCAGGTCGAGGCGCAAACGCAAACCGGCTGTGTCATCTCCCAACGCGGATTCGAGGTATTTATCCGCCGGGGGCAGCGACTGCGAAGCCAGCGCGAACCGCTCGACATATTTCTGTCCCAGCGCGAAATAGATTCGATGATGTCGATGCCCGTCGGCCCCGTTCGCCTTCCATTCTTCACGAAAGATTTCAGCGGCCTCCGATTGGCTGATCACGCTCCTCTTCTCGCCGGATTCATAAACCACCCTCTCCATGGCGCGCCGCGCCGCCTGAAAGAAGGCCGGGTAGAGAGGCTTTTCATCGAGTGGAAATCGCGCGCCGAGGAATTCATTGAGGTAGGTCTGAATGGCGCAGCGCCCCCTGTCCAGCGAACTCCCCGGCAACGGGCTTTTCGGAGAGCCTCCCCAAATGTCAGTGATCTCCGCCTGCTCTCGCTCCACGGCCGTCTCGGGAAGACGAACCGTATTGACGGAGTATGCGCCCTGCCAGCGACTCAGCAGGGGAGTGACCTCACGGTCGCGCGAGCGGGCGCTCCCGCCGGCCGTGTTGGCGTAAGATACAATGAGCGCGCGCTGCGCCCTCGTGGCGCCGACGAAGAACAGGGAGTCGGATTGGCGGACGTCTTCCTCGGTCGAAGGTTGCAAGTTCGGAGGCAACCACTTGTACGCGCGCGCGGCTGCGGGAAGAGTCTGCCCGACGACGGCGACGTATGGGAACTCCAAGCCTTTGGCCGCGTGGCAGGTCATAACTCGCACCGCGTCCGTCGTCGCGGGCGGCGGAATCAGGCTCGGGGCGCCCACGTTCAACGAGTCGCGGAAATACTCGCCGAAGCTCAGCCGCGATTGGCGTCGCGATATGTCACGATGGGTAATCCGCCATCTGGCGGCTTGTGAGAGCGCGGTGGTGATCTCTCCGAGAAGCAGCGAGCGTTCGGCTCCGGCGGGCAGGGCCAGAATCCGCCGAAGATAATCGCTCGCGTCAAAGAGGAAGGCGCACATCTTTGTGAAGGCGTCGCCGCTGTGTTTGTACAAAAGGAGGCCTCGCCAGGCGCGCCGAATCTCGGCTGCCAATTCATCGCCTGCCCCGTTCCCCCGAGCCGCAAAATTCCCCTCGTCATCGGCGGTGTCGCTGATCCACCTGACGGCCGAATTGATGACCGATTTTTCAAAGCGTCCTCGCCCGAGGGCGATAGCTATTCGCGGCAATGAGGTCTTCGGTCGGTCGGCGAAGGTCGCCACGCAGGCGAGGTCACCCGCGGCCCCTTCCGTGGTCGCCAAGCCGGCGGCGACGGCCTTGATCCCCAAACGGCCCAGGGCCAGCGCGATGTTTCGCACATCGATGTTGCGCCGCGCCAGCGCCGCGATCTCCCCCGCAGCGACCCCATGTTTGATCCAGTCTTCGATTTGCGCCGCGACGCCTTCCTGCTCCGCCAGATCGGAATTGGCTACTGAGATTCTGACCGGACGCTCCCCATAGGATGATGGATTGGTTCGCGCCGCAAGCCAGCGTTCGTTGTAACCGGCGCCCTCCCTCACGGTCAGGCTACCGCCCATCAGCGAGGCAAGTTGACTGGCGACAATGACGATCTCACGACAGGAGCGATAGTTGACATTGAGTTCGAATACCTCGCCGCCCGGAAAGTCCTTCTCGAAATCCTCGACGTTTTCAGCCGCCGCGCCGAGAAAGCGGTAGATCGCCTGCCTCGCGTCTCCGACCACCCAGGGCGGATTCTGCGGGCCGCAAAGATGTCGAAGCAAAGTCGCGACCGAACGGCTGACGTCCTGATACTCGTCAACCAATACGAACCTGTATTTCTTGCGGTAGCGGTCCGCCAGTTCCCTTTCTTTTTCGAGAATCCTGATCGGAAGCGCGATCAGATCGGCGAAATCGACGCGCTGGCGCGCGGCCTTCTCCTCTTCATAAAGGCGAAAGATTCGCAGGAACTGGCGCGCGGCCTGCTTGTCCAGAGTAAGACGGACTTCGGTCTGTCCATGGCTTGAATTGTGGGGGCTTGAATCCTGGATGGACAGACTAAGGTCTGTTCCACTCTCCCATTGATCGAGCGCGGCCGCCAATGACTCCGGCGTGAGCAGACGGTTCTTGAGGTAGTTGATGTGTTCGACGATCCGCTTGGCCGTTTCGGACGGCCTCTTCAACTTCAGGAGCTTTTCGCAATCGGCCTTGCCGAGAATAGCGTTCACAAGTTCTCCCTGGCCGGCTTCGTCCAGGACGAGCGCGTCGAGGCCGGCGAGCTGGCCATGATGATGCAGAAAGGCCACGCCGAATCCGTGAAAGGTGCTGATCCTGATCCTCGCGGCGATCTGCTCGCCGAACCTGTCGGCGATGCGCTCTTCCAGTTCCTGCGCCGCCTCGTTGCTGAAAGTCAAAACCAACAGGCTTTCAGGCTCCGCGCCGAGTTCGTCCAACAGGTATTCGACGCGTCTGACCAGCGTCGCAGTCTTACCGGTCCCCGGCCCGGCGCAGACTAACGCGGGAGCGCCTGTGAAGGTCGCGGCGGCGATCTGGCTGTCGTCGCACTCGAAGCCTGTGAACCGCTTCTTTCCCGACGTGGGAGCTGCGCCGCCCGCTGTCCAGAAAAGAGCCTCGGCCAGTTGCGCGTGAACCGTGTGAATCGAGACGCCGAAATGATCGGCGATAACCGACGGGCCGCGCGCGCTTTGCCACAATAGGAAGGCCTCATCCCGCGGGCACAGAAACTCCGTGGCGAAAGCGTTAGCCTCCGCCTCCTCTCGGGCGCGCGGATTGTATCGGGTCAGACCACCCGCGCCGCTCGCGGCGTAGATCGAACCGTAGACCGGGTCAGGCTCCGAACAGAGCTTTTTGAGCCTCCCGTGCAATTCGAGATGGCCCAACTCGTGCAAAATCACCTTGAGCCTGCCCGTCGGGTCGTCGTCGTACTTTCTGTCGTAATAGAGGCAACCTTCGGCCGGTTTGAGCAGCGCATGGCCGTTCTGCAGAAAGTGCGAATTTGCGGGGATGAGTTCGATCTGGTGTTCATCTTCCAGGTAGTTTATGACTCGTTCGAGCAGTCCTTCTTTTCCGCCGCAGATCTTACTGCGGCAGTCTCGCGCCCGCTCTCTGGCTCTTTTCAGCGATCTCACTTCTGCTCCTATTTATGCCACAGAGGCACAGAGACATAGAGAAAGAGAGATGGATGGAAGAGCGCCGGTTTTTCTCTCCGTCTCTCCATCTCTGCGGTCTCTCCGTCTCTGTGTCTCCGTGGCTCTGTGGCGATTCATTCCGGCGATTCCTCGGATAGACTGAGCCAATATTGTTGCTCCGCGTCGCTCATGTCGGAGCGCCGGACAATCTTCTCGAAGTCGACCTCTTCATCCGGGAAAGGAGCGTCGCGGAAGGCGGCCGCCTGTTGACGCAAACCGCGCTCGAATGAATCCAGCACGTCACGCTCGCTGACTCCCGGCAAATTATTCGCCGCGCGCCTTGCGAACTCCTTCCGCGCTCTGAAAGGGATCACGTTCGGATGACTGCTCAGGTCGGATAGAAATAGGACCGGCGCCCCCATCTTCTCGGCGATGGTCGTCGCCTTCAGCCCGGTGATCCGGCGCAGCCTCGGCAGCAGCGGCAGCGAGTCGTAGTCGCTCCGCTCTTGCCGATCCGGCGAGGCGTTCAACAGCTCTTTGATTCTGGTTTTGATGTCCTTTACGAACTGGTCGGGATCAATGCCTGCGTCTATTAAAACCTCTCGAAGCTCGTCAACACTCCATTCGGCCTCATCACTCAAACGGCGGATGCGCTCGATGAGGGCCTCACTGCTTCGCGGGGGGTTCTTTCTATTCACTGTATGATTCCTCCTAAGAAAATCGCCTAAGAAAATCGCTTTGAGTCCCGCCTTTAGGCGGCCGGGGTCAGCCGCCTAAAGGCGGGACTCCATGCCTTCAACCATTCTCCGGCTTACCGAGGCGACACGGCGATCAAGGCGTTTCATTGCGTTGTAAACTTCCTTCACCTCTATGCCGACGGCGGCGGCGATTTCGCCGCAGTGGTCGCATCCCCCCATCATTGCGCCGACGATCTTTGTCAATGTCTGATCCGCGACGCACTCTTCCAATAGAATCCTTATCGCTTTGTTCTTTTGTTCTTCCGACTCTTCATCTAACAGCGCCTGCTCCGGCGTCGCTTCATTTCTCGCAAGCCATTCGGCGCCTGGCTTGGCCCTGTCCGATTCGGCGCGCCAACCCATCTCATCCTGACCGCCTTCTTCCGGAAGAGACGTGAGCAAAGCGTTGTCTTTGCTCCGGGCCAGGTGGTAAATCAGGCTGTCAATTACGTCCCGCATGAATTTCATGAAGTCGGGCTGCTGCGCCGGGTTCCATCTGCGCTCGCCGGTCAACACCTTCTCCACCGCCAGTGACACGACCGATTTGACCGTCTCGCCTTTCGGAAGCGCCTCCCTGTCTCTTGTACGCCAGCGATATTCATTCCTGACCCTCAGGGCGTAGCACCCCAATTCCAGGATCATCTTTTCCAACTCGTCGTCCGGCGTCCTTTCAAGTAGATCGCGCGCATGGTTCATCTGTATTTCACTCCTGCGTAGATGTGTAACAGACTTCAGTCTGTTCTAGCTCACGAACAAACTGATGGTCTTTGATTATTAAATGCACCCACGCAATCCGACGTAGGGGCGGGTTTTCCCCGCCCGCGTCCGTGGTCGAGGCATAGGGGCGGGGAAAACCCGCCCCTACGTCATGGGTGCATTTAATTCTCAAAGACCATAAGGCTGCCACACATCTCCATTATTTCCGGGCGTCACTCATTGCCGCAATGAGCGACTCCTCCATGTAAAAAACGGGTCAGCGACGCCAATCAGGGCGGAGCCGAATTCTACTGCCGACCAATGGGCGATTTTCGCCGTTTTACCAGAATTTGTTTAGGAAATCAGCGCTAATGAGATGGCGAAAGTGTGGGTGTTGATTGGTTGAAAAGCGTGATTATTCGGAGTCGGCGTCAATTTCAGCCAGCAATTCGGCGTCGGCTTTGATCGGGCGCGCGAAATACCACCAGTTCTCTTCCGCGGTCCAACCCTCTTCTTCGGCGACCTCTTCGCCCCACAAGCAGACTTCCGTAGGCTCCGTCAGGCTTCTCATCTTTTCGTCGGCGCGGGCGAGCCGGTCGTTGATCGCCGCGCGTTGTTGATCGCCAGCCACTGCCAGCGCCTCGGCGATCAACTGCCGCCCGTCCAGGTCGTTAAGGTAATCATCGAGCGTCAGAGAATAGCCCTCCTCGACCTGGCGAACGGTCTCCTCCCAGCTTTCGACGAGCCCTTCCAGACCGCCCTCGACGACGTGTTCGCCACAGCCTCTTTCGCGTAAATAATCACGCACTGGGTCTTTCACTTTCGGCTCCTTATCGTTTGCTTTGCCGGCGGAAATACCTTTCGCCGTCGTTGGGTTTGAAGTAGGTGCGGATGGTCAGGTCAGGATTGAAGGCAAGGAAAGCGCCGGTCTTGCGGTCGAACCTGGTAATCACGCCGTCGGCCCGCACGGCTTCGAGGATGTCTCCGCCGGCGGGGCTGTCGCGCAGAATCTGAGCCTGGCGCAGGTATTCTTCTCGACTGATCGAGCCGAACTCCGCGCCGTGCTTCTCGAAATGATCCAGAAATTTGCGCCTGGTCGCAAAGCCGATCTCGGCGCGAACGCCGTTGGCGCCCGCCTGATCTTTGCCGGCTGCCTGATCTTTGCCGGCTGCCTGATCTTTGCCGGCTGCCTGATCTTTGCCGGCTGGAGGATGCTGTCTCGGCGACTGTGTCGGGGCCGGGCTATTGGTATGCCGGCAGCCGACGCCAAACAGCGCCAGCGCCGCCAACAGCCATAACGACAATTTCACTCCGGCCACTTAATTTAATTGAACGGGATCGCTCCGGCGCCTGGGAATCTCGGGCCGGTCGGCTCAAAAGGCGGCAATTGATCCACTTTCTCCGGCGCAATGGCGGCGAGCCGATCAGCGGCGGCCTCGCCCACCTCGGAGCTTCGCAAATCTTTGTTGCTGGCGATGGCGAAATACAGGTCAGCGGCCTCTTTCGTCTTCCCCATAGTCTCGTAAACGCGCGCCATGCTCAGGTCGATCAAGGCAGGAGGAATCTGACCCGGCGCGGCTTTCAACTTCTGATACTCGGCGATCGCGTCGTCGTTCTTTCCGACGGCCTCGTAACGCTGGGCGAGAGCCATACGCGCCTGGGCGCCCACGTCGGAACCTTTCTGCGCCAGCTCTTTCAACGTCGCTTCGGCCTTGTCAGGGTCGAAATAGAGCTGATGGACCGCGGCGAAATAGCGCCCCGTATCGCCGTTGTATGAAGGATACTCGTTCGCCGCCTGTGTGAAGGCCTGGTAAGCCGCGCGGTGCTTTTCGTCTTCGGTCGTGTAAGCGACCTGTCCGGGAGCAGGATTTGGAAGCGGGTTCTGGACAATCGCCCGGTGAGTGGCCATGGCCCTGGCCATTGATTCAGCGGCGTTCTTCGCGCGGCTTGAAAAGAACCACATGCCGAGCGCGACGAGCGCGATCAGCCCCACGGCGATTATCGACCATTTCACGATCGGGCGCGAACGCCCCTTGACCCACGCGGAAGTGGCCAGATATTGCGCCATCAACGGATCACGTTTCAGACTTTGTGCGGAAGCTCGCCCTTTTGCCAATGTCGTAACTCCTTGCAGTAAGATGCGGAACCTTGAGGAAAAGGAAAAAATAGCCGCGTGGCTGAGAGGTTGTCAAGCAGGCGCTCGAGTAAAAATCCGGATCTGTCATTGATCATTAGTCGTCGGTCATTTGCTGTGAGGCTATGACCGTCGTTTCGGCCATAGTGGATGATTGGAGAAATCAGCGTCCCATATTTTCTGTCCTACATTTTTCTGTCCGGTTTGGCCGACAGAAAAATTTGTGACAAATGGCCAATAACTAATGACGACTTCTATTCGAGGTGTCTGGTCGTGTGCTCTGTGACGCTCGACGGCTTAACGAGTTCTGATGTCGTGGGAGCGGAGAGCGCGGGAGATTGCGCGGAGAACTGATAAGCGACAGGCTGATTAGCCGAGAGGTTGAGCGACGCTTGTTTGCGCTGCTCTTCTCTCCACCGCAAATACTTGCCGACGCCGGCGCCGATCACCGCGAAGGCCGGAATCAGAAACGACCACCACCAAAAAACTCCGCTAGGGACGTAAATTAGGACGGCGATCGCAGCGATCACGAAACCTATTCCGGTAAATAATTCGGTCATGGCGTGATCAACGCTTAACTCTTTCTTTCTGCGATGATGGCGGCCCAAGTGATGAACCCCAAGATGTAGCTCGCCTTCGGAAGCCTCAGATTGAGGCAATTGCCCTGACATCGCTTGTGGAACCAGGCTCACGTTCGAACCACATGAGCGGCAAAATTTCACCCCGTCGATCGGGGCTGCGCAGTTTGGACAATACATCGCGGTCTCCTCCCGGATCTAATTCTTTACGGGAAATCTATACGTTAATTGACGCGCCAGGTTCGCCTACAGACATTGGTACGGTACCGGGAGCGGTAGCGACCGGGTCCCAGCGGAATCGCCTTGCGATGGTCGGCGCCCGGTCGCTACCGCTCCCGGTACCGTACCAATGTCGCTTGATCCGACTCGCTGATCAAATCACCGATCGCGTCCGCGGCAGAATCATAACAGCAAGCAACTGCAAACTGTAATCGACTATTGTCACCATTTGTAGACAATGGCGACTCCTAGATGTCTACAATAATAGACAGAGTAAACGACTTTGGCTAACATCAACGCAACAAAGCTGGTCTTCAAAATCCGATTAAACACAGTAAGTCTAACTATTGAGTCATTTAGCTCGCGAGCGAGAAGTCCTTGAGCTTCTTGGCACATTCATTGCTCTAGCTGATTGCGCAAACAAGATAGCAAGCGAAACTGACAAACAGTTTTTTGAAGAGAGACAATCAAGGATCAAACATCTTGAGCTTGCGGTTGCCGGCCTGAAGAAAACACGGGGGTCGGATTTGGGCTGGCGCCGCTTGAAGTGATCCGCAGGCTATGCCGCTCGGCATTACGGGGCACGCCGGGCGACGTAGCTTGCGGATCTAACACAGCTTCGATTCGCGGGTTACGTGGTTTAGGGAACGGGGCACACTGAATTGCGTAACCTGCGAGTCGAGACCTAAGCTTCAATCAAATCAATCACCCAGCAATTTTAGAGTTATTACAGTTTCGGCTCGCAAGTCACATCGCTTGGGGAACGGGGCACACCAGGTGATGTGAACTGCGGGCCGTACTCGACAATTGTTGGGGCTGTTGTTATTTGTGTTGAACAGCCACAGCACAACCATCATATTTTTCCATTTATAACGCGCCACTTTTAACAGTACCGAAATCCGCCAGAGTCCAGCGGATGAAAAGTTTCCGCTGGAAGCGCGGTGGCGCAAAGTGGGTCCTCACCCCAGCAACATTAGGCTGTCAGTGACCTTCAGGGTTTCTGGCGGCCTATTGCTGTGTGTGTGCTATACTCGCCAGGCTAATGGTCAAATTTCTCCACATCGCTGACATCCATTTGGGAATTCGCCGCTACCGCTCTGAAGACCGCGCGCGCGACTTCTTCTACGCCTGGCGCGATTGCATCGAACGTTACGCGCTGGCCGAAGATGTGTCGTTCGTGCTGATCGCGGGCGACTTCTTCGACGCGCGCAAAGTCGAGCCGCAGGCCATGAATCAGGCCATGTACTGTCTGAGCAGGTTGCGCGAAGCCAGTATCCCGGTCATCGCGATCGAAGGCAACCACGATTGCCATGAGTCAGAAAACAAATTCAGTTGGCTGCGAAGCCTTTCGCAATGGGGATACATCAAGCTGCTCGAACCGGTCTATGACGACGGGGCCGTCAATCTCGTACTCTGGGACGATAAGCAGCGCAAGGGTTCGTATATCGATATCGACGGCGTCCGCATATTCGGCTCCCTCTGGTACGGCTCGACAATCGGCAAATCGCTCCCGGCCCTGATCGAGCAATTGCGCGAACACCGCAGCCCGCGCCATTTCAACGTGATGATGCTGCACACCGACGTCGAGGGGCAGATCAACCGCCCGATTCCGGCGCTGCCCGTGGCGGAGATCAACAAGCTCAAGTCTTACGTCGACTACCTGGCGCTCGGTCACACACACAAGAGCTTCGAGATCGACGGATGGGTTTACAACCCGGGGTCGCTCGAAGCCTGCAGCGTCGACGAATACGCGAACGTCCGCGGCGCCTTCCTGGTCGAGGTCTCGGACGGCAAGCACACCGCCCGACTGGTGCGCGATTATCATCAGCGCCCCGTGCTGCGGCTGAGCTTCGACGTCAGCGGCTACCCGACGCCCGAGGAGTTGCGCGAAGCCCTCTTCTCACAGCTTCGCCTTGAAGTCACCCCGCACAATCCATACAACGCTGAAGCCGACACCGGGGCTGAAGCTGGGGCCGAAGCTGGGGCCGAAGCCGCCGGAGAGGCGCCGGTCATAGAACTCACGCTTCGCGGACGCCTGGGATTCAAATCGTCGCTGCTCGAGATCAACCGGTTGCGTGAAGAGGTTAAAAAGGAATTCAACCCGTTGCTGGTGATGATGAAGAACCAGACCGTGCCCGTCGAATACGCCGTCGCGGCCGGCCTGAGCGAGGGCGTGTCGCGCGCCGAACGCGAACGCCGCGTCATCGAAGACCTGATCGCCCGCGATTCGCGCTTCCGCGATCAGGCGCAGGCCCTGGCCGCGCTCGTCATCGAAGCGAAGCGGCTGGCGCTCTCCGACGAGCCGCCCCCCCGCATCGTCGAGATGATCGAACGAAAAATCGCAGAGACACAATCGAGCAAAGCGGCTTCCGCACAATAACCTAGAGTGGATAGACTAATGGTGTTTGAAAATTAAGCGCAACCATGCGTCCCGACGTAGGGGCGCCCTTTTCCCCGACCCGGTCGTAATCAAGGCGATTGGGCGCGGAATACGCGCCCCTACATTGCTGCGCTTTATTTTCAAAACTATTAGTCTGTCCGTCAACAATTCATACCACGGACAGACTAACGGTCTTTGAGAAAATAATGCGCCCAGGCTGCGGCCAGCGTTGTGGCGCGAGTTGTTTACTCGCGCCACTTCGTCCGCGGGAGGCGCGAGTAAACAACTCGCGCCACACTAGAGTCATTTATTTCTCAAAGACCATAAGTCTGTCCCACTATAATGGATACATTCTTCTCTATTTTCGGCTTACTCCTCTTAATACAGAGCGCCTTCGCGCTGATCGCGGCGGCGCGTTTCGCGCGCTACGCGCTACGCCGGCGCCCGGCGCGACAGACGCGTTATCACCCCAAGGCCGTGGTGATAGTCCCCTGCCGGGGACTCGAACATGATTTAGAAGAGAACGTCCAGGCGATACTGGCGCAGGATTATCGCGATTACGAGGTCATCTTCGTCACCGAGAGCGAGAACGATCCGGCGCACGGCGTTCTCGCGCGTCTGCTAAAGCAGCGCCGCCGGCTGTCCCCACCGACGTGGATGGTCGTGGCCGGCGAGGCCAAGAACCGAGGGCAGAAAGTCCACAACCTGCTCGCGGCGCTGGATACGCTGGGCTCGATCGACCGCCGCGTCGAGGCGCTGGTCTTCGCCGATTCCGACATGCGACCGCCGCGCAACTGGCTCGCCGAGCTGGTCGCGCCGCTAGGCGACCGGCAGGTCGGGGCGACGACGGGTTATCGCTGGTACCTGCCCTCGAACGAAGAGGGCGCCCCGGCGCAGAGTTTCGCTTCGATCCTGCTTTCGGTGTGGAACGCGAGCGCGCTGGCCTTGCTCGGCGAGCGTTCCGGATTCGCCTGGGGAGGCTCGACGGCGATTCTCCGCGAAAATTTCGACGAGATCGGAGTCAAAGAACGCTGGCAAGGGGCGCTGAGCGACGATTACGCTCTGACCTCGGCGGTCCACGAGCATAGACAGCGCATAAAGTTCGTGCCCCAATGTCTGGTCGCGTCGCGCTCGGAAGTGACTGCCAAAGACCTGCTCGAATTCACGACGCGGCAGATGCGGATCACCCGGGTCTATTCGCCGCGCGTCTGGCGCCTCGCCTGCGTCTCTCACGCGCTCTTCAACCTGGCTTTCTGGGGCGGCCTGCTCCGGCTAATCGTCTCCTCTTTTACCGGAACCCCGAATCGCTCGCTCGCGGCCTTGATCGCCGGCGTCTTTCTGCTCGGCGCGGTCACGGGCGCGATGCGCGCATTCGTGGCGACGCGGCTGCTGGGCGCCGGACACGGAAGAAAATGGTTGGCTTACCTTTCGCTAGGGCCGATCGTCTCACTGCTCTATCTATATAACGTCATTGCTTCGGCCCGAACCACGCGCATCGTCTGGCGCGGCATCGGCTACGACATGGTCTCTACCAAGGAGACCGTTATACTCCATCGCCCCGCGCAGCGGGGCCAGACCGGAAAAGCGTCGAAACCGAGAAAACGTCCGTCATCGGCGCCATCCTCATCCCAAAGTCGAAACTGAATCTCTGCTCGGACCCCCCAGGCGTGTATCCGCCCGCGCTGGCGTATATAATGTCGTTTACCAGAAGGGAAAGGCGCGGGAGCATTGAGGACGGAAAGACCGCGATACGATAAGCCGGAGGTGATTCGATATGGAAGCTGAAATCAAACTTGACGCGAAACTTTGGGAACAATTCGTCCAGGCGGCGCGGAAGAACAAGCGCAACCCGATCAGTCTTCTGACAGACTACATCCGTGAGTTCCTGGAGATTCAGGAAGATCGACAGTTGGACGAGGAGATTCAGGTCGAGGCGCAAAGCAGCAGCTATGATGAGGAAGACGCTGTGGAGATAGTGCGACAGCACCGGCGGGAGAAGAAGGAGCAGCGTGCCGCGTCGTAAAGAACGCCTCCCGGTTACGCTGGACACGAACGTGGTTGTCAGTTACTACCTCAGCCAGCATCGCCAATCCGCCAGCGCTCAAATCTTCCGGCTGTGGCGGGATCAACGTCAACTGCAATTGGTCGTCAGCGACGTAGTGATCAACGAATACCTGGAGGTTCTGCGGCGAGTTGGCGTGAGCGAAGAACGGATTGCTCGTTTGATGGAACGTTTCGAGCGGCGCCAAACCGTAACGCATGTCAATCTCGGCGCGCGATATACGGAAAGTCGCGATCCTGACCACAACCTCATACTGGCTACAGCCGCCGCCGGAAAAGTCAAATTCCTCGTTACCAATGACCATGACCTGCTCGACATCCCGGACATACAACTGCGGAGATTCAAGTTTGAGATTGTGACGCCGCAGGAATTTTTGAGACAAATGGCCAATGCAGCCAGAAAATGAATTGAGGGCGAACAGCGTTAAGCTAATGGCGTATCTTAATGTCGTTTACCAAAAGGGAGACGAAGATTATGTCATCAGTCACATTCGATCAACTCAGAGAGCAACTACTCAGGCTGCCGCCCGACGTCATTCGGACTCTCAGAGCGGCGCTTGAGCTTGAGCCTAAAGACCAACAAAAAATGCTCGACGAGTTGCCTGACCAGGAGCCGCCGGATCGCCGCGTGGCGCCGATTCCGATGCCGGATTACAAAAGCGCATTACAATGGCTGGCTGACCACGCGCGCGAGTACGCCGGCCAGTGGGTTGCGCTCGACGGCGCGCGCTTGATTGCGCATGACGCCGATCATCACCAAGTTTTCGTCGCCGCCAAAGCCGACGGCGCTTATCTCCCTTTGATTGAACTCGTCGAGGATCCTGACGCTCCTCCATTCGCCGGATTCTGAACATGAGGCAATTGGCTTTCACCCACAAGTATCTTTACCCTGACGAGAGGGATGGAATCACAATTCTTATGGTTAGTTTTTTCGCGGTATCGATTTGGGCACGCCAATTATGGCCGGGGGCTTTCCAATAATATCGTTGTACTTCTCTCCTGTGAGGGATGCAATGACGTGTGTTTCACCAGCAATGTTATCTGGCCTCAATCCTCCCAAGCCATCATCGAAGGCGCGCTTCGCCTCTACACCCTGCGATAGTTTGAATACCTGCCCGACAAGGACATCCTTGCCATCGAGTGAAAGCAGGTGGTGATGAAAACACACAAGTTTTTGCCCGTCAAAACCAAGGAGTCCCCCGCCGGAGGTCTCAAACTTGCTCACCTTTGCATAGTCGGTGTCACGCTTCCACTTATACGACGCGCCTTTTTTAAAGAGTGCGGATGCCAAGGCGTTTGCAATCTCTTCAATGAACTCGTTATTGATGTTTTTACCAGGCAGCATTACAAAAACCCCTGCGCCGCCCTTGCTCTTGTTGTTTCGCAGCAGGCGGGTTGTAGCGAATCCGCTCACTGCTTGAACGGTGTACCCTTTGGGGCAAGAGAACTTAACGCTGCCAATAGCCACTTCCTCCTTTTGCCCGGGATCAGTCTGAAAGTTACCGCCCAAACCACTAATTCCTATCAAGGCGATGGAGATGAAAGCAGACGTCAATGCATTTCGCACAGTTGGGGTCCTTTCTCTGGGATTGTGTTTACGATTGCGAGCTTTCGGCGCGCCGGTACGACAATGGGCGCCAGCGCACCGAAAGCTCACGCTTCACGCGGGCCAATCTGTCATTCCTGATTGCAGAAATCGAGCAGGCTTTGTTGGGGGACGCGACATAGCCAAGCGTCAGCGCCAGAGTTTTCAATGAGCTATTTCATGATCCACTGAGTATCTCTTTAGCTACTTCTTTGACATCTTTCTCATCGTCATCAACAGCGTCTCCCTCGGCGATCTTCACAAGATCAGGATAAAGAGAAGTTGCCAGTTCAGGTGAATGAGCTACAACGCGCAGGAGAATCCAGTATTTCCACAAGTGATCTTGAGATTGAAGAATTCGTCGAACTTCTTCAGCAAGTGGCGCTCCAATGGAGGCCAGGAATGGGCCAATTTCATGGGCTACAGGCCAATTACCATCTTGTAACCATTCTAAAAGATCAGGCAAAATTGGTGCGACTGTAGGATAACCAATTGACACCAATGCCGTTGATTGCTCAAGGTCGTGTTTATCCTTTGGAAGCAGTTCGCGTAATTCATCGGGCAGGAACATAAAGTTTTGCTCCCAAAAGATCTTCATTAGAGACTCCTGGAATTTCGTTAACCAGTACCCCTGCGTTTAATTTTCCAGTCGTTTCAAAACCGGTTGCCCGCGTTTGGTAGCAATCTCCATTGGAGAGCACGAGCTTAACGTCTTTTCCAATCACAATCGGCTCATACCAGGTTTCTATAGGTCTCAAGATAACTCCAGATATGGAAGGCTCAATTGTTGGCCTGAAAGGTTCAGCTTCCGCAACTATTCCTGATAGTTTTTCAGACATTGTTTATCCTTTGGAAGCAGTCCGCGTAATTCACTCGGCAAGAACATAAAGTTTTGCTCCCAAAAGATTTTCATTGGCGACACCTGGAATTTCGTCAATTATTAACCCTTTTGCGTTCTTACCCAATTCAAGACCAATTGCCCGCGTTTGGTAGCAATCTCCATTGAAGAGCACGAGCTTTACATCTTTTCCAATCACAATGGGCTCATACCAGGTCTCTACAGGCCTCAAGATAACTCCGGGTTCTTCATGCTCTAATATTGGCCTGTCAGATTCAGCCTCTGCGACTATTCCGGATAGTTTTTCAGACATTTTCCAATCTCCATTACCAGTCACTTCGGCGCGTCATCCGGATTGTAGTACTTAATAGTACTGAAGTCAGGAATTCCCAGCCAGATACCTTCAAAGACGAGAGTTCCATAAACCTCAAACTCATCCGGCATATAGAGCAAAACTCTCATTCCTTCCTCTAAAACATTCTCATACTGTTTGATGTCCTTACGCGAACCAACAGTGCTCAATCGCACTCGCCCTTGTTCATCACAAGAGTTGAAATCAGCATATATCCTTATCATTTCAATCACCTCGCTCGCGCTGGGTTAGGCATGGGTTTAAAAACCGCACTTATTTTCTTGGCTTGTTCAATTGGCAGAGGGTCGGAAGTGACAACGGTATTATGATAGCCACGTCCTGGACTTGGCACAAGTGTGACGCCAGCGTTTTCTAGTTCTCTCACGGTTGTCACGCTTATCTGGGCATTACGAAATTGTCCCGCGGCTGCAAGCTCCTCTACTGTTTTTCCCGGCGCAGATTGAACGAGGATGGCTTTGACGGCTTTGATTTTGGCTGTGATCTTCGAATTTGGTAAAGGCACGGCTTAGCCCCCCAAAAAAAGCCGGACATAATCATTGTTTGACAGCAGTCTCGACAGCGCGTTTGCGCAGCGCTGTAACGAGCGCGCCGGGCAGCAAGGTCGAAAATAGATCAATGATGCCGATCAAGAATGTTCGAGGCTCGAATTTCATAGGCGCGCCATTGTTCAGCGCAAAGGCCATCAGGCCCAAAGCGCCGTGGATAGCAGCGGTATCCGGGCCGCTAGCCAATTAACGCTAATAGCCATTTCGGCCGGAAAAAGTTTTCTAAGTTGATGTCTTTAGCTGTCACCCTTCACTGATGCGAGATATTCATCGATAAATGAGCGCATGTCGCTCTGTGTTGTGTCTGGTGTCATCCACTTATATAACAGAGCTTTCGCCAATTGCGCCGATTCTTGAGATAGACTTAAGTTGATGACCAATTCGTTACGTGGCAATTCGGTATATTCCTCCTCATAGCTTTTCAGCCAGGCATCTATTTCAACTCTGTCGCTAACGGCGCGGTATTGCATGATTCTGAAAGCGCGATCCAACCTTTCAGAACGCGCATCGTAGATTGGATTTCCGTCCTTTTCGACAGGTGTGCCGTTAGGAGTCTGTCGCGGAATCCATTGCTGCCATTCACCAGTTTGTCCGAGAGACTCAGCAATTTCTTGC
>WNGF01007197.1_pt1 | contig 16507 bp, 16 predicted proteins | sample 5400641 | NCBI WGS metagenome assembly WNGF01 (sample SAMN13153371, study PRJNA577476) | soil metagenome | isolation source: 80 cm soil or saprolite under grassland replicate 2 | place: USA:California | collected 2016-06-15
CGCCGCGCGGCTCGTGGCGTCGCACCGCACGCACGGGGCGGTCATCGTGGCCTCGAACGACGAGCGGGACTTCGTCGCACCGGACAGCCGGATCGAATTGGGCCTGGAGCCGTGAGGAGCGGGGCGATCGCGCGAGCCTGGGCGATCACAGCGAAAGACGCGGCGCAGGAGCTGCGCCGGAGGGTCGCGCTGGCCGCCGTCTTCTTCTTCGCGGCGACCGCGTTGACGCTCGTCTCCTACGCCATCGGCCCCTTCGGCCTGAAGCCCGAGGACCGGATCGCCGTCAACGCGGCGATGTTCTGGATCATCCTCTTCTTCTCGGCGGCGACCGGGCTGCCGCGCGCCTTCGTGCGCGAGGAGGAGACCGGCACCGCGCTGGCCCTGCGGCGAGTCGCCAGCGCCCCGATCGTCCTGGCGGGCAAGACGCTCTTCAACTACGCCCTCTTTCTCGCGATCGCCGCCGTGACCGTTCCGGGCTTCGCGATCCTGCTCGAGTGGCAGATTGCTTCCCCCGCCGCGCTCGCGCTTGTCGTCGCGCTCGCCGGCTGGGGCCTCGCGGCTGTCTCGACATTTCTCTCGGCGATGGTCGCCCGCGCCGGGCAGAAGAATGTTCTCTTCGTCGTCATCGCCTTTCCGCTGCTGGTGCCCCTGCTCCTCTCGGCCATCACGGCGACGCTCGAGGCCTCCCGCGGCGGGCTCGCGGGGACGCCTCTGCAGGTCCTCGTGGCCTACGACGGGGCGGCGACGTGCGGGGCCTACCTCCTGGCAGCCGCTGCGTGGGAAGATTGAGTTCATGAAGGCCTTGAAGCTCCTGCTGCTGCCTTACATGGCGGCGATGATCGCGGCCGCGTTCCTCTGGCCCGAGCCTGCGCAGGGATTCATCGGCGAGTCCTCGCGGATCGTCTTCTTTCACGTCCCCTGCGCCTCGACCGCGACGCTGGCCTTCCTCGTGGCGGCCGTCTATTCGGCTCTCTATCTCGCCCGGCGCGACCCGCGATCCGATGACGTGGCCTCGGCCGCCGTGCGCCTCGGGCTCCTCTTCGCCGTGCTGACGCTCGTGACGGGCTCGATTTTCTCGCGCATCATGTGGGGCGCCTACTGGAACTGGGACCCGCGGCAGTCCTCCTACCTTCTCCTCGTCTTCCTCTACGGCGCCTACCTCTTCTTGAGGGCAGCCGTCGACGACCCCGAACGCCGCGCGCGCCTCTCGGCCGCGTACGCCCTCTTCGCCGCGATCCTCATGCCGTTTCTCGTCTTCATAGCGCCGCGCATCACCCAGTCCCTGCACCCGCAGACGGTCATCAACAAGGAAGGCAAGATCCTGATGGACACGCCGACGAGGGTCGTCTTCTTCGCCGGCCTCGTCGGTTTCGGAGCGCTCTTCTTCTGGATGCTGTCGCTGACGTCCCGTTCCATGCGGCTTTCCCGCCAGAGAGCCTCGGCGAGGTGAGGACGAGAGAGCGATGAACAGCCGCCCGGTCGAAAGCGTCCTCGACCTGACCGATCCGGCGCGCAACTGTCTCTACAACATGAGCCTGGCGGAGGCTCGCGAGCGCGTGGCGCGCGGCTCGACGGAGGACGTTCGGGCGATCGATGGCTCCTTCGCCCTCTGGGGCAAGGACGGCGTGACGGTCCGCCTGGCGCGCTCGATCGATCGGCCGCTGCGCTATTTCCTCGCCAAGCAGACCGACGGTCCGCTGCTCGTCCTGGCCGACCGGATCGACAGGATCCGCGACGGCCTCGTTGCGCTCGGCCTCGACCACCAGTTTCATCCCAGCTACACGCGAATGGTGCCGGCGCACTACGTCGTTTCCATCCGCCTCATCGGCTGCCCCGATCCCGAACCGGCCTACGAGCGGTTCTTTGCCCCGCGCCCGAACGCTCTGCCCTCGGATCTCGACGAGATCGGACGACTCTACGTCGGCGCGCTCGCCCGCGAGATCGGCAAATGGCTCGAGAAGGTGCCGCCCCGCGAGCCGATCGGCGTCTGCTTTTCGGGCGGCGTGGACAGCGGAGCGGTCTTCCTCGTGACGGAACACGTCTTGCGGTCGCTCGGAATGAGCCCCGCCCGCTTGAAGGCGTTCACGCTCTCCGTCGGCGACGGCGCGGACCTCGCGCAGGCGAGGAGTTTCCTCGAAAGCCTCGATCTCTCGCTCTTCCACGAACCGATCGAAGTCGAGGCCGCGTCGCTCGATCCGCGCGAGGCCGTCCGCGTCGTCGAGGACTACAAGCCCTTGGACGTCGAGTCGGCCACCATGGCGCTGGCGCTGTGCCGCGGCATCCGGGCGCGCCACCCCCAGTGGCGCTACCTGCTCGATGGCGACGGCGGCGACGAGAACTTGAAGGACTACCCGATCGAAGAGAACCCCGAGCTGACGATCAAGAGCGTCCTGAAGAACCCGCTTCTCTACCAGGAGGGCTGGGGCGTCGGAACGATCAAACACTCGCTCACGTACTCGGGCGGCCAGAGCCGCTCCTGCACACGGACCTACGCTCCCCTGGCGCGCTACGGATTCGAGGGCCTCTCGCCTTTCACGCGGCCCGGCGTCATCGAAGTGGCCGAAGGGATTCCCTTCATCGCGCTGACCGACTGGCGGCACGACCGCCTCTACGCCTTGAAGGGAGAGATCGTCAGCCGCGGCGTCGAATCCGTTACGGGCAGAAGGATGCCCGTCTTCCCCAAGCGCCGGTTCCAGGACGGCGCTCCCGGTCCGGAAGCGGCGCGTGCCTGGCGCGCGGGCGAGTCAGCCTACCGCGCCGCGTTTCTCTCGCAATACGTCTAACCGGCATCCTTCCGCGCGCTACCCCGAAAGCCCGCCGGAGCGGACCGGCTGGATCGTGGAACGGCGAGGAGCCCGTAACCGGCTCGATCCCCGGAAGGCCTACGCCGCTCTCGTCGAGAGCGAGCGCACGGAATCCGGCGAGTTCGTTGCCGCCGTCACGGTATTTCTGACGAACCGCGAGTGCCCGTGGCGCTGCCTCATGTGCGACCTCTGGCGAAACACGCTTCCGCAGAGCGTCCCGGCCGGCGTGATCCCTGAGCAAATCCGCGAAGCGCTCGCCGGCCTGGCGCCCGCGCGAGTTCTCAAGCTCTACAACGCCGGCAGCTTCTTCGACCCCAGGGCGATTCCGCCCTCCGACCACAAGGCGATCGCGGCGATCGCGGCGCCGTTCGAGCGGGTCGTCGTCGAATGCCACCCGGCGCTCGTCGGAGCGGCCTGCTTCCGATTCCACGACCTGATCGGCGGCCGTCTGGAGGTGGCGATCGGCCTCGAGACGGCCCACCCGGAAGCGCTGGCGCGCCTGAACAAGGGCATGACCACGGAGGACTTCCGCCGGGCGGCCGCCGTTCTTCTCAAACGCGGGATCCCGGTTCGCGCCTTCGTCCTCGTCGGGCTTCCGTTTCTCACGCCCGAAGAGTCACGGGAATGGTGCCGCCGCTCCGTGGAATTCGCCTTCGATTGCGGCTGCACGGCCGTCGCGCTCATCCCGACCCGGGCCGGCAACGGCGCCCTCGACGCGCTTGCGGAAGCGGGCGACTTCACGCCGCCCACGCTGCCGATGCTCGAAGCTTGCCTGGCCGACGGGATCGCGCTCAAACGCGGCCGCGTCTTCGCGGACCTGTGGGACCTCCAGAGACTGACCGCGTGTAAGGCCTGTTTTCCGGGACGCGCCGCCCGGCTGGCGCACATGAACCTCGGCCAGACGATCGCTCCCGGAGTGCCCTGCCCCGACTGCGGAGGACCGCCCTGAAGCTGGCGACCGACGTCGCCGTCATCGGCTCCGGCTTCGGGGGGTCGCTCGCCGCCTTGATCGCCCGCCGGCTCGCGCTCTCCGTCGTCTTGCTCGAGCGGGGCGCCCATCCGCGCTTCGCGATCGGCGAGTCGTCCTCCCCCCTCGCAAACATCCTTCTCGAGACGCTGGCCGAACGCTATGATCTGCCCCGGCTCGCGCCGCTGGCCCGCTACGGTTCGTGGTGCCGCGCTTATCCATCGGTCGCCCGCGGTCTGAAACGCGGCTTCACTTTCTACGCGCACCGTCCGGGACAACCCTTCGGCGGCGACGCCGAGCGCCGCGACCAGTTGCTCGTCGCCGCGAGCCCCCGCGACGAGATCGCCGACACGCACTGGTATCGGCCCGACTTCGACCAGTTCCTCGTCGTGGAAGCGCAGGAGGCAGGCGCCGTCTACCTCGACCGAGCGCAGCTTGAGAGCGCCGAAGAACAGGACGACGGTCTCGTCCTCGAGGGAACGCGCGCGGGCGAAAGCCTGACGGTCTCGGCTCGCCTGGTCGTGGACGCCTCGGGGCCGCGCGGTTTTCTCAAGCGAGCTCTCGGCATCGGCGAAGCGGCTTTCCCGATTCTGCCGCAGACGGAAGCGCTGTACGCCCACTTCCGGGGCGTCCGGCGGCTCGACAGCCTGCCCCCCTTCGCAAAGGGCCAGGCTCCGCCCTATCCCATCGACGACGCGGCCGTGCATCACGTCTTTCCCGGAGGATGGATCTGGGTCCTGCGCTTCGACAACGGAATCGTGAGCGCGGGCACCGTCGCGACGGCGCGCCTCGCGCACGAGATCGGCTTTGCGGACGGCGAGGCCGCCTGGCGGCTGCTGCTCGATCGGCTGCCGACGGTCCGGGACCAGTTCCGCGGCTCCGAGACGATCGTTCCCTTCGTCCACCGGCCAGGCCTCTCGTTCCGCGCCGAGCGCGCGAGCGGCGCTCACTGGACTCTCCTTCCCTCGGCCGCTGCCTTCGTCGACCCTCTCCTTTCGACGGGCTTCCCGCTGACCCTCCTCGGAATCGAGCGGCTGGGCCGCACCCTGGAGGCGGACTGGGGCTCGACGCGCCTCTCGGCCACCCTGGCCGGCGACGCGCGGCGATCGCTCTTCGAGGCCGACGCGGCCGCCTTGTTGATCGGTGCCCTCTACGCGACGTTCGATGATTTTGAGCTGTTTGCGGCGCTCTGCCGCCTCTACTTCGCCGCAGCGAGCTACTCCGAGGCCGCGCGCCGGCTCTCGCGCCAGGAGCTCGCCGGATCGTTCCTGTGCGCCGATCGGGCCGACTTCGGCCCCGCCCTGCGCGTCTGCTGCGAGGCGGCGCTGGCTGACTCGCGTCGCCATCGGACGGGGCGCGAAGCGCTTTTTCGGGGCGTTCTCGAGGCGATCGCGCCGATCGATGTGGCGGGGCTCTCCGACGCATCCCGCCGAAACTGGTTCCCCGTCGATGCCCGCGACCTGCTGCGGGGAGCTCCGAAGCTTCGCGCGAGCGAACGGGAGGTCCTCGGAATGCTCGAGCGCACCGGCCTGTTGCACGCTCGCACGGTCCCCTGATCCATTTGCATCAGTCGCGATCCGGAGGGGTTTGATTTCCTTGGTTCAAGCGGAGAGACTAGAGACGTGAACAGCCTGACTTTCCTGGCAGCCGTCAACGTCGTCATCTGGGTGGGCCTCTTCGGTTACCTGTGGTGGCTGGATCGCCGGCTGACGGAGAGGGAGAAACAGCAGTGAAAAAGGGTTACCTGATTGCGATCGTGCTCGCCCTGGCCTTTGTCGGCCTCGGGCTGACGGCCTTCCAAAAGACGCTCACGCCTTACCTCTCGTTCGAAGAAGCCAAGAAATCCCGAGGCGTCGTCCAGGTCATGGGCGCGCTCGACAAGCAGAGCGACCGCTACGACATCGCCAATCAGGAGCTGTCCTTCGAGCTGCTCGACGACAAGGGCGGGCGCATCCGCATCGCCTACCGTGGAACGAAGCCCGCGAACTTCAAGGATGCCGTCTCGATCGTCGCGATCGGCCGCTACGCCGACGGACGTCTCGACGCCGACAAGCTTCTCGTGAAGTGCCCGTCGAAGTACCAGGGCGCCGAGGTCGAGAAGGCGTACTCGGCCAAGCCCGCCCCGGGATCCCGGTCCTGATGTACTTCTGGCCCGGCGTCGCCGCCATCTGGGCCGCGCTTTTCGCGGGCCTCGCGTGCGCCGTCACGTATCTGCGCGTGGACCGCGGCCGCGAGGACCTCCTTCCGCTGGCCCGCAGCCTCTACTCGTTCTACGCCGTCTCGATCGTGGCCGCAGCCGCGGTGCTGATGACGCTGCTTCTCCAGCACCGTTTCGACGTGTCCTACGTCAACGCTTACTCGAGCCGGGAGCTGCCGCTCCATTTCTTGATCTCCACGTTCTGGGCGGGCCAGGAGGGCTCGTTCCTGCTCTGGTGCTTCTGGGGCGCGATCATCGGCCTGTTCGTCTGGCGCAGCGCCAAGGAGCAGGAAGCGCCCGTGATGGTCGTGTACCTGGCCACGTTCCTCGGCATCGTGGCGATCCTGTGCAAGCAGAGCCCCTTCAAGCTGCTGCCGCCGCCCGTGCCCGAGGACGGCGCCGGCTTGAACCCGCTGCTGCAGGATCCGTGGATGGTCATCCACCCGCCGGTCATGTTCACCGGCTTCGCCTCTCTCTCGGTGCCGTTCGCGTTCGCGATCGCGGCGCTCTGGAAGAAGCGCTGGGACGGCTGGGTCGTGCGGGCGATCCCCTGGGCGCTCCTGACGTTCTTGACGCTCGGGACGGCGATCCTGATGGGCGGCTACTGGGCCTACAAGACGCTCGGCTGGGGCGGCTACTGGGGCTGGGATCCGGTCGAGAACACCAGTCTCGTACCCTGGCTCTTCACGGCCGCGCTCGTGCACGGGATGTTCCTGCAGCGCGCCAAGAAGCGGCACCGGAAAGTGAACCTGATTCTGGCCTGCGGGGCGTTTCTGACGATCCTCTACGGCACGTTCCTGACCCGCTCCGGGATCCTCGCCGACTTCTCCGTGCACTCCTTCATCGACCTTGGAATCACCGGCTGGCTCGTCACGATCCTGCTCGGCTTCCTTCTCCTCTCGGTTGCGGCCCTCGCCTGGCGGTGGCGCTCGATCCCGGCCCTGGAGGAAGAGGAAGGCCCCGTCCTCTCGCGCAGCGTCCTCTTCATCCTCGGCATCGCTGTCTTTTGCGCGCTCGCTTTCGTGATCCTGCTCGGGACCTCGGCGCCGCTCTTGACACGGCTGTCCGGCAATCCGTCTCAGGTTCAGACCGCCTTCTACAACAAGACGACGGCGCCGGCCGCCATCGTCCTCCTCCTGCTCGCGGCACTGGTGCCCTTCGTGTCCTGGAAAGGGACGGGCGCGCGTGGAATCCTGCGCGATTCGCTCCGCTCGTTCGCGGTCGCGGCGGCGATCGGCGCCCTGGCCTTCGCGCTCGGCGTGCGCAACGGGCAGCCGCTCGCCATCCTCTGCGTCGCGGCTTACGGGGCGGACATGAACCTGCGCGCGGTGATCCGCAAGGCGAAGAACGGAAAACTCGGCGGCGCCGGCGGTTACCTCGCGCACGTCGGAGTCGCCATCATGATGGCGGGCATCGTCGTCTCGGGCGTGTACGCGAAAACGACGCGCCTCACGCTGCCGGCCAACGAGCCTACGAAAGTTGGCGACACGAAACTGACCTTCCTGCGCGTGGTGCCGGCCACGGCGACCGAGAAGCAGGCCATGGAGGTGCGCGTCGAGACAACAAAGGGCAAGACCTACTACGCGTATCCCAAGATGTACGTGAACAGCCGGACGAACCAGCTCATGGCGAACCCGGCGATCCGCAGCGGCCCGGTCGCCGACTTCTATCTGTCGACGCAGTCCTACGACCCGGGCCAACCCGCCCGCGAAGGGCGCGAAGTTCGCCTGACCAAGGGCACCACGCAGTCCATCGAGGGGATCGGCTTCACCTTCCGCGACTTCAACGCGGACCGCTCGGCCATGATGACCGGCGATAAGAAGGTCCTCGTTCTGACCGATCTCACGATCACGCCGCCCGACGGCTCCTCGCACGACGTGACTTTGAAGTTCGTTTTTTTCATGGACGGCCGTCCCTCCGACGCTCAGGAGGTCGAGGTGCCCGCCGTGCCCGGCTCGAAGATGCGGGTCGTCGCCGTCTCGCCCAACGACGGCGCGGTCATCCTGTGGATGAAGGGCGTTTCGAAAGACCCCGGGCGGGAGTACCAGCCCGCGACCACGGAGTCGCTTTCCGTCGAGGTGACCGAGAAGCCGCTCATCAGTCTCGTCTGGGCCGGCTTCTACGTTCTGATGGCCGGTGCCGCCCTCGCCTTCGTCAAGCGCTCGCGCGAGGCGCGAAAGGCCGTCCTCGCCGAGGGGCGCGAGCCGGAGGCTCCGCCCCGCGAGGCGGTCGTTCCGACCGGGCCCGCGATCCCGGTGCACACGCGTTCCCGCCTGTGAACCGGGCGGCCTCTTTCGCCCTGATCGCTGCGGCGCTCGCCGCCGCTTCTCCCGCGGAGGCCCAGTTCGTGCGGCTGAGCCGCTGCCAGGCGGCTCTGCCGTGCGCGCTTCCGTTCGGCATCCAGTACAAGCCCGATCCGCTCATCGCCGGCCCATGGACGAACGTAGCCCAGACGGCCTTCTCCGGTCGGATCGACCTCTTGCGGCCGCTGCAGCCGCCAGTCATCGACCTCTCAAAGGAGATCGACCGACAGGAGTTTGCCCGCGATGCGGCAAGGATCTTCCTCCTGCGCCACCCCGCGCCGAGACCGAGGATCGCCGAGGATCCGGACTCCACCGGACCCGCGAAGAACTGATCTCACATCTCGATGGAGAGCCCGTCCCGGGCGGCCGTCACGTCGCAGCCGGGAGCCTTTTGCGCGGCGAGCGCGTCGAGAGACTTCTTGAGCGCACGTTCGCCCATCAGGATCGGACCGCGGCCGAAATGCGAGAAAATCGCGCGCGACACGCCCGCCCTGGCGAGCCAGCCCAATTGCGCCCGCACGGTTGTGTGCCCGATCAGCTCGCCGCTCGCGTGCCGGCGCACGAGCGAGCCCGTTAGCGTCGAGCCGTCGCCGACGTAGACGGAAGCACCGGCGAGGGCCTTGCCCGGGTCGGGAAAGGCGATGATGTCCCCCGAATAGACGAGCGCCAATTTCCCGGTCTCGATGCGAGCGGCCATGCAGGGGCACCGCACGGAGTGCACGACGGGAAAGCCGGTCAGACGGAAGGGGCCGACAGGAACCGGCCGGCCCGGGGTCAGCGTACGCCGATCGGAAAGAGGCAGGTCAGCCGTGATCTCGTGCGTCACGGCCGAGGCGTAGACGGGCCGATCGGTTCCTTCGGCGAGACCCCGAGCGTGGTCCGGATGGGCGTGGGAGACGAAGACCGCGTCCGGCCGGAGCCTGGGCAGCATGCCGAGGCGGTTCTCGCCAAAGTCGCAGAGCAGCCGGAATCCGTCGGCTTCGAGGACGAACGCCGAATGCCCTTGGTGTGCCCTCGAGGACTCTTCGACGAAGCCCTTCGTGCCGTAGAACTGGATCCGCACCGGTCGCTTACGGGTCGCACGAGATCGCCGTTGCCGGCCAGCTCGGCATGCAAATGATTTTAGGGCAGGTAGCTCTTCACGAAATCCAGCACATTCTGTCTGTCCATTCGGAAGACACCGCCGGTGCCCGCGCAATTGCCATTCAGTCCGTAAGAGGTCACGCCGGCGACGACATTGCTGCCACCCAGGAAATTGGGGCCGCCTGAGTCGCCAAAGCAGGTGCCGCCCGTGTGGGCATTATTGGAGAGCAGGAGTGAAAAATCGCCCGTAAAGCCGGGGGTGTTTATTTGAATCAGATGCGGGTAGGCGACATAACGCGTCCTGGAGTTGTGCGCCAAGAAGGATGCCTGATCCGGGAAGCTCTGCTGCAGCCCATAGCCAACGGCGGTGAACGTCTGGTCTTGCTGGCCGCGTCTGGTCTTCAGGGCGTCGAGCTGGTCCGGCGAGGGAAGCGTGCCGTAATGATCCAGCACCACGCCGGGTGCCTGCAGGATGACAACCCCGACGTCGTGAAGGAAGAAGGGCCCGGTCTCGTAGAGAGGATGGGCCGCCCACGAAACCGCTTCCACTGCGTTCGGGCCGGCGTACGGGTAGTTGTTGGTGATCCCTATCCCAGCTTGCACATCGGATTCGGTGAAGACTCTCATCCCGGTGTAGGGAGAGTCGGGGAAGTTATTCGTGCAGTGGCCTGCCGTGAGGAGCACGGTCGGGGAGAGCAACGTGCCACTGCATCGGAACGCGGGTGCGCCATTTACCTCCATCAGCAGGAGGACGACATGCGGATGGCCTTCCCCGTCGAGAGTCCCATTGGTGACCGCTCCGGCGGGGCCAGCGGCGCCGAACGCGAGCATCAAGGTGATCAGAAGGACAAGCGGGAGTCTTTTCATAACGCTCCTTTCCACTCGCACACTATCCCCTCCGCGGGGAGAGGGACAATATCTAAACTGGCCCGATACTCCTGCCCTGTAACTTTTGAATTGCGAGTGTTATCAACGCGCGGGACGTTGAACCGGCGGCTGGTCGAGCCGTCCCGTCCCGGAGACATTGCCCGCGAAACCACGCGGCGGTCCGGGGCGCTTTGTCAGGCGGCCGCTAACACCCCGGCTCGAGCCACTCCAAAGCTGCGGTCCACTAGAATGATCCACGATGCGGTTCGGCGATCTCGACCTTCAGCTCGTCAACGGCGGGGATCTGCGCGTGGACGGCGGAGCGATGTTCGGCGTCGTGCCCAAGGTCCTCTGGGAGCGGAAGTTTCCGGCTGACGCGAAGAACCGGGTCCAACTGACGACCAACTGCCTGCTCGTCCGCGGATCGGAGTTCACGCTCTTAGTCGAGACGGGACCAGGCGACAAGTGGGAGGCGGAGGCGCGCGCGATGCACGGGATCGAGAACGAGACCGCGCTGCCGGCCGACCTCGCGCGCCACGGCACGCTTCTCACGGACGTGGACGCCGTGGTCCTCTCGCATCTCCATTTCGACCACGCCGGCGGCTCGACGCGGCGCCAGGACGGGCGCGTCGTCCCGACGTTTCCCAACGCGATGCTCTATGTCCAGCAGGCGGAGCTCGCCCGCGCCCGCACGCCGAGCGAGCGCGACCGCGCGTCCTACGATCCCAACAACTGGGAGCCGTGGGCCGAGGCTGGCCAGCTCCAGGCGGTCTCGGGCGCCCGGGAGATCCGGCCGGGCGTAACGGTCCTGCCGCTGCCCGGCCACAACCAGGGCATGCAGGCCGTCCGGATCGAGTCGCGCGGCCGCACCTGCTTCTATTTCGCCGATGCCCTGCCGACTTCCGCTCACGTGCCGGTGCCCTGGGTCATGAGTGACGACCTCTACCCGGTCGAGCTCATCCAGAGCAAGAAGCTTCTGACCGATCAGGCCGCCCGCGAAGGCTGGCTCTGCGTCTTCGAGCACGACCCCGACATCCCCTGGGGCAAGATCGTCGACGAGCCGAGCGGCAAGCGCCGCGTCCACGTCGTCTCGCGGGACCAGCCTGCTTTCTAGCTAGACTTCGCGCAGGGCGTTGACGATCTTCAGGCGCGCCGCGCGCCAGGCGGGAAAGAAGCCGCCGAAGAGGCCCATGGCGAGCGAGAAGACCATGCCGCCGGCAATCAGGGGCGGCGTCAGGCGGAAGTTGAAGAGGATCTCCGAGAAAGTCCGGAAGTTCATCGTTCCCGTCGGCGCCGTGACGAGGAGATTGAAGAGCACGAAGGCGAGGGCGGTGCCCGCCACGCCGCCCGCGGCACACAGCAAAAGCGCCTCGAGGACGAACGAGGCGAGGACGGCCATCCGCGAAAAGCCGAGCGCCCGCAACGTTCCGATCTCGCGCGTGCGCGCCGAGACCTGGGCGTACATCGTGTTCATCGCACCGAAGGAAGCGCCGATCGCCGTGAAGATTCCGACGAGAATCGCGAGGATCTTGATGGGGGCGCCCGTGACCATCTGCTCCTCGTAGTAGGCCTTCTCGGTCTTTCCCTCGAGCTTCAAGCGCTGGTCGCCCTTGACCATCTCGACGTAGCGCGCAGCCTCGTCCGGACCGGTCGTGCGCACGAAGATGGAAGAGAAGATCTGCCGCTTGGTCTGGGCCTGCAGGTCCTTGACGTCGACCCAGATCTCCGAATCGTAGGCGCTGCCGGAGGCATCGAAGCGGCCGACGATCGTCCAGCGGAAGTTGCCCTGGTGGATCACGTCGCCCAGCTTCATGTTCGCAAACCGCTTCGTGAGGCTCCTCGAGACGATCGCTTCGGCCGCGCCGGACTGGAAGACACGGCCGTCCACGATCGTCACGCCCGGCCGCATCTCGAAGCCGATCGGGGCAAGGCCCCGGACCTGAACGTTCGAGGTCTTTCCGTCCGCGCGCGGAACGTTTATCAGCGTCAGGAGCTCCGGCGACACGTACGGCTCCCCCTGGGCGCTGCGCTCGATGCCGGGCAGGGCCCGAATCATCTCGTACTGGTCCCGCGTGACCACGCTCTGCATCTCGGCCTGGGAGCCCACGCGCATAGTCAGGACGTTCCGCGTCGACGCGTTGACCGAGAGCGTCCGGTTGACGCCCTGCCAGAGGGACAGGACGAACAGGAACACCGTGACGACGAGGCAGACGACGAAGATGGTCATTCCCGTCGAGACCTTCCGAACGAAGAGGTTACGGAAGTTGTATTTCAGCGGAATCGCCATCAGACCACTTTACGCAGGCCGTCCACGATCCGAATCTGCGAGGAGCGGATCGCCGGTACGAAGCCCGCCAGGATTCCGACGCCCACCGCGATCGCGAAGGCCGCCGTGAGAACCTCGAGGCTGATCTTGAAGTTGATGAGAAAGGGCGCCATCGGCGTCGTCTGCATTCCCTTGACCATGCCCGGGATGATGACCCACTTGGCGAGCACGACGCCCACAAGTCCGCCCAGCAAAGCCATGATCACCGACTCCGACAGGATGAAGCTCAAGATGTGTGTCCGCCGGTAGCCGAGGGTTCGCATCACGGCGATCTCCGTGACGCGCTCGCGCGCCGACATCGCGACCGTGTTGGCCACGATGAGCGTCACGGCGAAGAGGATGATGAGCGAGATCCAGCGGATCAGGCCCTTGATGTTGCCCATCATCTCCAGGAACTGGGATTGGAACTGCTTCTCCGTGAGCGTCTTGGTTGGTGCGTCGCTGTTCTCGAACATCTTGTCGATCGTGGAGGTCACGCGCGGAAGGTCCTCGCCGCTGGCGACCTTGATGTAGTAGATGCCCGTGAACTTGCCGGCTCCGAACCACTTGGATTGGTTTAGGTATTCGTTCGGGAAGAAGATGTTCGACTCGTCGCCGGCGCGGTAGGAGCCCGCGTACACCAGATCGAGCGTAACCGGAATGTACGTGCCCTTCAACTGGATGTGGTCGCCCGGCTTCCAGTGGAACTTGTCCACGAGCGCCTTGCCCGCCACGAACGCGTTCCGGTTGGCTCTCCAGGTCTTCTCGACTTCCGGATCGATTGTGGCGTCGTCAAAGATTTTCGAAAAGAAAATCTCCGGGTCGGCGGAGAGCTGACCGAAAAAGTTCTCCGGACGATCGTCTTTGTAGACTCCACCGAACCAGATCTCGGGTGTCGCGGCGACGACTCCCGGGATCTGCTCGATCCGCTGCCGTTGGGAAAGCGGCAAGAAGTTGGCGAGGCCCGTCGCGTGCTGAACGACGAGGCGATTCGAGCCCTTCCCGCCCGAAGGGTCCACGAGCACGATCGAGCTTATCGTCAAGACCGTGCGGGTCTTCTTGCGGAAGACGTTGCGCCAGACGAGGTTCAGGTACTTCACAGCTGCCGGAGCGTCCCGGTCTCCGTCAGCTCGTCGGCGTGCAACTCGCCCTTGTCGAGGTGAACCATGCGGTGGGCCCGCGCGGCCGCCTTCGGGTCGTGCGTGACCATGACGATGGTTTTGTGGAATTCCTCGTTCAAGCGCTTCAAGAGCACCAGGATATCCTCGGCCGACTTTGCGTCGAGATCGCCTGTGGGCTCGTCGGCCACGAGGATCGCCGGATCCGAGATGATCGCCCGCGCGATGGCGACACGCTGCTCCTGGCCGCCCGAGAGCTGGCGCGGGTAGTGGTCCATGCGATCCGCGAGGCCGACGATCGTCAGAGCCGTCTCGACGTGCTGGCGCCGTTCCTTGCGCGAGAGCTTCGTCAGCAACAGCGGCAGTTCGACGTTCTCGAAGGCATTCAAAACCGGCAGCAGGTTGTAGAGCTGGAAGATGAAGCCCACGTTCTGAGAGCGCCATGCGGCGAGCTGCGTCTGCGAGAGCGTCGCGATGTCCGTGCCGCCGATGACGATGCGTCCCTTCGTGGGCGTGTCGATGCCCGCAATGAGGTTTAAGAGCGTGGTCTTTCCCGAGCCCGACGGACCCATGAGCGCGACGTACTCTCCCTCGGGAACCTTCAGATTGACGTCGTCTAAGACCGGGATCTCGATGGCGTCCCGGTGATAGACCTTCTGGACGTTCTCGATGGAAATCAGGGTCTCGTTCATTCCTTCTCCCCTTCCAGGCGCACCTTCTCGCCGTCCTTGAGCGGCCTGCCGAGCGCAGCCACCGAAATCAACCGCTCGCCGCCCTGAAGGCCCTTGACGATCTCGATCTGCCCCTGCACCTCGCCGCCCGTCTCGACCGGAACGAACTTCGCCCGCCCCTCCGCGATGCGGAAGACGCCGGGCTTCCCCTCCACACTCGCGACGGCCGCCTTGGGCACGAGGACTCGCGACCGGCTCGATTTGCCCTGCGTCGCTTCCGACGTGAACGACACGCGCGCCGACAGGTCAGGCAGGATCTTGTCGTCCGCGTCGAGAAACGAGACTTTGACGCGCACCGTCGCTTTCTGGCGGTCGGCCGCCGGCACGACCTGCCGCAGATAGCCGTGGTAGACCTTGTCCGGCGACGCCTCGAGCGTGATCTCGGCGGGCTGCTTGGGCGAGAGCTTCGAGAGATTCGACTCGTTGACGTCCGCGCCGACGTAGAGGCTGGAGAATTCGACGAGCGTCACGATCGCGCCGCCCGAGCCGCCGCCCGACGGCGAAGAGCCGAACGGCGAGACCGCTTCGCCCACGAAGGCTCGCTTGGCCGTCACGACACCGGCGAACGGGGCGCGGATCTCTGTATAGCTAATGAGGGCCTTGGTGTAGTCGACGCGGGCCCGCGTGGCGGCCTCGGTGGCCACGGCCGCGTCGAGGACCGACTTGGGTGTCAGCGCTTGCTCATAAAGGGACCGCTGCCGGCTGAGCTCGGCCTTCGCGTTCGTCCAGTTCGCATTGGCCTCCGCCAGCTGAGCGTTCAAGTCCGTCCGGTCGAGCCGCGCGATCACGTCGCCCGTCTTGACGCGGCTGCCTTCGGTGACGTTGAGCTCCGTGATGCGCGACGTGATCTTGGGCGAGAGGTCAGCCTTGCGCTCGGCCTCGATGTAGCCGGTCGCGGTCAGCAAAGTCGTGGCCTGGCCTTCCGTCACAACGGAGGCCGTAACGACCTCGACCTTGGGCGGGCGCAGGGTGCGGCCTGTCAGTAAAAACGCGGCGGCTCCCGCGAGCACGATCAAGACCGCGCCGGCCAGAAGCCACCCGCGAGGGCCCCCCGGGCGCTTCTCCTCGCGGCGGATGCGCAGCGAGGACAGATCGGCGGGGGTTCCGGGAGTCTGTTGCGTCATACGAAGGACGGACATTCTAGTCTCAGCGCAGCGTTTATACGGAATGCGCTCAAGCCAGTTTTGTCTTCGAAATCGAGGGATAATCGGCGCAGATGATCCGCCGCGCCCTGCTTCTGGCATTTCTGTCTGTCGCTTGGGCGGCGGCCGCATTCGGGCAGACGCGCGTGTACCGGATCGATCTTGTGAGCGGCGGCGTTCTCTGGTCCGATGACCAGCCCATGCAGTCCGGCGAGCAGATCCTCTTTCACGGACGCCCCGCCGGCTCGTTGAAAAGCCTTCGCCGCGCCGACATCAAGCGCATCGTGGTCCTGACGACCGCGATGCCGGCCCCCAACGCGATCCGGCCCGGCGAATCCGTGGATGTCGGCATGACGGCCGGCGGCGCGCGCGGTCGCGCGGGCACGGGCGGCACCCCGGGCCGCTCGGCCGGCGCCCAGGCGGGCCTGCGTCCCGGAGAAGGGAAGGGAGGAACGGCTCTCTTCAACCCGGAGCGCCCGTACCGGCCCGACTGGGACGGAAAGCTGGTGCCCGGAGCGACTCTGGGACTGCCGAACTCGGCGAATGACTATCGCGAGGGCAGTACCCTCGCTCATCCGGCTGCCACCGCCAGGCAGGCGGCGCCCGGCGAAGTGCCCCGGGCCCCCAACCAGTAGCAGAGTCCAAAGCCCAACGCCCCAGGCCCAAAGGGCATTCCAAGCTCAGACCACTTTGGGCCTTGGTCTTTGGGCCTTGGGCTTTGGGCTCCCGGATTGGCTCTAGATGTGTATGGCGTGGCCTTGTACCGCCTCCGCGGCTTCGTGGACGGCCTCGGAGAGCGTGGGATGCGCGTGGATCGTGCGGACCAGCTCCTCGGAGGTGGCTTCGAGCTTCAAGGCCGCGCCCGCTTCGGCGATCAGCTCCGTCGCCTTCGGCCCGACGATGTGCACCCCCAGCACTTCGTCATACTTCTTCTCCGCCACGATCTTCACGAAGCCGGAGGCCTGGTTGATGATGCGGGCCTTGCCGATC
>WNGF01010414.1_pt1 | contig 16507 bp, 16 predicted proteins | sample 5400641 | NCBI WGS metagenome assembly WNGF01 (sample SAMN13153371, study PRJNA577476) | soil metagenome | isolation source: 80 cm soil or saprolite under grassland replicate 2 | place: USA:California | collected 2016-06-15
TGGACACCGACCTGCTCGATCCCCTCGGCGTGTACTTCGGCACGGCGAACGGGGACGTGTGGGCCAGCCGCGACGAGGGAAAGAGCTGGGAGCGCGCCGCGCAGTACCTGCCGTACGTGACCTCGGTGCACGCCGCGACGATCGACTAGGCCGGCTCGAGCACGACGACCGCGATGCGCCGTGCGGTGCGCGTCTCGTACTCGATGAACGCGTCGTCGCGGCGCTTCGCCTCGGACCACAGGCGGTCGCGATCGCGGCCCTGCGCCTCTCGAGCGTGCACGCGGATGCGTTTGCCGCCGACCAGGATCTCTGCCTCGCCGGCGTCGCGCAGGTTCAGCCACCACGGCGGATCGCGATCCTCGCCGGCGCGCGACGCGAACACGACGAAGCGATCGCCGTCGCGCATGTAGTTCAGCAGTACGTCGCGCGCGACGCCGCTCTTCCGGCCGCGCACGCTGAGGAGCAACACCGGCAGTGGCCCAACGCGTGTCAGGAGCCGGCCACCGCTCGCGCGGAAGACGGACTTGTGGACGCGCCAGAAAAGCTCCACTAACGGCGTGCGGCGAACGGCGGGCATCGCTACGAAGCGGCCGAGCGTGAAACGCGACGTATGGCGAACGCGAAGAAGAGACATAGCTGTCGACCTACGAGGAAGAGGCGAGGGCGTCTACAACTGGAAGACGTACCGTAGACCGCGATCCACGGCAAGCTTGGTGCGCGGTCCGATGTGGCCCAGACGGCGCCGGATGAGGGCCCGGTGGAGGGTGGCGACCTTGTTCAGTCGGACCCGCGAGGAGGTCCTGAGTCCGGTGCGGGTGAACTCCGGGTCGTGGGGCGTGAGCGCGTGCTCCGCAGCGGCGACGACGGCATCCGTCCGGCTCGTAATGAACGCGAGGATCACGTCATCGCCAAGGGGACGGCCGACGACCAGTGCCGGCCGCAGTTTCTGGCCCGACAGATCAGAGAAGGGGAATGACACCAAGACCACGTCGTCGCGACGCAGTGATGCCGTCGGTCGCGGCACCTATGTGCGAGAGCGAGCGCGAGGCGGAATAGGCTCGCCGTCGGCCTCTGTGTACAGGTCCGGCTCGTCCGAAAGCCATTCCAGCGACCCACCTCGCGCAGCGGCCTGGGTTGGCTCGTGCGCACGAACGCCGTCCGCCGCCTGCTGGTGGGCAAGGGAATCGATGTAGTCCTTGATGAGCCAAGCGACCGGCGTACGCTGACGCGCTGCATGGCGGCGCAGCGCGTCATGCTGCTTGTCGGTGAGCTTGACATTCAGCTGACGCACGATCGAGTGCACGCCTCCTATCCGCGCAGTATGGATAGTCTTAGGTAGTCAAGTATATACCGCACTGCCGACGCCGGTCGCGAGAGTCGGTCGGTCTAGTCCTCGAGCTTCAGCATCGGGATGTCCTGGTGCGGCGCGCCCTCCCAGGCGTAGAACTCGAGCCGGCACACCTCCCGGAAACCGAGCTTGGCCGCGATCGGCGCTGACGTAGAGCGCACCGCCTGGATGACCGCGGCGCGCCGCCCATCGGCGTGCGCGTCGGCGAGCCGCTTCGCGACGAGCGCGCTGTAGATCCCGCGGCCACGGTGCTCCGGCAGCGTCGCGGCGCCGCCGAGCAGGACGATCGGCGAGTCCGGCAGGAACACGAGATAGCTCCAGCCGACCGGCTCGGAACCGCCGTCGAGATACGCGAAGTACCCGCGGTTCTGGACCTTGCTGTCGGTCATCGCGAGCAGGACGTTGAAGAAGCGCGCGACCTCCTCCGGCATTCCGTACGCGCGAGCCATCATCTCGCTCGCCGCTTGCGCCTCGTGGAGCGTCGCTTCACGGACCTCGATCTTCGGATCGACGGCGATGGGGACCGCGAGATCGGTCAACACCATGCCCGCCATCTCGTCGGCCTTGGTGAATCCGCTGGCCACTAGGCGCTCGCCGAGATCGTGCGGTCTCGTGAGCGGTCCGGTGACCCAGCCGTAGGCCTTGCGCCCGCGCGAGTACCGGTTGCGGACCATCTTCAGCGTCGCATCCACGTCGTCGGATGCGATGTCCGCCATGCCGACGAGGTTCGCGAGCGGATGCGAGAGGTCGGTGACGCGGCCGCGCACACCTTTGACTCCGAGATCCTCCGAGAGACCCGACACGGGTGGGTATACGTGGAGGCTCGACTCGACCGCCGCGATCAGTGTTTCTTCGGCGACGCTCAATGGGTCACGGGACGAGCGAGCGGAGCGCGCGGCGGATGAGCTCGCGTGCGAGGGTCACCTTGTAGCCGTTGTCGCGCAGCGGCTGCGCCTTCGCGAGGATGAGGTCGGCCGCGGCGAAGCAGGCGTTGTCGTCGAGCGCGCTGCCTTCGAGCAGTTTGTGCGCGGCAGGGACCCACCACGGGCAGGGCGCGACGCCGCCGAGCACGACGCGTACGTCGTGCGCTTTGCCATCTTTGATCCGCGCCGCGGCTGCGACCGACACGAGCGCGAAGCTCCACGCCTTGCGATCCATCGCCTTCACGAACGTGCCGCGGCGCTCGAGCGCGGCCTCAGGGATCCGCACCGAGGTGATGAGCTCGCCCTTGCGTATCGCGTGCTCCTTGCGCTGCTTGCCGCTCGGCGCGATGTAGAAGGATCGCAGCGGCACGCTGCGGCGACCGAGGCTCGACGCGAGATCGATCTCGGCGTCGTAGGCGATGAGGGCGGGCGCGAGATCGGACGGAGAGACCATCACGCACTCTGCCGCGCCGAGGATCGCGTGATAGCGGTTCTCACCTTCGGCGGCGAAGCAGCGCGTGCCGCCCTTGAGCCAGCACGGCACCGCCTCGTCGCGGAAATACCAGCAGCGGTTGCGCTGCAGCAGATTGCCGCCGACGGTGCCCATGTTCCGCAGCTGCGGCGTCGCGGCATCGCGGAGAGACTCGGCGATGATCGGCGCGAGCTTTCGCAGCTGCGGCGACGTCTCGAGGTCCGAGAGCGGCGTGAGCGCTCCGATCCGCAGGCCCTTGCCCTTCTCCCGCGTCCAACCCCGCAGGCCGTCGATCCCGGTGAGGTCGACGAGCGCGTTCGGTCTCGCGAGGCCGCTCCGGATGAGTCCGACGAGATCCGTCCCGCCCGCGAGCGCGACGGTTCCGTTCTTCAGCAGCTTGAGTGCTTCGCCGAGGGCGTGCGGCTTCGCGTACGAGAACAGGCTCATCGCACCACGGCCAGGGCCTGGAGCACGCGCGCCGGCGTCATCGGCACGTGACGCATCCGCACGCCGATGGCGTTCGCGACCGCGTTCGCGACGGCGGCCGCGGTCGGGATGATCGGCGGCTCGCCAAGCCCCTTCGCACCGAGGTTGTTCGCGCGGCGATCGGGGCGGTCGGTGAAGCGCACGACGATCTCGGGAACGTCGAGCACGGTCGGGATCTTGTACCACTCGAGATCGGCGTTCATGACGCGGCCGAGCGAACGGTCGACGACGCGTTCCTCGGTCAGCGCGAAACCGAGTGCCTGGATGACGCCGCCCTGGACCTGTGACGCCGCGGTCATCGGATTCACGATGCGTCCGATGTCGTGCACCGCGACGACCTTCTCGACGACGATCTCGCCGGTCAGCGTGTCGACCTCGACCTGCGCGAAATGCGCGCCGAACGTCTTGATGGACAGGTGCTCGGGATTCGGCCAGCGCGAGCCCGTCCCGATGACCGTGTTGTTCTCGAGCTTCTTGCTCACCTCGGAGATGGGCGTGCGCGCGCCTTTGCTCACGATGTGACCGCGCTCCATCCGTAGCTCCGTCTTGCGCACCTCGAGCACGCCGGCCGCGGCGCCGAGGAATTGCTCGCGCGCGTCGCGCGCGGCGAGTCGCACCGCGGGTCCGACCGACGCGAGCGTGAGCGACCCGGCCGAGATCGGCCCGTACGGACCTTCGGTGTCGCCGATGCGCACCGAGATGCGGTCGACGTCGACGCCGAGCTCCTCGGCGCAGATCTGCGCGAGCACCGTTCGCGTGCCGGTGCCGATGTCCTGTGTCCCCGCTCGCAGGATCACGCTTCCGTCGGCGTTGAAGTGCACCGTCGCGTACGCGGGCGGACCGCCACCACCGCCCCAGATCTGCGTTCCCATGCCGATGCCGCGCATGCGGTGCGGCGCGGAGCCACGCGTGCCACCTGCGCGCCGCTTGCTCCAGCCGATCTCGCGCGCGCCGATCGTGTAGCACTCGAGCAGTCGCTTGAGCGAATACGTCTTCGTCGTACGCGGGTCCTTCTGCGACGCGGCGTGACGGCGTCGCAGCGTGAGTGGGTCGACGCCCATGCGCTCGGCGAGCTCGTCGATCACGCCTTCGAGCGCGAACGTGCCCTCGACGTAGCCCGGTGCGCGGAACGCGGAGAGCGATCCGGCGTTCGTGACGACCCGGTACGACTTCGTCGTGAGGTTCGCGACGTCATACAGAGTGTTCGTCGGCCCCGTGGGGTTCGCGACCCAGCGTCCCTGCCCCGCGTTCGACCACGAGAGGTGCTCGATCGCGGTGATCCGGCCGTCCTTGCCGGCGATCTTCACCTTCTGCAGCGTCGCGGAGCGGTTACCGGCGGCGAGGTTCTCCTCATGCCGCGTGAGCACGCAGCGAACGGGCCGGCCCAGCTGCTTCGCGAAGAGCGAGGCGATGATCGAGTACTTCACCACACCGCCCTTCGAGCCGAAGCCGCCGCCCATGTAGTCGCAGATGACGCGGATCCGGGAGAGTGGCAGGAGAAGCGCGGCGCGGAGACCCTCGCGTACGCCGAAGACGTGCTGCGTCGACTCCCACACGGTGAGGATCTCGCCGTCCCACTGCGCGACCGCGCCGTGCGACTCGAGCGAGTTGTGCACCTGCGTCGAGGTCCGGTACGTCCCCTCGACCACGACATCGGCGTTCCTGAACGCCGGCCGCGCGTCGCCGCGCTTCAGCGACGCGGCGTCGAACACGTTGCCGCCGTCCTCGAGCTTCGGCGCGCCGTCGGTGATCGCCTCCTCGAGGTCTGTGACGTGCGGCAGCAGCTCGTACTGCACCTCGATGAGCGCGAGCGCCCTGACGGCGGTCTCCGCGTCATCGGCCGCGACGGCGGCGACCTCGTCGCCGATGAAGCGGACCTCTTCGCGGAAGATCGTCTCCTCGCCGCGGAAGGCGGCCTTTGGCGAGTTGAAGCGGTGCAGGACGCCATAGACGCCGGGCAGGGCCTCGGCGTTCCTCGTATCGATCGCGCGCACCCGGGCGCGCGGATACGGACTCCGAAGCACGCGCGCGTGCAGCATGCCCGGCAGCGTGACGTCCTGCGTGTACGTCGCGCGCCCGGTCACGCGCTGCACGCCGTCGATGCGCTTGCGCGACTTCCCGATCTCCTCGAACTCGACGCCCGCGGCATGTGGTGGGAGATCGCTTCCCTGGATGATCGCGAGCGACTCGAAGATCTCGCCTTCGAACTCGTCGCGACTCTTGACGACTCTGAGACCGGCCACTACTTGCTCCGTCTGGCCGCCGACATGCCGGCCCTCACGATGTTCACGTAGGCGCCGCAGCGGCAGAGATTTCCGGTCACGGCGCGCCGCATCTCGTCCTCGGTGGGCTTGGCCGTGGTGCGGAGCAGTGACACGATGGACATGACCTGTCCGGGCGTGCAGAAGCCGCACTGGTATGCGTCGTGATCGATGAACGCCTCCTGCACCGGATGCAACGCGCCGTCCTTCGAGATGCCCTCGATCGTTTCGACGCGTTTGCCTTGACACGCGACCGCGAGCGTGATGCACGAGTACACGGGACGATCCTCGACCAGGACGGTGCACGCGCCGCAGTTGCCGGCATTGCACACCAGCTTGGTTCCGGTGAGGCCGAGAGGGCCGCGCAGCAGCTCGAGGAGCGAGCGCTGTGGCGGCAGGTGCGCGGTCGCTCGTTGGCCGTTGACGGTGAGGGAAATGTCGACAGCCTCGGGTCCACGGAATGGGGGCATCACGACAATCGTGCCACGTAGCGTCGTTTCGTTCCCGCGCCTGTGATGTGCAGCCGCCCGTCCCTGACGAGCGCCGCGAGATCCGTGGCGGCGGTGGCCTGCGTGACTCCACAATGCCGCGCCGCGGAGCGGCTGGTCCATTCGGTCCCCGCGATCGCCTCCTCGAGGTCTGTGACGTGCGGCAGCAGCTCGTACTGCACCTCGATGAGCGATCCACGCGACGCGGGGATGCTCCACCTGCAGTGCCGCGATGATGTTCATCAGCCAGCCAGGCCGCACCCGATCGGCCTCTTTGATCACGTCGCTTAGACGGCCTTCCACGACGATCGCGGCGTGACGCGTCTGGCCGAGCTCCGCGAGAGTCAGGCCGAGCTGGCCACCGGTGGCCGCCGAAGCGAGATCTTGTGGCGTCTTGCGCTCGACCGCTGCGGTCACCTCCTCGTCGACCACGAGCGCGTAATCACCCACGGGCAGCCGGCGGCGCTCGGCCGTGACAGGGCGACCGACAAAACGCCACGGATAGCGCTCGCCCGAGTCGATCGCGATCGTGAGTCGCTCGCCGAAGTCCCGCGCCAGAGGAACGCGTATGCCCGGTCTGGCGCGGCGCATCGAGGCCTCGGACCGCCAGAAGACGAGCGTGCGCTCGCCCTTTCGCGTCCACACGAAGAGCGAGCGGCGCTGCCGCGGCCGCCGCAGCACAAGGTGCACCGCTGCTCCGACGCGCCAGCACGCCTCGATCGGCACCTCCTCGATGATCTCCGCGTCATCGGGCCACGAGGGGAGCTGATGACAGAAGACGTCGGTCCCGCGCGGCCACGTGTCGCGGACCGCCAGGAAGATGCGGCCTTCGCCGGAAACCAGTAGGCGGACCACGTACGGCAGGCGGCTCGTCGTCGCGGACCTGCGGCCGATCCAGAACGTCGCGTCGGACGCGGCCCTGCGCGCATCGTATCGAGCCACCCGCCGTATGCTGTCGGCGCCCTTCGACTGCTTGCGGGAGGACCGTGCGCCATGGCCATCGAGCGCGTCGGGATCGTCGGTTTCGGACAGATGGGCTCAGGTATCGCGCAGGTGTGCGCGATGGCCGGTTTCGACGTGCTGGCGCGCGAGATCGATCAGAAGTTCATCGAGCGCGGCTTCTCGCGGATCGACGGGTCACTGGCCCGGGTCGTGAAGTCCGGAAAGCTCTCCGAGGACGACACGAAGAAGGCGCGCGGTCGCATCAGCGGCACGACCGCCCTGGCCGACTTCAAGGACCGCGATCTCGTCATCGAAGCGGTGATCGAGGTCATGGACGCGAAGAAGGAGGTCTTCGAGGAGCTCGACCGCGTGTGTCCGCCGCCTGTGATCTTCGCGTCGAACACCTCGAGCCTCACGATCATCGAGATCGCCGCCGCGACGAAGCGCCCCGATCGGTTCGCGGGTCTGCACTTCTTCAATCCGCCGGTCGTCATGCAGCTGGTCGAGGTCGTGAAAGCGATCACGACGAGCGATGCCACCGTCGAGGCGCTGCGGGCATTCGTGACGCGTCTCGGCCACACGCCGGTGGTCTGCAAGGACACGCCGGGCTTCATCGTCAACCGGCTGATGATCCCGATCATGCTCGAGGCGATCCGCGCGCTCGAGCAGGGCGTCGCGACAGCCGAAGACATCGACAAAGCCGTGAAGCTCGGCCTGCGGCACCCGATGGGACCGTTCGAGCTCATCGACTACACCGGACTCGACATCAACCTGCATGTGGCGAACACGTTCTTCGACGAGTTCCGCGATCCCGCTTGGGCGCCGCCGCCGCTCCTCAAGCGCATGGTCCTCGCGGGCCATTTGGGAGTGAAGACGGGCAAAGGCTTCTACGAGTACGACGAGAATGGGAAGCGCAAGCCTTAGACGCTCACGAGACCCGGGCGACCTGGAAGGCCGCGATATGGGCGGCGATCGCGGGCGTCGCGCACATCGCAGCCGTCGCCTTCGGCCCGGGCTTCTATCCGGCGTGGTTCTTCCTGCTCACGTCCATCGCGTACGGGCTGATGCTCCCGGTCATCGCCGTGCTGCACGTCCGGCATCTCGTCGTGCGCCAGAGCGGAGCGATGCTCGGCACGATCAGCGGCACCGCAGTCGCGCTCGTCGGCATCTCCGCATCCGCCGCCCCTGAGCTCGCGGTCGCCGCCTTGTTCGTGCGCGCGATCTGGTGGTGGACGATCGGGAAGATGTGGTGGGAGACCGGCGTGCTGCCGCGCTGGCTGGGCGCGGTGACGCTCGGACTCGCGGTCGGCGAGTTCGGGCTCATCATCGCGCTCGCCCCGCTCGGTGTCGACATGGCCGTCGCGTGGCTGCCGCTCCGTGCCCTGCTCGGCGTGTGGCTCCTCGCGTTGTCGTACACCCTGTGGAGATCACGGTGATCCGGTGACGAGTGGCGCGGCGTGGACGGGCGAGCCGTCCTTCGCCGATGTGCTCGCGGCGCGCGAGTTCCTCAGGGCCCATCTCGCACCGACACCGCTCGTCCGCCGTGACGCTGTGAGCTCCGCGCTCGGTCTCGACGTCTGGCTCAAATGCGAGAACCTCCTGCCGACCGCCGCGTTCAAGGTGCGCGGCGGTCTCAACCTCATCGGACGCGATCCGACCGCGAGGTCCGGGGTCATCGGCGCGTCGACCGGCAACCACGGCCAGTCGCTCGCGTACGCGGGCGGCGTCTTTGGCGTGCCGGTGACGATCGTCGTGCCGCAGGGCGCGAACCCGCTGAAGATCGCGGCGATGCGCGCGAACGGCGCGACGATCGTCGAGCACGGCAACGACTACGACGACGCGCGGGTGGAATGCGAGCGGCGCGCCGCGGCCAGCGGGACGCGGTACGTGCATTCGGGGAACGAGCCGTATCTCATCGCCGGCGTCGCCACCGCCGCGCTCGAGGTCCTGCTCGAACGGCCCGACGTCGATGTCTTCATCGTGCCGGTCGGCGGCGGCAGCGGCGCGTCGGGCGCGGCGCTCGTGGCGAAGACGCTCCGACCCGAGATGACCGTCATCGGGGTCCAGGCCGAGGGCGCATCAGCGGCGTACAACGCGTGGCGTGACCGCGCGCCGCGCACCATGGAGCGCGCGGCGACGTTCGCCGAGGGCCTCGCGACGCGCACGTCCTTCGATCTGCCGCAGCGCATGCTCGCGGCGCTGCTCGATGACTTCGTGCTCGTGAGCGACGACGAGCTCTACGCCGCGATGCGTCTTCTACTCGTGGCAGGACATGTTGTTGCGGAGGGCGCGGGCGCAGCACCGGTCGCCGCCGCGCGCCGTCTGGCAGAGCGTCTCGCGGGCAAGCGCGTGGTGTGCTGGGTCAGCGGTGGCAACGCCACGGCGGATTCATTGCAGCGCGCACTGCAGACGATGTGAGCGCCCGGCGAACTACCGAACGTCGTAGCTCACAAGGTAAGTGAGGTTCGACGGCGTGACGCGCCAAACGAAGGTCTCCGTCGCCGCGCCCTTCTCGAAGTCCGAATTCAAGACGATCGTGATGTCCACGTCATCGGTGCCTGGTACGCGCCGCGCTTCGTGCCGGATCTCCCGTGTGCGGCCCGACGTGCCGAGCCGCTCGCGTGCGACCGCCAGCATCGCGACGAAGCCTTCCTTCGTGACAGCGGCGCGTAGCCGATCGTCGCTCATCGTGTAGATCGCGTCGTAGTCGCGCGTGTCCCACCGCGCACGGAAGCGGCTGTAATCGAGACCCGTGGCTACCCACTGCGAGTGGTAGGGCTCCAACGAGAACCCCGGCGGGAGCGTTCTCGTGGACGAGGACGGTGACGTCACGCTCGGCGCGGTGACAGACGGGTCGCATGCGACCGCAACGGCAGCCGCGAGCGCGAAGCGAAGCACAACCGAACGCATGCATCAGGGCTAACGTCGTTCGAGCGATACCATCACGACGATGGCGGTGACTGCTCGCGCGCGTCACGACGAGCTCGGACTCAGCCTCGACGACGTCAAGGGCATGTACCGAAAGATGCTCGAGACGCGCATGGTCAGCGAGCGCATCCTCCAGCTGAATCGCATGGGGCGCACGCCGTTCGGTGCGGGGACCGACGGCCACGAAGCCGCGCAGATCGGCGCGGCGTGGAACATCCGCGGCGGCAAGGACTGGACGGTCCCGTACTACCGCGACATGGGTGTCGCGTTCGTGCTCGGCATGTCGCCGCTGGAGGAGTTCCGCATGGTCCTCGCGAAGGCAACGGACACGCACTCCGCGGGACGGCAGATCCTCAACCAGTTCTCGAGCCCGAAGGACCGCATCGTGACGCGCTCGGTGTGTGTCGGTACCGAGTTCCCTCACGCGGTCGGCCTCGCGCTCGCGATCTCGACGCGCTTCGAACAGCAGATGGCCGTGCCGAACGTCGCGGACAAGGCGGCCGGCTACGGCGTCCGCGGCTTCATCGCCGACGGCATGGATGTGCTCGACTCGTTCGACAAGACGAGGCAAGCGGTGCAGCACACGCGCTCCGGCGCCGGCCCGACCCTTGTCGAGCTCAAGTGCTACCGCTACCAGCCACACACATCCGACGACGACGACAGCCGCTATCGCACCAAGGACGAGGTCCGCGGGTGGATGGCGAAGGACCCGATCGATCGCGCGCGCAAGTACCTGATCGAGCAGGGCATGAGCGACGAAGAGTTCGACGCGATCCGCGGCGCGCTCGATACCGAGATCGAGGCCGCGATCGCGCAGGCGGAGAGCGAGCCTGATCCCAGGCCCGAGGACGCGACCAAACACGTGTACGCCGAGGAGACTCCGCGCCCCGACGGCACCCGCTCCTAAAGGCCGTGCGCGGCCTCGCAGTCGCGCTTACGTTCTTCCTTGCGGCCTGCACCGCGCCACCGAGCGAGATCAGCCCGACCCTGTCGCCGACGCACGACCCCGGCACGACGGCGGTGACCGTGCTGCTCGACCTCTCGGGGACGCGCGCACCGAGCGGAGTCGCGCAGCGCAACGCGATACAGCTCTGGCTCGATCAGGAGCAGGCGCGCGGTGGCCAGCAACGCCTCCGCGCGAAGTTCGTCGACCTCGCCGGAAGCGACGCGCGGGTCCTCATCGAACTGCGGCGCGCCGCGGAGGAGGACCGCGCAGACGCGGTCGTCATCGGGGTGCCGTTCAGGTACGACGAGACGTTCGCCCGCGCGCTCACCGTCGCGCGCCTGCCGGTGCTTCTCACGCTCCCCGCGCCAGAGCCGATGTCTCTGGCCGGCGGCGGTTGGGCCTTCGCGCTCGCGCCGACCTACGCCCGACTCGCGCGCACCGCGGTCGATGACGCGATGGCACGCGGCGTGTTGCTGCCGATCCTCCTCGCAAGCGATGAATCCCCGCCGGCGATCGCCGAGCGGCTCGCCCTGGCGACCGAGCTGGAGCAACGTGGTCTGGCCGCCCCGACGGTCGTGTCCGTGAGTGGCCAGGACGTCGCGGCGCGGATCCGCGCCGGCGCCTCCTTCGCGCGGAGCACGTTCTTCACCGGCCCAGCTGCGACCTACGTCGACGCGACGCGCTCGCTCGCCGCCGCGGGCATCACGCCGCGGGTCTATCTCTCCTATCTAACGGAGGCTGGCGACGCCCTGGCCCTGCGGGAGGGCGCGGACCTGGCGATCTGGCCTGGATCGCGGAACCTCGCGGCGATCTCCACCACGCCGACGACCACGGAGCGCGCGACGTTCCTCCAGACCTTCACCGCCCGGCACGGTGCGCCGAGCACGCTCGCGGCGACTGCCTATGACGCACTCGCGCTCATCGACGCCGCCGCCGGGAGCGTGGGCGGCACGCCGGATCGCGCGCGGTGGCGAGACCGCCTCGAGGCAACTACGTTCGCCGGCATCGCGACCCGCTACACATTCACCGCGGCACGCCACGCCGGCTTCGACACGGTCGATCTCGTCTATCTGCGCTGGAGCGTCGGTGTGCGCGTCGGCTTCGCGCTCGCGCCTGAGCCCACGCCGAAGGAAGAGCGTTGAGCGCACTGCACAAGCACATTGACCTGAGAACAGCGAGGAGGGAGCATCGCACCGTGACGTCCTTTTCGCCTTTCGGCTTTGCGTGGGCCTATGGAGCCCGCGCCATCGCAGCTGCGGAGGACCGAGCGAGCTAGGTACAAAGCAAGGCGAGGCAGCTGGCAGGCGCGGAGCAGGCTCCGCGCCTTTTCATTTGCCCGCAGGAAAGGGAGCGCAATGGTCATCGTGATGCAGGCTCATGCGTCGGCCGAGGCGATCGCGGCCGTTCGCGCAAGAGTCACGTCGCTCGGGTTCACGCCTCACGTGATCGAAGGAGTGGAGCGCACGGTCGTCGCCGTCGTCGGCGATGAACGGCCGGTCGCGTCCGACGTGTTCGCAGTGCTCGAGGGCGTCGAGCGCGTCGTACCGATCCTGCATCCATTCAAGCTGGCGAGCCGCGACTTCCACCCTGCCGATGGGACCATCATGCTCGCGAACGGAGCCAAGCTTGGTGGCGGTGGCCTTGCCGTCATGGCAGGCCCGTGCGCGGTGGAGAGCGAGTCGCAGCTTCGCGCCACGGCCCAGGCCGTCGCCGCCACCGGCGTGCGAATTCTGCGGGGCGGCGCCTACAAGCCACGCACGTCCCCCTACAGCTTCCAGGGTCTCGGCATGGATGGCCTCCGGATGCTCCGACTCGTCGCGGATGAGCTGGGCATGGCCGTCGTAACCGAGGTCATGGGCCCTGAGGACGTGTCAGTAGTGGCGCAGCACGCGGACATCTTGCAGGTAGGGTCACGGAACATGGCGAACTACACCCTGCTGCGTGCCGTCGGCAATGTGAGAAGGCCGGTGCTGCTGAAGCGCGGTCTCGGCTCCACCGTCGACGAGCTGCTCCAGGCGGCGGAATACATCCTCGCGCAAGGCAACCCCGAAGTCGCGGTATGCGAACGCGGCATTCGCACATTCGAACAGTCGACCAGGTTCACGCTCGATATCGGCGCGGTGCCCGTTCTGAAGAAGTTGACCTGGCTTCCCGTTGTGGTCGACCCGAGCCACGCCGCCGGGAGCCGCGATCTCGTGCCCGCGCTTGCGCGCGCTGGCGTCGCCGCCGGCGCCGACGGGCTGCTCGTGGAGGTGCACGCGGATCCGCAGCGCGCGCTGTCGGACGGACCACAGTCGCTTGACCCCGCCGCCTTCTCCGTACTCATGAGCGAGGCTCGGTCGCATGAAGACGGCGTTGGAGTCGGTCCCGACGTCGGTATAGCCGTCCAGCGAAGCGGCGACGCCGTTAGCTCGCGAGCGACCTTCCGAAGGCGCGTCCCACCAGCTCCGGCGTCACGAAGATCGCCGGCAACGGCGCGATGGTCTCGAGTCGCGCGTCCGGTATGGCTCTCGCGACCCGCTGCGCGAGCTCGAACGGATGGAGCTGATCCTCTTCCCACGCGATCATGTGCACGGGGCAGGTGATCTTTGCGAGGACCGATAAGTCCGAGAACGGCTGCCAGTCGGCCACAGTCAGGAGGGCGGTGACAAGGCTCGCCGGATCGTGCGACGCGAAGCTCGCACGGACGTACTCGATGACCTGGGGGGACCAGCCCAGCTCCTCGCGCTGCCGGACCGCCGCACGTCTCAGGAACTCATCGATCCCGAATCTCGCGATGGCGTTGCCCATGTCCTTCAGACGCTGCCGTTCCGGATTCGGGCGGTCACCGAACGCGGGCGCGGTGATCAGGAGTCTCTCAACGCGGTCGGGATGCATCAGCGCAAAGAGCATCGTCGTAGCCGCGCCCATGGATTCGCCTCCGACGATCGCGCGCTGGATCCCATGCGCGTCGAGCACAGCGGTCAGGTCGTCTCCCATCCGATGCGGCTCATAGAGAGCGGGATCGGTCACGGGCGTCGAGTCGCCGTGACCGCGCTGGTCGTAGATGACGATGCGGTAGCGATCGCTAAGTGGGGTGAGCTGCGCCCGAGTCCCTTCACGATTGCCGGTCAAGCCGTGCGCGAACACGATTGAGGGACCTGAGCCGAACACCTCGACCGCGAGTTCGAGTCCGTCCGATGCGACGCGTTGCGGTGTCACGAGGCGGCGAGGTCGAGATGGCGTGAGTGCGTCCCAGCTCCGAGCTGCTCGCCGTCGCGGAGTTCGGCGACCGCACCTTCGGGCACATCGACCTCGACCGCGATCCCAGTGTCGTCGCGGTTCCAGGAGACGCCAACGATGCCGTGGGGTGTCGGTACGCGACCGCGCGCCCACGCCAGATCGCCGATGAACGGATCGATATGGAATCTTCCCCATCCAGGCTCGAGCTGCGCGACACCGAGCACGATTCGTGGCAGCTCCGCAGTCGGAGCGGTCGCCCAGGGGTGGCATCGCGACTGTCGGCCGCTCCAGGTCTCCCAGCAGGTGCCGCTCGTCGCCATCGGGCCCCAGAAGTGGCGGATCAGGTCGAGCGCGAGATCCTGTCGGCTCGCCTTTGCGAGCGCGCGGAGAACGAAGCCCATGAAGCCCGGCTGCGCGACGACGATGTGGCGGTTCGCCCGATAGTCCCCCGCGGCGTCCTCGGTCGGCACGATGCGACCGGTCGCCGTCACACGAAGGCGCGAGCGATCGCCGATCGCCGCCGCGATGCGCGGCACCGACCGCGGCGACGCAGCGCCCGACAGGATCGCGAGGGCATTGGTGTGCTGCGAGAACGGACCCTTGGGCGTGTCGCGGAACAGTCCACGTCCCGATCGAAGCCGTGCGCGCATCGCGGAACGCGCGCGGTTCGCGGATCGACGCAACCGCGTGGCCTCGCGCGTGTCGCCGGTCACCGCCGCGAGCCTGCTCGCCGCCTCGAGTGCGACGACATACAGGCCGTTGATGGGACCCGCCGCACCGTCGCGGCCGACCGCTGCCCAGTCGATGAAGTGCCAGTAGGGGACGTTCGCGACGAGACCCGTCTCGTCGACCAACGCATCGAATGCGCGGATGGATCGGAGAACGACCGGGTAGAACTCCGCGACGAACGACCCATCTCCGCTCCAGCGGTGGAACTCGTCGACCGCAATGAGCCAGCGCAGCGTGAAGTCAGGGATCGTCGTACCGACCGCTCGATAGTCACCGGGTGCGTACATCGGCAGGAAACCCCCAAACGGCTCGGCCTCGCCGATGAGCCGTAGCGCCTGACGCGCGACCGGTGCTCCTCCGACCGTGGCGAGGAGCGCGCTGAGCGCTGGCTGAGCGTCGCCGACCCATTGCCGCTGCTCGCGCGCGACATCCCCATGGATCAGGTCGGTGGCGACGAGACGGAGCGTGTGAGCACCGGCCGCCCACACACCACTCAGCAGCTCGTCCGAACAAGCGAATTCGCCCGGACGGGGCGTCGGATCCTCGGACGAGACCGCAGCGACCGAGCGCATGACGATCGGCGGATCCGCACCGCGGATCGTCAAGAAGAGATGACGGAAGCCGATCCAATCCCAGCGCTCGAGCGACTGGGTGCCCGCGCGCAGAACGAAGCGATGACCGTTACGCGACCCGAATCCATCGTTTACTGGTCGGCCTTCGTCGTCGAGGCGCTCCGCGGTGACGACATCGATGACCGTCCCCGCTGATCCGTCGATGTCGATCCGCGGCCGCGCGGCCACGAGCTCTCCGAAATCGAAGCGCAGGCGCACAGCGCTGCCGTGTGTTGTCCGGATCCGCAGCGGTTCTGCGGCGAGCGGACGTCCAGGGCTGCCCTCGATCTCACACCGTTGGATCTCGGCCGGTCGATCGTCACGCGCGCGCGCTGCGATGTCCCCGGACGGCGGCCGATCGGTGTCAGCGACCTCGTGCGCCACCCACGAGGTCGGCATCGTCGCACGCTCTCGCAGCAGCGGTACAGCCCGAGGACGGAGCTCTGGGAAGTACGTGCGGCCGGGCAGTGCCGGCGCGTCTGGTGCGCACGGTTCGGGCACTTCCCAGCTTGAGTCGTCGAACGAACTTGTCTCCCAACCGAGCGGCTCGAGACGAGCGTCGCGCACCTCGACGTACCCGAGCGCGTCGTTGACGCGCGGCGTGTCGCGCACCCAATCAGCGGCGCGCGCGCAGCGCCACTCCTTCTCGGATGCGAGCGCCGTGCGGCCATCGACGTCAAGGTGGGCGTACAGCGCTCCGCCGCCGCGGCCCGAGTGGACCAACGCTGTGGGTCGCGTGTACCAAGCTGTGTCGACACCGTAGGAGTGCACGAGTACGGCGATGACGTTGGGCCCCGCTTCGAGGAAGGACGCGATCTCGTAAGGATCGACCTCGCGCACGTTCGCGTCGGACGCTGCCGGGCCGCGCCCGACCCGATGTCCGTTGACGAAAGCGAGGTAGCGTCCATCGGCAGAGAGGTGGAGCGTCGCTCGCGACGGCGCCGCCGCGAGATCCAGCCGTCCACGGAATCGCACGAAGCCATTGCGATCGGGATCCTGGGGCTGGCGCGGCTCGTGGAAGATCGTGGCACCCGCGGCTCGTCCATGTGACGGCCAGAACCAGTTGCCCGGAAAGGAGGCGGCGCTCACGCGCTGTCCGGGTCGATCTCGAGAACGACCTTGCCCGTGGCGCCACCCGCGAAAGCGGCCAT
>WNGF01005731.1_pt1 | contig 16501 bp, 17 predicted proteins | sample 5400641 | NCBI WGS metagenome assembly WNGF01 (sample SAMN13153371, study PRJNA577476) | soil metagenome | isolation source: 80 cm soil or saprolite under grassland replicate 2 | place: USA:California | collected 2016-06-15
GCGATGTCGCCGTAGATGTCTTCCTGATCCCAAAGGCTATGCACCAGCATCACTGGAACCTTCAACGGTTGTGCGGCGAGGATCTTATCCACCGCCTGGTCCTGCCAGAAGGCGTCGTACGTCGGATGTTCAAGCAGCTTGCGCCAGAAACCCACTTGCTCCAGGCCGCGGCGGTGCCCTAACTCGCCTGCCGATCCTGCTTCCATAAACATGTCGTAGTCGTCGAAATGGCTCGTCCACCACTTGGCATCATTCGCGCGCGTGGCCTCCTGATTGTAGATGTAGTTCATGCCCTGCTGGCGAAACGCGCCGTTGTGAAACCAATCATCACCGCGCCAGCCATCTACCATCGGATTCATCGGCACGGAAACCTTTAGTGCCGGATGGGGATTCACCAACGCCATCAAAGGCAAAAAGCCATCGTAGGAAATGCCCAAAATGCCGACCTTGCGATTGCTTTCCGGGATGTTTTTTACTAACCAATCAATCGTGTCATAAGTGTCGGTAGCATGATCCACCGGCGTCGGATTTTGCGGTCCATGCAGCGGGCGGTTCATTATGTAATCGCCTTCCGAACCATACTTGCCGCGAATGTCCTGAACCACTCTGATGTAGCCGCCCTCGACGATCACGTCAGTGGCGTTGTCGTAGCCATATAGACTTGGGCCAAGGTGCGAGCTTTCGGTGTGCGTCGTTAGCGCGGTGGCGTTGTAAGGGGTTCGCGTCAACAGGATCGGCGCATCTTTTGCGCCTTTGGGAACCAGGATCACGGTATGCAACTTAACGCCGTCGCGCATTGGGATCATTACTTCACGGCGAACATAATCAAATCCATAATTCGTTGGTTCAAGCTTCTCAGGCCGCTCGCTTGGCAGTGAAGGAGTTTGTTGTGGCGTCTGAGCAGTTGCTGGTTCGATGAACACCAACAGAGCGATTAATAGGATCACTGGCACCACGGTCAACGTGGGCACACCCTTCAAGTGTCATTGTTCAATTGCCTCCATGAGATTTCTGCAAGACAGAAGAGAATACCGCGAACCGGTTACGGCAACATAGCCCAGGGTTTCCGCGCCTTGAGCCTGAGGTGTTCATTCTGACTTTCGCAATCTAAGTGCTTCAAGCGCCATGCGAATAGCGCTTGGTATTGTCACCGGCAGTTGCGTTTCTCGATTCACGAAGACGTGTACAAAGTAGCCAACGGCTGCTGCAAAATCTTGCTCTTGCTCGAAGACGGCCAATTCATAGCGCACGCTCGAATTGCCGAGCTTGCCGACCCGCATTCCAACATCGATCACTTCGGGAAAAGCCAGCGGCCGCAGATATTGACATTGAGACTCCACGGCAAATGCCACCACCGGTCCGGCTACGATGTCGAGACCGCCTTTGGCTATAAGATATTGATTAATGGCAGTGTCGAAGAAGGCGTAGTAGAGAGCATTGTTGATGTGGCCGTAGATGTCGTTGTCCATCCAACGCGTCGGCAGAGGCAGAAGGTGCAGGTATTCGGCTCGCGAAATTTGTAGCTTCTCAGGCATTCCGTATGAGTGGCGCTCGCGCCATTCGATATCAGGACCACGAGGGACCCTATCGTTAACGCTCAGTAGCGAGCCGCCTGGTACCGTAACTGATCAAACCGCACGGACATCGCTCGGAATTAAGTTCTGATATTCCCTGCAGCCTCTAACGACTGGTTCGCTGTTGAGATTTCAGCAACGGATGTCAGGTTCGCGGGAGGTGTGCGTAAATCCCAAACTATTCCCAACCACGAAAGCGCTCGCAAAGTGTAGTGAGAAATATCGATCTCCCACCAACAGAAACCCTGGCGCTCAGATGAAGAGTAGTAGTGGTGATTGTTGTGCCATCCTTCACCGAGTGTGATCAATGCGACAAAAATGTTATTCCGGCTATTGTCGTCGGTGGCGAAGCGGCGCTTACCGAAAATGTGCGCGAGTGAATTAACCGTGAAGGTGCCGTGATAGAGCACCACGGTGCTGATGAAGAATGCCCAGACCAGCATCTGCCAACTCGAAGTTCCCAGCTGCGGCGCCCATCGCTCAAGCGCTGCGCCCAGCAGAAATGCCGAGACTGCCAACATAATCGGAGGCAGCGAGTAGAACCGATCGAGGAAACGCAACTCCGGATACTTACTTAGGTTTGCAATCAACTTCCATTCAGTCTTCTGGCTGTCGCGGGATAGAAACCAACCAAAGTGTGCGCGCCAAAACCGGCGGGTCAACGGCGAATGGAAATCCTGCGAGGTATCAGCGACGAGGTGATGGCGGCGATGATGAGCCGACCACCAAAGCGGTCCCTTCTGATAGGACGCCGTTCCCGTAAAAGCCATCAGGAATTGGAAAAGCCTGCTCGTTCTATACGTGCGATGTGCCAGTAGCCGATGAAAACCGGCAGTAATCGCAAACATTCTCACCACGTACAATGCAAGACAGATGACCACTGCCACCACGCTCACGCCTGTCCAGAGCACAAGCAGACACGCGACATGCATAAAGAGAAACTGCAGGCAGATGAAATAGTCCAGTTTGTCCGGGTCGAGCGCGGGGGTACTTTTGAATTTAGACATTAAAGAGGCCTTGCTTGTGTGTGAGATGCGACAACAACTATAGAGTGTATCGGCGTTAATTAAAACTCCGCAATCAAGCCTCAAGCTTCGCTTCCATGGTTATCTCTGCCTTCAAGAGTTTGGAGACCGGACAGCCTGCCTTGGCGTTATTTGCCGCTGTCTCAAATGCTTGCTGGTCAGCGCCCGGCACTTTTGCCGTGACGTCGAGATGTACTTTAGTGATCGCAAAGCCACCGTCAGTTTTCTCAAGACTCACCGCCGCTGTCGTTCGGATGCTCTCCGCTGTCAGACCGGCCTGACCCAACTGGCCAGAAAGTGCCATCGAGAAACAACCGGCGTGCGCGGCTGCAATCAACTCTTCAGGGTTTGTGCCAATTCCGTCCTCAAAGCGCGTACTGAAAGAATATTGGCTGTTTGCGAGAACGCCGCTGTCTGTCGAGATCGTACCTTTCCCATCTTTGAGGCCACCGTTCCAGACGGCCGAAGCTTTACGTTTCATTTGTCCTCCTGCTGCGAATCAGTTATGTGACCATAGTAACTTAACTTGAGGCCCACACGACAATCGCGGGCTGCAGGAGCCCTTACGGTGAGGCTCGGATTCTCGCATCGCTCTTCGACAAATACGGAACCGCGAGCGACCGGCTACTCGGTTGACTACGAGCCGCGATGTTTCGTCAGGATACTCGCGCACTGAACGGTTTTTGTAGCGCACGTTGGGTCCGGTCGCTATCGCTCCCGGTTCCGTATTCGTCGACCCACGTTGGCGAAGTCTTTGGTTACGGCGCGGGTATTGAAGAGTATTTGTAGCGCAGGTTGGATCTGGTCGCTACAACATGATCTCAAGCTGACTCCGTAGCAAGGAGTCTGGCAACGTGGGTCGACGAATACGGAACCGGGAGCGGACCGGGGTCCCCAGCCGGGCTGCCCTTCTGGGGTGGTGGTAGCGACCGGACGCAACCTGCGCTATACACTATCGAAGCAATGGCTGAGTATCGTGACGAACATATTCCCCTGGCCTACTTAATTACTTTTCGTGCTTATGGCACGTGGCTACATGGCGACAGGCGCGGATCAGTTAATCGCTTTCACAACCGCTTCGGCACCCCACTCATTGCTCCTAACGAGCGTTGGCGAAAATACAATCGCGGTTTGCTCACCCACTGCCCAGTCAAACTAAGATCAAGCCAACGAGCTTTGGCTGAGGAAGCAATTCGCGAGACATGCAAAAAAAATGGGAGTTTTGGGCAACGAATGTAAGAACCAATCATGTTCACACCGTAGTTGGGGCAGCTTGCGACCCAGAAAGAATCCTCATTGCGTTCAAGGCAAATGCCACCCGAAAATTGCGGGCCGCCGGTTGTTGGCGTTCAAGTCGAACCCCTTGGATAGATCGTGGGAGCAAGCGATATTTATGGACTGAGAGTGACGTGATTAATGCCGTTGTATACGTTGAGTATGATCAAGGCGAACCGCTGTGATAATTGACTTCCGCGCGCATTGAACGGTTTGTGTAGGGCCGGTTGGGTCCGGTCGCTACCACCACCCCAGCCGGGCTGCCCGTCTGGGGACCCCGGTCCGCTCCCGGTTCCGTATTTGTGTCGCTCTGGCAGACTACGCCTTTGATCCGAACAACCTAACCTCAGGTTCATCTTCAGCGAGTTTGATCAGACGCTCAAATTTCAGTCCGATCTTTTCGAGTAGTCTCATCGAAGCACTATTATCAAGCGAGGTAATCGCGACAATCCGCCTCAACCCAAGCACTTCTCTGCCGTAAGTGATGACAGCAGAAGCTGACTCAAACGCATAGCCCTGCGACCAATAGCTCGGCAGAAACGCAAACCCAACATCAACGTCCGGCAATGAGTCTCTTTTAAGTAACCCACAAATCCCGATTGACACTCCAGTCTCTTTCAATTCCACCAGATAGAGTCCAAAGCCGAAACGCTCATAGCTGGCTATTGGACCAGTTTCAATATACCGAACCGCGTCTGCCGCATTTCTCACTTCCTTGTCGCCGATGTAGCGCAGAAACGACGGCTGATTGAGAAGCTCGATGATAAACTCGGCGTCGTCAACGGAGATTTTCCGCAGGACCAGACGTTCTGTTTCGAGCACAGTCAAGAGAACTTTCCTTTACGATTGGCTAATATTTTGGTCCGTGGCGCCGGCCGCTCATCTCATCGCTCATTTGGTCCTTCTGCTCCAGGAAGCACTCTCACTGGCAAGAGCTACTTGCGAATCTTCGATGTCGGTTCCCACCACTTGTCCCGCGCCAACGAGCTCCGCAAAGCCGAGCGTGATGGTCCCCGGACCGCATCCGCAATCGAGCACGTTCATTCCGGCTTTTGAAGTGTGGAAGAAAAAAGCCTGCGTGGCTCTGCGCGCTTCGCCTTGCCATCAACGCGGTTGCTGCCGGACCATAACCCATCGTGTACTGTTCGCGCTCTTTGGTCATAATGTTTCTTCTCTTAGCGCCTGCCCGAAACTCGGTCGACTCGGCGGACTACGAATATTTTGCGACAATTTTTTTGACAGTAGTTGAATTTCGCAAGGTCGCGGGCATACCGAGCGCCTTTGTCAACATCGCCCCCGAAATCTGGGACTCGCTAAACCTGGTACGGCATAACCAATAGACTTCACGTCCGTTGAGATGAAAGTCATCCAACTTTGTGGCTAACGACAGCAGTTTCTCTTTCGCTTTACCGCCTGGCTCATCAGCCATGAAGCCGATATATAGTGCGTGGCCCCTGGCACTCAACTCCGAATCCGGGAAGGGTTTGTGTTGAGCAATGTCCGCCAGTTCCGAAATGGATCGAACAAAGGTCGCAACTTCGTAACCCAGCGCCTCGAGTAAACGACTTTCTATCTTCTTCTCAAGAGTTCGGGAGCTTTTTGAAGTTGAATCAAATATGACATTGCCGCTCGCGATAAACGTCTCCACACTGGTAAACCCAAGACTGATAAAAAGCCTGCGGAGATAGTCCATCTTCACCGTGTGGCCACCAACATTTATAGCGCGCAGAAATGCTACATATTTTGACATGATGTTGCTGGGCCTCGTAGAAGCGTGTGGAGAATACATATCCGCAACAGTCAGCCCACGGTAGTTGTCGGTCTTTATTGGAAGCAACGCGCTAATCAAACTCTATGCGATTCGCGGATTGTTCTCTCCCAACCCGGCCGGAGACAATTTCCGCCTTGAAATAATTTTCGCCGCGAACCGGTCCGCCTGCCATGCGTCGCAACAGCGCGATCTGCCCGACGTGGGTGAGTGCGTCGGCAATTGGACCCTGAAAGATTTTCTCGGCAGAGTATCCGAGCGGCGCAGCCGATGCCAAATAAGCATCAAGCTTCTGGAGGGCGGCGAAAAACCGCTTCACGTCTTCTTCCCACGAGCGCGGCGTGACTTCTTTGTAAACATAATCACCTTTTGCTACCTGCAGCGACCAGTCAAGCAAATCTCCTATGTGGGCCAGTATTTCCCCAGGTGTCCGGCTTGTTTCAGCAGCGCGGAAATTAGTGAAATCCTGCGGCACGTTGGCCACCACCTTACCTCCGCGATACGCCAGGGTCGCCACAGTATGTCGCAGCATGTCACGGTTGTTTGAATCATAAGTCATAGTCATCACTCCCAGGATCAGCCAGCTGAACAGTGATTATTCTTCATGTCAGATCAAAAGTGACGAACCTAAGGCAAGCGTGCCCACGCCGACCTTCCCGTGAAAGCTAGCAGGCGACACGGCACTTACCAGGGAAAACTGTTTAGCTCAATTATGCCTTCAGGCCAATGCTGTGCACCCAATGGGAGAACCATGACCTCCAGCGGTGAGATGATCTTTCCTCCCGGTTGCTGGATTATCACCGGCTGCTCAACTTTCTGCCATCGTTGCGCCTCGTAAAAGGGAACTATTCGTTTTAGACAAAAGAGGAGTCCGGCATCGACCTTCCACTCGTCGAGCAATCTAGTCGCGTGTCGCATGAGCTCTCGTGCGTGCCCCCGGTTCTGCTCTTCAGGTACGGTGACTACGCCGCCCACTCCTCCAACCGTCAACGATTGCCCGCTCACGCTCACTGCGTGTTTAAGAACTCCGACGTGACTAACAGGACTACCACCGATGTAAAGCACGAGGTGATAATCTTTACCTCTCCAATGAAGTTCAAGGGATGAAGTACCAAAGATATCGTCTCCCCAGCCAAACAGCTTTTGCTTTTCAACATCAGTAAAATCTCTTCCTTGCCTCAGCTCGCTGGTTGTCAGATTCATGTCTTCCCTGCTATTAGCGCTGCTGGTCTGAGCGCGATTGCGACAAAAAAGGCAGACCTATTAGAAACGACGCAGAGCAGCGCTAATTCTCCGCTTAGACTAAATTCGCGACAAGATTATTTCAACCAACAGTTGCCTCACTATGAATGCGACGAATGCCGCCAACAGTAGAACCAGCGCCAAATTCCTGTTGCGTTTAGCGTGGGGATAATCAGGGTCATTCGTTTTGACGCCGCCAAACTTAATCTGCCAGCGGATGATCATAACCAGCACGACTACGAACGTGAAGATAAAGGCCCAGCCAACAACGGGTATAACGGATATGAAGCTCAGGCCCAGGAATACCCACATCAAGAACGCCGCGGTCTTGAGGTAACTTGCGTCACTAACTGCCTGATTTACCTCGCTCTGACTCTCGGCGGCGGTAGCTGCAACCTGCCGATCTACAGGGGCCGCGCAATAAGGGCATTTCTCCATTGCGTCATTTATAATCTCGTTACATTTTGGACAGGGATAAGTTTGTGGTTGTGCAAACAAGTGTTCTCCAGGTTGAGCTACGCAGCATTGAGAAGCAGCTCGAATTCGGAGCAGAACTCCGACTTCGCCAATGATGGGCTTTGTCTCTATCGGACTGCTGTGCAGACGAACGCCTGCATTCGTCCCCGCACAGGCTTGTCTCCACAGCGAGCAGCAACCCCTCGGGCTATGGCTGCCACAATCTTCGGCACATCTGACGGGTTACGTTCATTCAGGGCAATGATCACAGGATTACCCTCAACCAATCCCTTCGCGGCTTCTAAAGAGGATGGGCTCACCGAAGGCAGCATCAATAGTGACAACTTTATCTCTCTGAACCCTGCTACCGTAAGAAGCGAACTAATTGTTTCGGGATCGTGCAAACAGAATGGAACTTCATAGAACGTTGGTGGATCACGATCAAAGAAGCTTGAGATCGTTGTATGAGCTATGTAAGCGAAGTCGTTTTGTTCAATCGTATCCCACACACTAAATAGAAAAGTGCTTCCCGGCTTCAACACCCGATAGGCCTCCCGTAAAGCCAGCTCCTTATTCGGGACGAACATTAATCCGAACTGGCATACCAGCGCATCAAATGATTTGTCGGCGAAGGGGAGATTGGTGGCGTCAGCCTGCTTCCATTCGACAGCTTCTTCGGGTCTGAACTTGCGAGCGGCATAGTCAATCATTGCCTCGTTAAGATCCGTCGCCATGAGTCTTACGCCCGGAGGAAGGCGATCGCGCAGCCGCCGAGTGACGATGCCCGTACCACATGCCAGTTCCAACACGGACGCGCTCTCCGGGACATTCAAGCGCTCAACCATGTCGCAAGCGAAGGGCTCAAATAAGGCAGGACCCAGGTAGCGATCATAGTTCTCAGGGATTGATCCGATAAAGGCAGTGTGTTGGTCTGACATCTTCCCGGGTTTTCCAGACGGAATTCTAAAGCTTCGCAGGTGGCATTCAACTCTTAGCCATGCTTGCCCCAAAAACTTTGACTTCTTTATCTCAACCTGTGCGCCCGCAAATCCGTTTTTGTTGCGCTAACTACCAGACCTTGCACGCTTCCACAGCCGCCATCTCAAAACGTAAAGAGATAATAGAGGCAGGAGAGAATAGCAAAGCGATTAACAGCGCTGAGCTGGTTAATCTAATCACTGACATCGCTTTTTAGTCGGCCGGTAAGTTGTAACCTAACCAAGGCCACGCCTGCCCGCCTCACTTTCGCTTTGCCGCGCAGACTCCGTTCTCCAGCACAAGCTCCGGCGGTGATGGCACACTACAATCAGAGGCCAAATGCTCCTCTTCATTAATCTTCTTCTGCAACGCATTAAACTCCCTGACGAGTCGCTGCAGTTTTGGCTCGTCTGTTCGCGCTGTTGAGTAGACCAGAAACGTCCACGGTCCTCCGCAAGGCTTCGAGCCAAAAGCAATGTACCTGCATTGATTGATGCTGTCCGCGCGCGGCTCACCTATTTCCTCATCAATAGCTCCCTTGAGTTCACTGAGGCGTTCGCGGTCCGATTGGTCTTTAACCGAGTGCGCAGCTGATGGCAACTCCACGGAGGGAACAGCGTTGTGTGCTACCAGCGCCATCAAAACAATGGTCAAGCCTAAAAGAGATCTACTCTTGTAGAGCGCTAACATGGTGATCGCCTTCCTTTAATTCCGTTCTGCTTCAGAGCGCCGTCCGCCACCTGATCTTCCCACAGAGAGACCTATCTTCATCCAAAATGGACCGCGCGATCATGTGGCCCTTACGTCGGCGGTGGGAAAACGTTCCGCCATCCTGGCCCGAGCTTTTGAAGCTTCAACTTCGCGATCGCGCGGAGGGGCGTTCGTGACCAGAGATTGAAGTAGTTCATGTGCTGCTTGTGCAACCTCGTCGACGGCGCGGTTAAAGGCGAGCTCGTTGGCCTTCGAAGGCTTTGAGAAGCCGCTGAGTTTGCGGACGAATTGGAGTGATGACGCGCGGATTTCCTCTTCCGACGCAGGCGGTTTGAAGTTATGCAAAGTTTTGATATTTCGGCACATATTTATTACCAGGTCCTCCAAGGTTATGGATTGTAAGTATAGGATCTGCGGGCCCTGACTGCTACCCGCTCGCGATTTACTTTGACTCTTATTTTTCTCTCCCGCCCCTTTTGCGCGACTTCGTTAGGGTGATAGCCAAGCACATACTGTCGTCGCAATTCTTCAGCGACCTCCGCAAAGGATCTCCTAATTGTATTCGCATCCGCCGCCATGAAGTAACGCCCTCCCGTTCTCTCTGCCAACTGCTGTAGATATTTCTGTGCTGGAGGGTCGCCATACTGGAGTGTGTAAATAATGATGTCTGATTCTTCTGCCTCATGTAGCGTGCTCTTCATCGTGGCTTTACCCCAGGTATTCTCGCCATCGGTAAAGAGGATCACGGCCTTGCGTCCGGACACAGGTTTTAATGCGTTCAAAGCGAAGTCAACCGCGTCATATAACCTTGTGCCCATGTTTATTGGACCGGGACTCATCTGATCGATAGCCCCTTTCAAAAGATTCGTATCATTGATGCTCTGCGGTGTGAGTGGCTTTATCTCCCCATGAAAATAAACCGGCTGCACGGTATCTGCCGGCCGTAGTTGTTCAACAAACGACTTAGCTCCCGCTTTCATTTGTCCTAAGAAATCGGCAGTTGAGCCGCTGGTATCCATCAGGAGGACCACGGAGAAGCGTTGATCAACATTACTGAAGTGGGTGATCGGCTGCTCTATACCATCTTCAAAGATGCGGAAGTCTTTCTGCAGTAAATCGACAACATATTTCCCTTGACGATCAATAACCGTGACTGGGACAGAGACAAGATTTGCGGTGATGTGCACGACCTCGCCTTCCCCTACCTCCTCGCCACTTTGAACTGGTGCTGGGGATTGGCGCTCCCCTGAAGCTGGCGCCGCCGGCAAGCGAGGTAATACCTGCTGTGCTTGAGCGACGATTCCCAGTGTAAGGGCAAGTAAGAAAGCCTGCCTGCATGTCTTCAATGTCGAAAGCATAATTAAGCAATTAAGCAAAAGCCGTATATCTGCCAGCTACAACCCAGTCCATTCCCAACAATGTTGAAGGTACTTGAGTTATGTGATGAGATGAAGTCGCTGATGCCAGAGTTGACCAGGGTACGATTAGCAGCTGGAGAATAAGCGCAGGCATTCAACGCAACGCCACTTCAGCTCTTCCGCTTCGATAACATTCAATTGCAATTCTTCCCTGATTCTCTCTATCAATCTGAATGAGTTGCCTGGTGCAGCGTTGATAAAACTATCTCAAAGCTGTTTTCCCAAGCGAAGATAAAGATCAAGAATGAGAGCAGGCTCAGTATGCTTCTCACAGCATGTAGTCTTCCCCAGCGACTCAGAAGCTGCGACGCTAACTCCGAATTTTTGTCCAGAGAAGGATTTAATATCTGCTTATTGGTAGGGAAAATGACGATAAGGGTAAACGGAATAACTGCCAGGAGCATAATGCCGCCAATCAACCACCAAAACGAGGAGCCCATGAACCAGGCTGCGGCTGCGCTCAGGAATCCGATCGCTGCCAGTAGACCCTGCATTACGGCAGCCCTGCGATAGCTCGGCGCAAACTCGGTAATCGCCAGGCCTGTCCCACACTCCAATCTGGCAGGATGCTCTACTAAACTGATATAGATCGCTGCCCCAGCAAACAAACCTGCCGATAAAGTGGAAAGCATTTCAAGGAGCATCTGAAGGTTCCTCGTTTAACTTGAAAATCACGAAACGCGCAACGCTGGGATTCAGCGACGAACGATTTCTATCAACCTCCACCCAGTGTGAAGTGGCATTACGCTTGGCATCACCCGCGTTGTCGGCATCACGATACCGAGGGTCTCGACCGCCCATTCCTGCCAACCAGTGAAGTACTCCTCGGTCACGTGCAGAGCACATGACGCTGCGACAACCCAGAGCGTCCATTCGCTGGTTGTCTTACGAGCAGAAGTCACGTTGATTCCTTCTTTAGCAGACAACTCCTCGATTGTGTCAGGGTTACCCACGAAACAGAGATATTCTTTGAATAGTGGCCGCTAATTTTTGAAATTCACAACCCAATTCGATTGTTTGACTTGCTCATAAAGTTTGACCTATTCTTCCCGCGCTCGACCGATTTCTTCGATGAATGTAAGGACCATGTCGTTGGTACGGTCCTGTAACAACAAAACGAGTTGAGCACTACTCGCTCTAATCAGGCCGTTACCTTTTGAGAAATCAGTAACGCCTCCCAGGCGGTTCCCCCCATCGTTGCTGCTCCTAAACAAGGAGGAATTCCTGATGCGCCGTTCAATATATTATTGGATCAGTTTACTCACAATTGGCCCCTTTATGATTGTCTTCTCGTCGCTCTCATTGAGAGTTCAGGTAACGCAGGCATCACATACGCAGAACCCTACAAGCGTCACCGTACCCGGAAGTTTTCAAAGCGAGCTTGGTTGCTCTGGCGATTGGCAACCAGACTGTGCGAATACGCACTTGACCTTAGATGTTAACGACGACGTGTGGCAAGGCAGTTTTAACGTGCCCTCCGGCAACTGGGAATACAAGGCAGCTTTGAATGATAGCTGGTCAGAGAACTACGGTCAGGGCGGCGTGCAAAACGGCCCCAACATTTCCTTAAACCTGGGATCATTACAAGGCGTCAAATTCTACTACGACCATAAATCACATTGGATTACCAGCAACATGAATTCGGTTATCGCCGTCGCTCCCGGCAGTTTTCAATCCGAGCTTGGTTGCTCAGGCGATTGGGACCCGAGTTGCCTCCGATCATGGTTGCAAGATACAGATGGGGACGGCACCTATACATTTCAAACTACCGCACTGCCCGCCGGAGACTACGAGACTAAGGTTGCAATCAATGAAAGCTGGGACGAAAACTATGGGCAAGGCGGTGTGCAGAACGGCCCGAACATTCCGTTCAACGTGCCCGCCAACAACGCGCCCGTGACTTTCAGTTACAACTCCAGCACCCACCTTCTGAGCATAAGTGTGGCCACTGGCGACATTCAGTGGGACGGTCTCAGACACGACACATTTGAAAGCTATTATCGCAGCCCGTTCGGCGCGGTTTCACTCGGGACGAGTGTCGTGTTGCGTTTCCGGACCGCTCACTTCGATGACGATGGTGTTTCCGTGCGCGTCTACACCTACGACCCGGCAACTGACAGCACAACTGGCCCAGTCGATTACCCCATGACCTTTCTCGAAAACCGAACCGAAAACGGGATCCTGTACGACGTCTGGAGCAGGACCGTGATAACCCCCTCATCGCCCAAAATCCTCTACTACAAGTTCCGTATCACTGACGCCGGCGACGTGGATTTTTATAGTGACTCTTACGCCGATGACCACGATAATTTGAATCAGGGTGGCGAAGGCGCGGCCAATGATAATGAGCCGTTTCCTGCATTTCAGATCACCGTTTACGATCCGGCGTTTCAGACTCCTACCTGGTTGCGTGATGCAAACGTCTACCAAATCTTTCCAGATCGATTCCGCAATGGCGATCCAACGAACGACTATTGTGTAGCGGGTTCGACCTCGGGATGCCCGACTTTTTACGGCGATCAGATACCTCTACCGCGCTCACCCTGGAATGTCGCGATAGGCGACCCTCGTCAACCCGGCGAGTTTCAAAACCAGTACGGAACGCAGTTTTACGGCGGCGATCTTGCCGGTATAAAAGCCAGACTCGATTACCTGCAGAGTCTTGGTATTGACGCGCTTTACCTGAACCCCATCTTCAAGGCTCGCTCGAATCACAGGTACGACACTGACGACTACCTCGAAGTTGATCCCGCGCTCGGCGGTGACGCGGCTCTTGCTGCGCTTGTCGAGGAGACGGAGAGGCGAGGCATGCGGCTGATTTTTGACGGTGTATTCAATCATTCATCGTCAGACAGCCGGTATTTCGACCTGTATCATCGCTATGGCCCGCCCGACGGCGGTTGCGAAAACCTCTCCTCGCCATATCGGAGCTGGTACAACTTCTTCAACAACAATGTGCCTTGCACTTACGGAGATTACGAAGCATGGTTCGGATTCGGCAGCCTGCCTGCGTTCAATGACAGTTCAGACGGTGTGCGCGACTTCTTCTATCGCAGCGGCGTCGGCAACGTGACGAAGCACTGGTACGATAACGGTGCGTCAGGCTGGCGTTTCGATGTGGCTAACGACATATCTCACAATTGGTGGCACGATTACCGGCCGTTCGCCAGGGGTTATAAATCTGATGGACCGTTGATCGGTGAAATCTGGCCAGACGCCAGCCAGTATCTGGCCGGCGATCAACTCGACTCCGTGATGAATTACCGCTTTCGCAAGAATGTGCTCGGTTTCGCCAGGGGCTTCAACTGGAGTGACAACGACAACAGTGGCAGCAACGTTATTGTTGGCCTCACACCAAGCCAGTTCGATCATGCACTTAAGTCCGTGCGCGAGGATTACCCGGCGCAGGCTACAGCCGCGATGCTCAACCTGCTTGATTCTCACGATACTAATCGCGCGCTTTATGTGCTGACGTTGATCGGCGATAGCGGTTTAGTTGAAGCTAAAGAGCGGCTCAAGCTATCGGCCCTCTTCCAGTTCACCTATCCTGGAGCGCCGATGGTTTACTACGGCGATGAAGCCGCTCTCAATTCTCCTTCGCTTGCCAACGGACCGAATGGACCCGAGGATGATCCATACAATCGAGCGCCTTATCCATGGTCTGATGAACCTGGAGATCAAACCGTTTATGGCCCGGTCGACAACAGCGTGCTCAGCTTTTATACGACCCTGGCACATTTACGCAAACAGTTCACAACGTTGCGCGAGGGTTCATTCGAGACGCTCTTGACCGGAGATACAACGGCGGCGGTCTCAGACAACAACACCTATGCCTTCGCGCGTGTTGCGGGCGCCGATAAAGCCGTTGTAGTGCTGAACAACGGTAGCGCAAGCAATACTGCGAACATCCCAGTCGCCTCCTATTTCGCAGATGGCGCCCAGCTTCAGGACGCCCTCAATGGCGCTGCCTTTACGGTCAGCGGCGGGGTTGTGAACATAGCGCTTGCAGCGCGCAGCGGAGCGGTATTGCTGCCATTTCCCGCAGCCGTAGATCTTACGGCGCCGCTGGCAAGCATCGGAGTAAACCCGGCGCCGAATGGAAACGGCTGGTGGCAAACGAGTCCAACCGTCACGCTTTCTGCAACCGACAGTGGGAGCGGCGTCAAGGAACTGCGTTATTGGATTGATGGCGGTAATGTAATCGTGTTTTCAGGATCTTCTACCAGCTTTAGCGTCAACACTGAAGGGGTCACCACAATTAATTTAAGGGCGGTAGATTACGCAGGAAACATAAGCTCCTTAGCGACTCAGGTGGTCAGGCTTGATACGACCGCACCTCAGATCAGTCTCACGACGAACACTCTGCTTCTATCGCCGCCGAATCATGCGTATCGCACATTCGCCATAGCCGATCTTGTGTCCGCTGCCAGCGACACTGCCGACACGAGTGTAGACATCAATGATGTTGTGATCTCGAGCGTAACAAGCGACGAACCGGAAGACGCCCGGGGCAACGGCGACGGTAAGACGCAGAACGATATTGTGATCGCTGCTGACTGTAAGTCAGTGATGCTGCGCAGTGAACGGGCGGAAGGAGAAGACGGTCGGCTCTACAAGATAATCTTGCAAGTGAAAGATGCGGCTGGAAATGTCGGCACGGCCGTGCGACAGGTACTCGTTCCTCTGACAAATGGCGATGCGGTTTTAGACAGCGGGGTCAAATACACTGTGGACGGGTGTAGTCCGTGACGATCCAGATTCGTGAAAGATCTCGCGTCGTCAGCTGCAAGCGAGGTCCGGCGCTACACAAAATCAGAACCGGGGGCAGTAGAGACCGGGTGCTCAGTTGGCGACGAGCGGTGATGTTCGTCATGATATTCGCCATTGATACGGTAGTATATGTCGCAGGTTGGACCCGATCGCTACTGCTCCCGGTTCCGTATTCGTCGACCGGCGATGCCAGACTCTTTGCTCACGCGATCAGCGACAACTTTCATCGAAAGCGCCTGCTAAACCTCGGAAGTACTACTTAGCTGCCACTCCCAAACCAGCCCAAGCTGCATTACCGTTTTCTCCCAATCGCTATCAGACTTCCCGATGTGCGCACGAACATCATGCCCTCTGACAGCGCCGGCGTGGCCATTAACAACTCACCCATTGAGTTTGTTGCCACTTGCGAGAATTTTTTTCCCGCTAAGACCACTAGTATTTCGCCATCTTCGTTAGACAAATAGATCTTGCCATCCGCCGCCACTGGTGATGCGCTGAAGCCGCTTCCGACCTGTTTCAGTCGCTCACGAAAAATCTCCTCGCCAGTTCGCAAATCATAAGCGTCGAATACCCCATTGTTGGCGAGCACATAAAGAACGCCCTGGTAGATTAGTGGTGTCGGCATGTAGGAGCCACGGCCCGTTCGACTCCAGACAATAGCTTCGCTCGTTGTCTGACCCTCGGGTAGGGTGAGATCGCCACGGGACCCGGCCCGCACGACGTAAATCGGTCGCTCCGGTGCTCGACCGCTGGCAACAACGAATAAGCCATCGCCAAAAATTGGAGTAGGCGCAGTAATCTTCGAGCTGCGCCCGAGTCGCCAGAGTTCCTTTCCGGTGCGGGGATCGTAGCCTCGAATAAAGTTTGACGCGTTGGTAACGAGCTCCGGTCCGGCGGCCGTTGTCACAACTGTAGGCGTGCCCCAGGATGGCAATTCTTCGCGTTCTGTCTTCCATACCGTCTCGCCACTCTCGGCTTTCAGCGCCAAGATGAAAGAGTCGGCCTGTGTGTCACACTGCAGAATGACATAACCATTCCAGATGATCGGCGACGAGGCGGGTCCCCATTCGACACTCGGGATGTCGTAGGCCCCGGCGTTGACGCGGCCCAGATCAACTTTCCAGAGAAAGTTGCCCTTAACATCGTAAGCATGCAGGCCTTGCGAACCGAACCACGCAACAACGATGCGACCATCGGTGACAGGGGTTGAACTGGCGTACGTAGATTTGATATGCCGCTTATCGATAGGTTCGCGCTCAGCGGCAACACGTTGCCAGCGAATCT
>WNGF01006000.1_pt1 | contig 16501 bp, 17 predicted proteins | sample 5400641 | NCBI WGS metagenome assembly WNGF01 (sample SAMN13153371, study PRJNA577476) | soil metagenome | isolation source: 80 cm soil or saprolite under grassland replicate 2 | place: USA:California | collected 2016-06-15
TGTTGGCAACAGTGATACCAATCGAGAATCTCCACCCACTCGCTGCCAAAGGTGGTGGCCACGTGCTCCCAGATTCACTTGGCGCCATCGCCAATAACGACCATGCGTCGCAAGACCGCCTCCTGGCCACCACCGTCCGTGCCCACGCCGCGCCAGGCCACGATGTCTAACGCCCTACGTCGGGCCGCTTCTGTCCCCAGCCGCGGCGCGAAGGCGCTGGCCGTTTCGCGCGCCGCCACATAGCTGGGATTGACCAGTTGGCCATCTTGCCAGCCGCCCGCCAGGCCCAGTTTGATCTCGTGCCACTCGCCTTCGATCAACGTCCCATCCAGGTGGCGAGATCGATAGCGGGCCATCACGCCATCGGCCTCGACGAGCAGAACGTGATCATCACCCACCGGTGCGTAGTGCGGCGGCGGTTCCTGGGTGGCCGCCACGTGCGCCATAGTCGCGCGCTGCTGGTCTTCGAGTCGGTGCCGGCCGCTTCAGCGTGGGTGCGCAGCGTTTCGATGCCCACGTCCACCCCAGCCAAGGTTTCGAGCAACTGAGCCGCCTCAGCGAAAGTGGTCAAGCCACCGAGCAGCGCTTCCCAGTGCTGGAGACCACCACTGGTGCGCTGTTTGGCATCCATGCCCAAGACTGAATTGAGCGGCAACCAGCTATGACCACACCTGCGGCAGGTCAGCCGCATACGCGGGAAATGGACACTGCCACAGCGACTATTCACGGTGCGCGGCTTGCGTCGCCGGCGTACCGCATTCAGCGAGTGGATACCGCACTTCGGACATGCCGGGCTGCGTGGCCCTGCGGCGCTGGCCAATTGGCCTAACCAGGTCGCGAGGAGTTGACGCCCAATCTTCAGCACGCGCTCTTCGCGCGCGTCAAAGTCAGCCAGTGGCTCATCGTGCGCCCACGTGCACAGGGCATTGACCGCGTCGGTCGCGGATGCGAACATCTGCTCGCGGAGGGCGGTGTCCAATCGGGTCCTCCGTCCGGACCGCCGTGCTTCCTTCACGGCGGTCCTCTTTTTGTGAGATGGCCATTCAGCCTATCCGGCCGACCGGCCATTCCGGAAGCCCCAGGGACCATTTCCGGGTTCACCCCCGTTCGTACGTCGTGTTGAAGAAGGAGCCTGGTATGCTACAGTTCGGGAAAGCGCTGCTAGCCGAAGGAATCGGAGCCTTCGCCCTCAGTTTCATTGGTGTGCTGGCTATCACCGCGGCAGGTGTAGTCAGTGCACCCGCCGGAATCGCCAATCTGGCGTCCATCGGCCTGGCGCACTGCCTAGCCATCGCCGTCATGATCGCGGCCATGGGCGCCATCTCCGGCGGTCACTTCAACCCGGCGGTGACGTTCGGCTTCGTGGTCACCGCCCGCATGAAGCCGCTGACCGCCCTGTACTACTGGATCGCCCAACTGGTGGGTGCCTCGAACGCGGGTCTTGTGCTGGTGGGTTTCGTCGGCGGCGCGGCCGTCGCCAACGGCACACCCAATCTCGGGACAAACGTGTCACTGTTCAGCGGGATCATCCTCGAGACGACCATGACATCTTTTCCTCGTGCTGGTGATCTTCGGCACCACCGTCGACGACCGCGCGCCAAAATCGATCTTTCCGCTGGCTATCGGCTTGACTATCGCCCTGGATATCATGGGTGGTGGGCCGCTCACGGGCGCCTCGATGAATGCGTCGCGCACCTTTGGTCCGGCGCTGGCCTCGCGCATGTGGAGCAATCACCTGGTGTACTGGATCGGTCCGCTGATCGGCGGCGCCGTGGCGGCACTTCTCGAGCACCATGTGCTCATGGAAAGCGCGCCGAGCCCAGAATCCGCAGTATGGGGTGATCCGGCGCCCGCTGAGGAGCGCGGAACCGTCCGGGCCTGAGATCGCCTGTCGCCAACCAGCGAGCTTGCTATTTTGCGGGCCGCACGTCGGTCGTCCCTTGGATCGCCCACGAGCTGCTACTGGATTACCTGGGCTGAATCCAGATTATCATTAAGTGGCGCCTCACCCGTCGTCCAGTCGTCGTTGACGTACGCTTTGAGCGAGACAATCCGTCCGTCGTCGTCAATGCGGAACACGTCGACCCCGTTCAGAGTTTCCACACGCCCCGATTCGAGTTGTCGCATCACGCGAAACACGAGCGCGGCTTCGCCTGCTGTGACGTAAAGTTCGCGGACCTGCAAGTTCATTCGCTCGGAAGTGCTGACGATCGCGTCGAAGAAAGCGCCGATGGCGTCTCTACCGAGGTTGGGTGGCGAGCCGACCGGGTCTTCGTGTCGTGCATCAGCAGTGAACAAGGCCATGAACGCGGGCCTCGCCGCTACCCCGACATTCCAGGCCTCGACATAGGACGTCACCGCTTGCCGGACCTGCTCGTCTGTTGGCATTGGTGCTCCCGCGCCTGATGAGGCGACTCGAGTGTAAACCTGTGGTCAGCGACGCCGCAAGGCTTCAACAACAGATGGACGTGCCGTATCATGCACACTTGGGCACTACCGCGGGAGCAGGCGTGGTCGGGGAAGTTGAGCGGATCGCTGCACGACTTATACTAAATCAGGATTAGCCGCGTCGCAAGGAGCCTCCAGTGCGTACTCAAACACCCGATGGGCCCAGGCGAGGTCCTGCTTCAGGGATTCTGGTCGTAGGTGGGCCCAGTCTGCACCCCGAGGTCCGCAGCCTGATCCAGCGAGTGAACCATGCCGCTGTAACCACCCTGCTTCCCAGCGGTCAGCCGCAAACTCAACTTACTTGGATTGACGCTAACGGCACACATCTGCTCGTGAATACGCGCCCATCCACCCAGAAGTTCCGCAACATCCAACGTGATCCGCGCATCACCATACTTATCTGGGATCAACGCGACCCGGAGTTCTATGCCGAAGTGCGCGGGTGGGTCGTGGAGACGGTGAGCGGGCGGACGGCCATCGAGCACGCCGACCTGCTCGCCCATCGCTACCTGGGCGGCCCCTACCGTGGTCCCACTCGGCGCATCATCTTATGCATCGAGCCGGTGCGCCAGCTGATCCGCCGTCCTACCTGGGCGGCCCAGACCGTGCATTCAGGCGATCTGTCGGAAACCCGCGAGACGAGTCCCACTGGGGGCGATTGACGGGCTCCGGGCCGCGCGCGTACATTTAGCGACACAACGAGAGCTGCAGAACTCTCAGTTGGACGAGGAGGGAGCGCCAAGCGTGATTGATGTGCGGGCGAGCCGACCCGACGACTTGCGTGGTGTCGGCGCCCTGGGAGGGGCGATAGCCCTGGTGACGGGGGCAGCCAGAGGGATCGGGCGAGCCTGCGCGCTAGAGTTGGCTTGCGCGGGTGCCGACGTGGCTGTCGTGGACGTGCAGCACGAGGCCGAAGCCGGGGTGGTCGTGGCCGAGGTCGAGGCACTGGGACGGCGGTCAGGCTTCTGGCAGGCAGACGCCGGCGACCGAGAAGGCATGGCTCACGTGGTGGCCGACGTGGCGAGTCGCTTTGGTCGGGTGGATGTGGCTGTCGCCAATGCAGGCCTGAATGTGCGGGAGCCCTTCCTGGAGATCAGCCCAGAGGGGCTGGCGCGCACACTTCACCCCACACTGTTCGGCGTGCTGTGGACGCTCCAGGCTGCGGCCCGCCAGATGGTCGTCCAGGCAACGGTGCCAGGGCGAGAGAGCCGAGGCAAGCTGATCGCCATCGCCTCCGTGCAGGCCGACCATCCCTTTGCCTCCTCCGGGAGCTACAACCTGGCCAAAGCCGGGGTGGTGCACCTGCTGCGCACGGCTGCTGCCGAGCTGGCCGCACACAAGATCAACGTCAACATCGTCTCACCCGGGTTAATCGATACCCCGGGCGAGCGCCAGTACGCCACTGATGCGCAGCTGGCCGCGGTGGCCGCTCGCCTCCCTTGGGGACGCATGGGACGCCCCCAAGAGATCGGGCGAGTGGTCGCCTTCCTCGCCGGACCGGATGCCGACTTCATGACGGGGGCGGTGGTACGCGTGGATGCCGGCGAGCTGGTCGGTCTCACGTCGGCATAGCAGCTCCACGGTGCGCGTTACTCGCGGAGTCATTTCAGGCCGCTCGACGGCGTGATTGCTCCTTCAGCAATGTGGCAACAAGCGCGGTCCAGCCAGTCTGGTGACTCGCGCCAAGGCCGGCGCCAGTGTCGCCGTGAAAGAATTCATAGAACGGCACGTAATCGCACCACTGCGGATCAGTCTGCTGCATCGGACTGCTGCCGAGTACCGGCCGACACCCTTCGGCATTCCGTAGGAAGAGCGCAACTAACCGCCGTGCCAGCTCATCCGCAATCTGATCGAGGGTGAGAAACGTGTTTGACCCAGTTGGGCATTCGACGAGAAAATCGTCGCCGTAGTACCGGTGGAAATTGCGGAGTGCCTCGATCAACATATAGTTGAGGGGGAACCAGATCGGTCCACGCCAGTTCGAATTCCCCCCGAACAGACCAGTCGTCGATTCCGCCGGATCATAGCTGACCGAGAACTGCCGACCCGCCATCTCCAGCACGAACGGATGTCTGGCGTGATATTTACTGAGCGACCGAATCCCGTAATCGCTCAGGAACTCGTCCGGATCGAGCATCCGTCGCAGGAGTGCTTTCATGCGGTGGCCGCGTACCAAAGCCAGCAGGCGCTGCTCGCCGACGCCTGGTTCGAGCCAGCGCGACACCTGACTGGCCAATGCTGGCCGGTTGCTTAGAAACCACTCCAGGCGGGCTCTAAACGTCGGCAGGTGCTCGAGCAGATCCGGCGTGATCGTCTCGACCGCTAGCAGTGGGATGAGCCCGACCAGCGAACGCACGCGCAGCCGGCGAGTCTCGCTGTCAGGCAGCAGCAGGACGTCGTAATAGAACTCGTCCTGCTCATCCCACAGGGCGAAACCCTTGCCGCCGATGTTGTTCATGGCGCTGGCGATGAACAGGAAGTGCTGGAAGAACTTGTTGGCGACATCTTCGTACACGCCGTTGTCCCGCGCCAGGTCGAGAGCGATGACCATCATGTTCAGGCAGTACATGCCCATCCACGCCGTGCCATCTGACTGTTGCAGATGCCCTCCGCCGGGCAGCTCGGCGCTGCGATCGAACACGCCCACGTTGTCCAGTCCGAGAAACCCTCCCTCAAAGACGTTTCGCCCGTTGGGATCCTTGCGGTTGACCCACCAGGTGAAGTTGAGGAGCAGTTTGTGGAAGACCTGCTCGAGGAAGGCGCGATCCGCGCGACCTTTCAGACGGCGCTCGATCTGGTAGACGCGTAACGCTGCCCAGGCGTGGACGGGGGGATTCACGTCGTCGAACGCCCACTCATAGGCGGGCAGCTGCCCGTTCGGGTGCATGTACCACTCGCGTAACATGATGCTGAGTTGGTCTTTCGCAAGCTCCGGATCGAGCAGCGCCAACGGGATGGTGTGAAATGCCAGATCCCACGTAGCGAACCACGGGTACTCCCAGCTATCTGGCATCGACAGCACGTGGGTCGTGTTGAAGTGCCACCATGCGGCATTGCGGAGTTTGCGGTCTGGCGGCGGTGACGCAGTGGCCGGATCGCCTGTGTGCCACAGATCAACGTCCCAGATGTAGACTTGCTTGGTCCAGAGCAAACCGGCGAACGCCTGGCGCTGAACGCGACGTTCATCCTCCGACAGTCGCTCTGCTCCGAAGCCGCTGGCGTAAAAAATATCTGCCTCACTGCGCCGCCGCTCGAGCACCGCTCGGGCGGTGCTGAACGGTTCCTCTGGCCGATTGGCGCTGAGCCGCAAGTACACCAGCTGCGTACCGCGCGGCGGTAGCATCCAGTGGTAGTGGACCGCCATTTTGGTTCCAACGGCCGCGGGATTAACTGTGGCCTTACGGCCGTTGACGATGTATTCGTGAAAGGCATCTTTGACGTATGGCGTCCGGTTAGGAGCGCCCCACAAACGCTGCGCGTTGCTCTCGTTCTCCGTAAACAGCAGCTCTACTGCGGGCTCGAAGGCGAGCCAATATTGGCCGAGTGTCGGATGCCAGGCACGGACCAGATCTGATTCTTCCAGGCTGAGCTCGGGCCTCTGGGGGCTATGGCCCCAGGTCCAGGTATTGCGGAACCACAGCGTTGGCAGGAGGTGTATCGGTGCTGCCTGTGATCCGCAGTTGGTTACGCTTATCCTGATAATCAAGTCAGTCCGAGCCGCCTTGGCGTATTCCGCGTGAACATCGAAGTAGCATTTCTGCGCGAAGACGCCCGTATCGAGCAGCTCGTACTCGGGCTCGGTGCGATCCCGCCGACCGTTTTCCGAAACAAGCTCGGCATAGGGAAACGCCGCGTGAGGGTACCTGTAGAGGGCACGCATGTACGAGTGGGTGGGCGTGCCGTCCAGGTAGTAGTAGACCTCCTTCACGTCCTCACCGTGGTTGCCTTCGGTGCCGGTTAGCCCAAAGAGGCGCTCCTTCAGGATTGGGTCGCGCTCATTCCACAGCGCGAGGGCAAAGCACAACCGCATCTGGTCGTCACAGACGCCCAACAGGCCGTCTTCGCCCCAGCGATATACTCGCGAACGAGCGTCGTCATGGGAAAAGGACGCCCACGGCGTGCCGTGGGCCGAGTAGTCTTCGCGTACGGTGCCCCACTGGCGCTCGGACAGGTAGGTTCCCCAGAGGTACCAGGTCGCGGGCCGCCAGTCGCTGGTACCGGCTTCACGCCGTGCCGGGTCGTTCCCGCGGTCATCCTCCAGCCGCTGTCGCTCGGGGTCCAGGTCGCTCAAACAGGTAACCGATCCGCCGCCATGCGGCCTACATCGCACTAGGCCGTCGCACCCTGCCGCTGCGTGAGCCATAGGATTGCATCAGTGTAGCCCCGTGCCGACAGAGCCGCAACGGGAACGTGAGGCGCGTCTGCCTTCGTCGGGTTCGGAGCACTCGAAATCGTGCGGATGTTTCTGTACCCTGTTGGTGAACTAATCTGATCCTGACCAACCAGCGTAGGGAACACGCGCGCGTACGGATCGTCTGGCCGACTCACAGTGTTCAACCCACGGGGGCCCGATGACAACGCTACCAGACACAAGAGGCGGAGAGAAGCTGCCATGAAGTATGACCACATCGTCGTCGGTGCAGGCTCCTCGGGCGCAGTCGTTGCCGCCCGACTCTCGGAGGATCCTGCCTGCGCGGTTCTTCTCCTCGAGGCAGGTCCAGACTGGCCGGAGGTGAACCAGTTGCCTCAGGATGTGCGAGACGCCCTGACGGTCTCGGTCACGGACCATGACTGGGGGTATTGCGCCGAGGTCGTGCCCGGCCGCCAAGCGACCTACGCGCGCGGAAAGCTCGCCGGCGGCTGCTCCGCGATCAACGGCGCGCTTGCTCTACGTGGCCAGCCGGGCGACTACAACGATTGGGGCGAGTGGGGGAATGACGAGTGGACCTGGGAGAAAGTCTTGCCGTACTTCTGCAAGATCGAAGACGACCAGGACATGCGCGGCCCCTACCACGGGATCGGCGGCCCGATCCGGATCGTTCGCTGGAAAACGGAGGAGCTCGTCCCCCTCCAACAGGCCTACCTCGAAGCGTGCCTGAAGCTCGGCTTCGCCTACGTCGAAGACCACAACGACCCGACGGCCCTTGGGGTAGGGCCACTCCCGATGAACCGGCTCGGGACGCTGCGCCTGTCCACGGCGATCGCCTATATGAATCCGGCTCGGGGTCGGCTGAATCTGACCATTCGCCCGAACGCCCTGGTCAACCGCGTCGTCTTCGAGGGAACTAAGGCGGTCGGATTGGAGGTCGAGATGGACGGACTGCTGCAACAGGTGTACGCCGACCATATCACCCTGTCTGCAGGGGCGCTAAATACGCCGGCGATTCTTCTGCGCTCTGGGGTCGGCCCGAAGGCGGACCTCGAGCCGCTCGGGGTCCACGTCGTCCTGGATCAACCGAACGTCGGGGTCAACCTGATCGAGCACCAACAGATCGCGGCAGGTATCATCCCCAGGGACGGCGTCGCCAACGCGGACGACCCCGATGTCCAGATCATCGCCCGCTACAGCTCGAACGGGACGACCGACCCGACTGACCCGCGATTCAACGACATGCAGATGTACTTCGTCAGTCGCTACGTTCCGATCACGCATCGCCCGATCAGCGCCATGAGCGTCCTTCAGAAGCCACGCTGCCGCGGCCACGTCTCGATCAACACGGCCGATCCGCATGCCCAGCCGGTTATCAAACTTAACTCTTACGGCGACCCCGACGACATGCGAATCGCGCTCGACGGCTTGCGTCTCTGCTGGCAGATCGTCAACGAGCCGCAGATTAGACGGATGTCCGCGCAGTCAGCCTTCCTTACTGACGACATCGTAGCTGACGACGACAGTCTGGTGGAGTACATTCGAGCGAACTGTGCCACGATCTGGCACCCAGTCGGCACGTGCAAGATGGGGCCGCGGCGGGATCCGACCACCGTTGTCGATCAGCACTTCAACGTACATGGGCTCGACAACCTGAGGGTCGTCGACGCGTCAGTCTTCCCTGGGCACACACGCGCCAACCCGAACCTTACCTGCCTGGTGATGGGCGAGCGCGCGGCGGAGTGGATGCGCGCAACAGCGATCTGACGCGAGTTGTGTGCGATCGTTCTGCTCGGCACCGGAAGGACGTAGGTCCGCTGATCCGTAGCTCGCGAACTGTCACTTGATGGAGGTTAGAATGGATTCGGACACGCGGCACGTTGACGCTCTAATTGTTGGATCAGGGCCGGCGGGGTGTACCTACGCACGGAAGCTGGTTGAAGCTGGGCGCTCCGTGTACTTGGTTGACATGGGCGCGAGGCTCTCGCCCCGGCCTGGCGCACATCTCAAGAACGCCTTTTTGTATCAGCGCGACATCGACCTATTTGCGTCGGTCATTCGCGGCCATCTGCATGTCTTGTCGGTGCCACCGAACCATCAGCCTATCCTAACCCTCAATCCAAGCTCGTTCTGCGTCGACTACGGCACATTCCCAGGCATAGCCCACAACAACCAGAACCCTGACCAGAACCCGTCCGCGAATCTGAGTGGAGCAGCGGTCACCTACGCGGTGGGAGGGATGGCGACGCACTGGACCTGTGCCACGCCACGTCACCACCCCACGATCGAGCGCAGCGACATCTATTCGGACTGGGAGTGGGACCGCCTCTACACCGAGGCCGAGAACTTGCTGAACACCCACTGGCACGAGTTTGACGGTTCGATCCGCCATACCGTATTGCGGGAAACGCTCGAGGCCGAATATTCAGAGCTGCCGCAAGAGTACGGGCCGCAAAACCTGCCACTCGCGGTCGAGCGGCGCAAGGACAACCCGGAGCTCGTGCACTGGAGCGGCGCCGATACGGTGCTCGGCGGTCTGGCCGATGGCAACCAGGACGTAGAGCCGTTCATCTTGAAGGAGCAGCACCGCTGCACACGGCTGGTGCCCAGTCCAGACGGGTCGCGAATCGAGTACGCCGAGATCCAGGACCTGTTGGAGTGGCGGACGATCCGCGTGTACGCAAGCACCTTTGTCGTCTGCTGCAACGCCTACCTCACCCCGCAGGTCCTCTACAATTCGGGCATCCGACCGGCACCGCTCGGGCGTTACCTGACCGAGCAGCCGATGGCTTTCTGCCAGATTATCCTGGGGCAGGATCTCGTCGACGGCATCAGCGAAGACCCGCGCTTCACCGACAGGGTTGCGGCACACCGACAACAGCACCCGGGTGACCCGATCCCGATCCCGATGTTCGACCCGGAGCCACAGGTGTGGATCCCGGTCTCGAACGACCGCCCCTGGCACTGCCAGATTCATCGCGACGCATTCCACTACGGCGACATCACATCGAGCATCGACGGCCGCCTCATCGTCGACCTACGCTGGTTCGGCATTGTGGAGCCGCGTTACGAAAGCCGGATCACCTTCTCGGATAGCTACACTGACGCTTTTGGCATGCCCCAACCGACCTTTGAGTGGGTGCTCGACGCCGACGATCGCCGGAAGCAGCATCGCATGATGGGCGACATGCTGCGGGCTGCCAATGCGCTGGGCGGCTTCCTGCCGGGTTCCGGTCCGCAGTTCGTCTCGCCCGGGCTGCCGGTCCACGTCACTGGCACTACCCGCATGGGCACCAGCCCGGACGACAGTGTGGTCGACGAGAACTCGCAGGTATGGGGGATCGACAACCTGTACCTGGGTGGAAATGGTCTCATCCCGCGCGGCTCGGCGAGCAACCCGACTCTGACCACTGTCGCCATGGCGATCAGAGCAGCGGAGCACATCATCGCGGATGGCAGGCAGCAGATGAGCGCGAGGGGGGTGGTGGGGGCCAGGGTTACCAGAGCGTGGTCTCGGATCGACGAGCGAGCCATGCCCGACGGGTCGCCAGTCTAGTAACGACATGGGATCCTCTGAACTCCAACGTCCACGAGGCAGAAACGGCATGTTCGAAAAGAACGACGTCAACATCGGCGCTGTTCCCAACGCGTGGTCGAATGACGACCTCCAGTCGCTCGGCGCCAACATTCCTTATCAACAGTGCCTCGACGAAATGGCGCTCGCCGGCTACGAAGGCACCGAGATGGGCAGCAAGTATCCAACTGATCCGGTCGTGCTGAACGAGGCGCTTGCGTTGCGAGGGATGCGCATGTCCGGAGCCTGGTTCTCGGCCTACTTCACGGTGGAGGGCGGCGAGCAACAAACGCTCAGCCGGTTCGAGCGCTCCATTCCGTTCTACCAGGCTTTGGGGATGCAGGACATCTACGCCGCGGAGGTGGGATACTCTGCCCACCTGCAGCCGATTCCGGTGCTGGCGAACAAGCCGGTGTTCGACGACGGCCAGTGGTGCCGGATGGTCTCCGGCCTCGAAAAGATGGGCCGCATGGCCGTCGCCAATGGCCTGCGGATCGTCTATCACCATCACGCTGGCACGGGCGTGCAGACACAGGAGGACGTCGAGCGCTTGATGGCGTCCACCGATCCTGAGCTGCTCTGGCTCCTCCTCGACACTGCGCACATCACCGTTGGCGGCGGGGATGTCCTCGTGTTGGCCGAGAAGTTCGCCGAGCGCATCTGCCACGTTCATCTGAAAAACGTCCGAGCGGACGTGCTCGAGCGCGTGAAAGCAGACGGGCTGAGCTTCTGGGACTCGATCGAGGCCGGTATCTTTACCGTACCGGGGGACCCCGAGGGCATGCTCGAATTCGATCCCATCCTCAACGTCCTCGCCGATCGAGGCTTCCGAGGATGGTTGCTCGTGGAAGCCGAACAGGATCCCGCTCGAGCGAACCCGCTCCAATACTTCAAGATGGCGCGCGCCTACCTGGCAGCGAGGACGGGCCTGTGAGCCCCGCGGTGACGGGGTGCGCGCGCCGCCAGTCCGCATGACTCACGGAATCGTCACGCTCGAGTCGTCCTCCTTAACGGCCGCGATCGACCCGCACGGAGCACAGCTGCATTCGCTCATGACCAGTGACGGTCAGCAGCTGCTGTGGCAGGGCGACCCGGCATACTGGCCTGACCGGGCTCCGATCCTCTTCCCGGTCATCGGCACATTGATCGGAGAGCTGTTCCGCCATCGGGGACGCAGCTATCCGATGCCGCCGCACGGTTTCGCCCGCCAGCGAGACTTCGCGCTGATAGAACAAACCACGACACGTTGTGTGTTTGAGCTAGGCGACGACGCGGCGACTCGCGTCCACTACCCGTTTGCTTTTCGACTGCGCGTCGCGTTCGAGCTGTCAGGCGATTCCATATTGAATACCATCGCAGTCGAGAATCTGAATGACGCGCCGCTGCCTGCCGATGTCGGTTTCCATCCCGGATTCAACTGGCCTCTGACACCCGGACACGCCAAAAGCGAGTACTCCATTGTCTTTGGCGCCGACGAACCGGCGCCGATCCGCCGCGGGACCGGCGATCCTGTGCGGTTGTACCCGGAAAGCCGGCCTTCCCCGGTTAACGGCAACATTCTGCGCCCGCGCGACCAGCTGTTCGAAGAACTGGCGATCGTCTTCGATCGGCTCAACAGCAGATGGGTCACCTTCGGCGCGCCTGGGACACTGAGTCTGCGTATCGATTTTCCTGACAGTCCACATATGGGCCTGTGGATGGTGCCGGGTGCTCCCTTCCTGTGCATCGAGCCGTGGCAGGGCTACCCGAGCCAGTTCGACTTCGAAGGGACGTTCATTGACAAACCGGGCATCGCGTTGATCGCACCCGGCGACACCCGCCAGTGGCGGCTTCGCGTCACGGTTCAGCCCGCTACTCCCTAGACTGGCAGGCGAGGATCGCGACTCGTGAGCAGGCATGCTGAGCGCTGAGTACGCCGAACTGCTGGCCAACCTGCCCTTGTTCGCGGGCTTGGATCGGGTACGGCTCGCCAAGGTGGCCGCGTATCTGGAGCCGATCGCGGTCCGAGCAGGGGACACCCTGTGCCGCCAGGGAGACCCGCCAGACGGCCTGTATGTGATTAGCAGCGGTCGGTTTGGCATCTTCGGCACGCCGCAGGATGGATCGAGGGAGGTCCAGTTTTCCACCTGCCGTCGCGGTGAGGCCGTCGGCGAAATTGCCTTGCTCACAGCCGAAGCGCGGACCGCGACCGTACGTGCCCAGGAGGATGGAGAAGTACTGCGGCTTGCGCAAACGCGGTTCATGGAGCTGGTGCGTCAGGACCCGACGGTGGGGCTGGCTATCTCGGCGGGACTCGCGCGCTGAGTGCAGATGAGCAACGCCCGCAGCCTTGGCGTATCAGACGCCTTGATCGCCGAGGTGCCGGGGGAGCTAACCGAGCAGCGCTGACTCGGACGCAGAGCATCTCGCCACTGGCTGCACGGACGCGGCTGCGGAGGCAATCGAGGCGGTCGGAGATCGCTATGCTGCTCGGTGCGCTCCTATTGGCCGCTGGGTGGATCGTGCCCGCGCCCGTCGGTCTCGCGCCGGCCGGTTGGCACGCGCTGGCGACGCTCGCCGCGATTGTTCCTGCCCTGGCGCTCAACGCGCTGCCTGAGGGTGTGGTGGCCCTGGTTCTGGCCGGGGTCTGGGTGCTGGGTGGTGCGGTTCCGATCAGTACCGCCCTGAGCGGGTTCGCTTCCGAGAGCTTGATCCTGATGATCAGCGTTCTGGGACTCGGAGCGGTGGTTGCGTCGTCCGGCTTGCTGTACAGACTAGCGATCTGGACAGTCTCCCACACGCGTGGGGGCTTCACCGGCCAGGTGCTGGCGCTGGCGGTCGTGGGGGTGCTTGTCGGTCCAACAGTTCCGGCTCCTGCTGCTGCTGCATGACCCGGCCGAAGCCGACTGGCCTTGGGTCGTCAGCCAACTCGACCGGACCTCTACGCACCCCCGGCCGGCACCACGAGTGTACTGTCAATATGCTTCCAGACAATAAATAAATGGTTCCATTGGAACCAGGTTCCAAGCGACACTGACAATTGTTGCCGAGGTCCAGTATCGTGCACCCGACGCGATGGGGGCGGTGGACTGTTGTTGCGTATGGCCTCGCCACATGCCACAGTTGCTGAATTCAGGCGCGAATAGGCATGGACGAACCGCTCGCCCGACCTCGGGCAGAGCGCCAACAGCGCATAGAAAGAGTTTGGTCATGACGATCCCGCCTCTTCCGTTCGGAGTGCGCACGCGCCCATTCTTACCGGCCAGATATCTACCGGCCTCACTGACTCCGTTCACGTGGAGACGTTAGCTCGCGCGCATGCGGCCACCGCCGAACCATACGTGGGTGTCACTACCGACGGTACGGTAGTGCCGTGACTGTTCTCACTCCAACGCAGCGGAGTCCCCACCAAGCCGCTGAAGGACGCTGCTGACGCATATCTCGCTGCACTCGACGCTACCCAGCGGAGCACGACGTCCTTCGGCCTGCAGGACACTGCCTGGCAACGGTGGAACAACATCCAACCGTTCATGACGCGCCATGGGTTACTGATTGAAACCTTGGACTCCAATCAGCGCCAGCTGGCGGTGGCGCTCATCGAGGCGAGCCTCGGCGTGCGGGAATTCGAGCTGGCACGCGACATCATGCGGCTCAACGAAACCCTAGCCGAGATCACCGGCAGCTGGGACGAATACGGCGAGTGGCTGTACTGGTTGAGCATCTTCGGCACACCGTCGGTCGATCAGCCGTGGGGGTGGCAGTCGACGGGCATCATCTGAACCTGCACTGTCTCGTGATTGGCGATCAGGTCGTCATGACACCAATGTTCATGGGCGCGGAGCCAACCCACGCGCCTTTTGGCAAGTACGCAGGAACGCGCGTATTCGAAGCGGAGGAGCTGGCGGCGCTGTCATTCGTGCGCGGCCTGACAAACGATCAGGCCGTACTCCTTCGCTCGAACGAACGGACCGACTTGCCGCATGCTGGCTGGCGTACGCCGGAAGATCACGTGCAGGCCCAGGCATTCAGCGACAACCTGGTGCTGGCGTGCGAAGGACTGCGGGCCCACCAGCTGACGCGCAACCAGCAGCAGGAGTTGCTTGGACTTATCGAGGTGTACGTTGGCCGCATGCGGCCGGGCCACGACCGCGTCCGGATGGCCGAAGTCTAGCAGCACCTGGTAAACACACGCTTTGCCTGGTTCGACGGGACTGAGGATGACAGTACGTTTTATTACCGCATCCATAGTCCAGTGCTGTTGATCGAGTTCGAACACTTGCGGGACATCGTGCTCGATAATGACGAGCCGGCGCGCACACATATCCACACGGTTCGTACGGGAAGAACTTGTTGCGACAGCACCATGCAGAGTCACATCACGCGACCGTACTTGCCGGTCCTGATGGTGGGTAGCCGCGTGAAATTGCTTCTGTTCAGCGGGTCTTTACAGTCGCCCACACCAGGAGTGCTTAGCCGGACGCGGGTGGTCGACCGCAGGGCGGGTACGTGACGGTAGTGTCGATGTGGAGCAGTTGCAAGACGTTCGTGACCCCCGGGGTGTAGTTGGTGGTGTCGCTCCCGGTGTGCAGAGCCCCAGCAGGGTGCTGTAGCTCGACGGGGGCGGCACGAACCCGAACGCACCTTCGGCGCCGGGCACGCCGAGAGCTGCGAGCACCGCGCTGAGGCTCAGGGGGCCGGCTTTGCCAAGGAACGTGCGCCGATCTTCGAGGAATTCGCTGAGAGAGCGTGGTCGGAACCGGCAGCAACGCCAGATCGGGAATGTAAGTCTCGCATGCGTGGTGGGACCAAGACGCCGCTTGGGATCCTGACAAAGACGAAAGAGCGTGGGAAGAAACATGGCGGGTTGAGGCGGGCAGTTCTCTGTTGGGTCTGTACGAAGTTGTTGTTGATGGAGTCCGGGAACCAAAGTTTAGCCGGACCTGATACACTCCACGCCGCGAGGGGACGCCTGGTGGAAGCTGGGTCGACGGGCGCGTTCAGCAGCAACGGGATGTATGTCCCGGAGAACGCACGCGTGGCCGCGCAGCGGCTGCTAGTAGCCTGTCATGGCGTCATTGATGGATAGTGTTCGCCGGTTCCGGTAAATTTGAGGCATGCGGAAGATCTACCACGTGCGACTGTTCGGAGAGGAACGGGGGTACCTGGAGGAGTTGGTGCGGGTCGGCAAGGCGGCCGCTCGTACCCTGATGCACGCTCGGATTCTGCTCAAGGCGGACGAGGGACCAGGCGGCCCGGCCTGGAATGATGACCAGATCGTTGACGCACTGGAGGTCAGCCGCTCCACCGTGGAGCGGGTGCGCACACGGTGTGTGGAAGAAGGACCCGACGCCGCACTCCGCCCACGCCTGTCGCCCACCCGGCACCTACGCAAGCTGGATGGCGCCCAGGAAGCGCGCCTGATTGCCGTGGCCTGTAGCCCGCCGCCGGAGGGACGTAAGCGCTGGACACTCCGTCTGCTGGCCGACAAAGCGGTCGAATTGGACATTGTCGATGCCGTGTCATACGAGACGGTGCGGCGCACGCTAAAAAAAACGATCTCAAGCCCTGGCTGAAAGAATACTGGTGCCTGCCGAGTGCGCCGAGTGGCGAGTTCGCCTGGCACATGGAAGACGTCCTGGACGTGTACACCCGACCCTACGATCCGCTCCGTCCGCAAGTGTGTTTGGACGAGACCAGCAAGCAACTGGTGGCCGAAACGCGCACACCTCTGCCAACGGCACCGGGCCGACCGGCCCGCTTCGACTACGAGTACGAGCGACGCGGCGTGTCCGCCGTGTTCATGCTGTGCGAGCCGCTGGCCGGCTGGCGAGAGGTGGTGGTCTCGGATCACCGCGGCATGGTCGACTTCGCCCACGTGATCAAACATCTGGTCGATGACGTCTATCCCAACGCCGAGCAGATACCGCTGGTGATGGATAACCTCAACACCCACTCGCCGGGCTCGTTGTACGAGGCCTTCGAGCCGGCTGAGGCCAAGCGCCTGGCCGACAAGCTCGAGATCCACTACACGCCCAAACATGGCAGCTGGCTCAACATGGCCGAGATCGAACTGAGTGTGTTGAACGGACAGTGCCTGGACCGCCGAATCGCTGACGACGTCAGTCTGAAAA